>PVBE012744786.1_pt1 | contig 33347 bp, 24 predicted proteins | sample 1631181 | NCBI WGS metagenome assembly PVBE01 (sample SAMN08397723, study PRJNA350692) | Marine metagenome, whole genome shotgun sequencing project. | isolation source: water | place: Pacific Ocean | collected 2012-04
CCGCCATAATGCCTATAATGTCAACGGATGCGGTATCCATGATAGCAGCATCACGGTGTTTACTCCATAGCAATGTACCCCATTCCGCTGCCGGACCGATTACAGGTGATGTAATTTCACCCTGGTACCAGTTGGCTTCGAAGGTAGTTTGCAGGTTCACAGATTCTCCTGAACCATTTGCTGCAATTTCTTCTGTTCGTGCCGGATTTCCTTTTTGCGTGAAGAAGATCCATGGTTTGCTGGCACTCAATCCTCCAACTAGGCTCGAGCCCATTCCAGCAAACAAGTTTACAAGATCCGTACTTCCTGTCGCCCAAGTGCCATATTGAGCATCGTTGAGTGTATAAACGAGAATGTAGTTGCCGCTTGGAACAGCGTTGATCAGATTTTGAATTCTGCCTTGCCAGGTTTCATCCGAAGTTCTGAATGAAAAGGCATGCATATCGCGATTCTTGCAATGAATGTTCTTCCAGATCTTATTGACCCGATAGCCTGAATGCTGATCGGTTTCCATGTTGTCGCCCGTGTTGTTGATGGTATAAAGCGACTTCCAAGGCTGGCCGGTAGCCGAATCAAAAACAGCAATCGTAACACCTTGATTGAAACCGTTTCCTGCACAAACTACGCGATCCATCTCAACATTGTTGAGGTAGTACGCTATTTGCTCATAAGGGAGAACAGGGAAAACTGCGCTGTTACAAACCACTTCCTTCAAGTCATCAACGAAAGTGAAATTGCGGTTGGGTTGCAACACGATATTATTGTAGTTGTCGTAATCGTATTGATAGAAATGCGACTGGTTCCAACCCGGTGAACTTTGCGGAATGTAAACGAACGAACGGTTATGCCAATCGAAGTTGTTGCCTGTTGTTGAATCTACACGAACGCGCCAATAGTAAACAGTACTATCGGTCATGCTTAGATTGGGTGTCCAATGCAACACCCCGCCAGATTGCGTGACGGTGGTTCCTTGTCTTAACGGGCTGTTGAATAATTCGGTAGTATCGATCTGGAAATAGTAGAGTTTTTCATCTGCAAAGGGATTTCCGGTTGAAGCCTTCAAGGTTACCCCTTGCTGCGAAGTGATGCTGAAATTGTATGGCCAAACCGGGAAAACATCTTCGGAGACAATGGTGATGCTCTTGTTCACTACGTTGTTGGTTTGATCGATGGTTTCCGGTATTTCATCTTCGTGGTCAACCTTGATGAATAATTCGCTAACCCCTGCTACATTCACATTTGTTGGAATCGGAATAGTAAAGCGAATCGTGTCGCTATACATGGTGGCGCGCATCCTTTTGGTATAAGGAATGGTGGTGCCTTCATCACCGGGTAATGTCCAAATGACTGTAACATCAAATGAATCTTCAACGGCTTTACCAATATTGAAATCGATGATTTCCAATTCAAATTCGCCCAACTCGGCTGAGATACTGGCAGGAATGGTTCTAACCAGTTCATCCGTAATGACATAGTCGGGTTTGTTGTGTGGATTCAGGCGAAGAGCTGGATCTCCATGAAGTGTCATTTCCGAAGCCACAAACATGTTGTGTGGAATATTGTTGCAGCAGTCTTCCACTTCCCCTACGGTTTCTTTGTTGATTTTTCCAACACCTTCACCATACAAATCGTAGGATAGGTTTTGATACCAGCGTTCAGTGAAAACATTCAAACTGGATGAAGAAGACAAACTAATGGTTGACATGAAAGCAATTGCCCCACGGCCATCCACTTTAACGAATCGTTCACTGATACCATCTTCAAAGTTCCAAATGTTTCCTGTGAAACAACCGTTTGAACATATAAAAGGGAAGCGGTCGTAATTGGTATAGTTTTCTGGGCTGTCGAGGTTGAAATCGAAACTTTGTGGTGATGAGTGGCCATAAAAGGTTAACAAACTGATCCCTTCATTAATAAGATTGTGAAGGTTTTCAGATTGTGCAATTTGGATAGGGGCAGTGCTTGTTTTGAAGAATGACGTTACATGACCTCCAAACAACGTGTCTTCAATTATTCGCTTATAATTGTCAAGGTAACCCTGGTATTGGCCTTGTTCGGATTCTGAAGTTCCACCGCCCAGATGTAATACGTGCTTCATCCAGAGTTTTTCATCATAGGCAGTCTCCACAGAAAGTGGGGTGGACTGTATGCTTTCATACAATTGAACCTTTTCTAAGTAACTTTCTATCTCACCGCCATTGTTCACAGAAAGTCGTCCGGTTGAAATTCTTGGTTCGTACTCTCCGGTAGCAGCGGTAAGTAATACATCGGAGCCCGGTTGCCCATAAGTAGGCATCAGCACCTGACCTTGTGCTTGAGCACTGGTATAAATTTCATTCCAGGTTCGTCCTTTGCCGATCAGAAACATGTGCTCCGGATCAATGCTCCAGAAATCGAAGGCATAGTCGATAAAGTGCTTAATAGCCAACGGATGCCTGTAATTTCCATAGGCGAATTGATCGTATAATGTTTCAACATCCACCACAATGGCAGTATAGCTTCCTCCGGCAATCGATGAACGATATTGGCGGTAGGCTTCCACAAAGTTGTTTCCTGAGCCATCATCAAACAAAGCACTATTGGTGATAATGAGAAATGTACCTTGATTTTTGGAACTTGTGAAATCGATGAAGTTCACGGCCTCAAGACTCCCAACGGTTTTAATCTCATCGCTGTGTTGACTAGAAAGAACCAGGAATCTATCGGGAACTGAACTGGCATAATTCAGGTGAAAATGATACGGACCACCTGCTGTCCCTACAATCCTTCTCCGGTTGTTGATGTCGAACAAGATGGGTTGCGTGCCTTTGTCATTGAAATTCGAAACATTGATGCGTTTTGCGTTTACGCCTGAAACCTCGAATTCGAAAGCCGAAAGGTTGTCGAAATTGAATTGGCGAGGGTATTTCACTTCGATTCTCGAAACTGAATTCCGGTCAACGCTGGCAGAGCCATTGGCAATAATCTCAAACGTGTTGGCCGCTGAAAGCGCTAAAGGCGAGAAATTGAAATTGTGATGGTTCACCTGGTAGTTGTCGAAAGAATCGATCAAAACAGTAGAACCATTGAATTTGAAGGCTAAGTTGTGATTTGTATTGGAAATGCTGACCACCGTTGGATTGATTTCCGCCTGTTGCGATGTTTGTGTGTAAACGTAAGGCGTGTTGATCGTGATGTTTTCAGGATCGCCTTTATTGAAAGGTGTTCGGTATAGCCCTTCACCATCTTCAAAATGTGAGTCGTACAACGGGTCGCTGCCCAGATATGAAGGCGCACCAAAACTTACTTCTTCTGGAAATTCGTATTGAATTAAATGGGTAAAATGTGTTTCTGCAGTGGGTGCTCCGGTTAAATTGTTATTCTGACTGGTGATGATGGGGTTATTTCCAGATAAGTCAACGGTGAGAAAGTAATCCCCGTTCCTGTCGAACAAACTTACACGTGTGTTAATCTGGTGTTCATGGTCACTGAATAAACGTTCATCGAATTCAGCATTGTTGATTTGGCCATAGAATTCAATAAAATCGGAACTGCTAAATATAGAATTGGTTGAAACATAGATCGGCACTTTTGCACCATCCCGATAAAGCGCAAAATCCTGTCCCTGGATACTGACCAATTGGGTTCCAAAAGCAGCAACCAACGTGTTGTAAGGAATCCTGTGAATTTTAGTTTGGCTTACTTCAACCTTGAAATACTGTTTAGAATGGTCTATCCACTCATTGGCATAAAAAGCCGTTTGTGCACTGCCCTGCATAGTTAGCAGCACCAGCAAAACTGTGATAATGTGATTGCTGTTCAACATTTTCAGATTTGGTTTAACTCATTGTTTCTGAATAGTGATCAGTTTCAATGGTAGGCAGGGCATTTATAATCTTCCAGGGCGATGGAAGTTCAATTTCGGTTGTTTTAATGATGAATTACTTGGGGGCTCCTTTCTTGTTGACGTTTAAATTTATCGAAAATACATGAGAGTACAGCGCTTCAGATTGGTTGCCTATATCGGTGTAGGCATAATCGATACTAACAGCCTTTATCTTCAGACCAATTCCCAGGTTTGGTTGAATAGTTGTGATTTTCTCTCCATTATCGTCCGTAGCTTTTTGAATATTCCCAATTCCGGTTCTCAGATAAATGATGTCGAGGTAGTCTAATTCAAGCCCAAAATGCGGATCTATATTGAAAGATTTTGAACTGATCAGTACGTTTCGTTGTCCATCGGTGGTGAAATCAAAATCTATGGAAGGAAGAATCGTGAACTTCTCCTTTATGGTGTAATCATAAGCTAACCCAAGAATGATTTTGGGAACCGTAATCTCAACTGAATTTTCAGGAAGATCGTTTCCAGTCAGCGTCAAAACTTCTTTTTCTTCTTCAGTAAAATTGAACGACCAGGCATTGAACGTGCTCGTGATGTCTTTGGCCATCAAACCAATTTTCACGTTTTTCTTTTCATATTGTGCACCAAGATCGAGTCCAAATCCCCAGGCCGTTGCGAATGATCCGGCTTTACGGTGAACGATCTTTACGTTTCCTCCAAGGTTCAATCCTTCAACTTTCATCTTTTGTGCGTAAGAAAGTAGTACGGCATAATCAGCTACTGAAAAAGAGGTGATGTTATCATAGTTCACACTTCCATCTGGTTCAATCAGAAAAAGCGTGTTTGGAATGTCATCTACTCCAAAACGAAGTACCGACAGGCCGACAAATTTCTCCCTTCCTTTTAATGGAACAGCTAGCGAGAGATAGTCGTATTTGGCTATGCCGGCAAAATATTCGGCATGCATGAAACTGAGCTGGAAATCGTCTTCGATTTTTGCCAGGCCAGCAGGGTTCCAGTAACCGGAGTGAACATCGTCAGTTATGGCTGCTTGTGCGCCCGACATGGCCATTCCTCGGCCACCAACGCCAAGCGACAAAAATTCGTTGCTGTACTTGCGAACCTGGGCATCGGCAGTGAGGCTAAAAAAGACCACTGCTGCCGTGAACATGGAGTTTCTAATGCCTGTGTGCATTATTTCAGTTGCGTTTTTATTTCATCGAAAATTCCGCTAATCAAAGGTGCGATATAAGATTCAATTTCTTCAATCGTATGTCGCAGTTTCACCTGGTCTGACAGGGTTACTTCAACCGTTGAAATTCTCTGATATACCCTGCATAACGCGAAAACCAAACTATCATTGTCAACATAGCTAAACAGGTATCGGTGCTTTATAAAAGCCGAAAATCGCTTGAAAAATTCCTCGTTGTGATCTTCAGTTTTTAACTTCAAGAAGTAGCCGTTCATCGATGAATGATCGATTTCTTCAAGCAGATGATAGTATTTTACGGGTAAATCGGGGTAAAGTTTTATCAAAATTCGGTCGAGCATGATTTCGTAATAAACATGCGCTAAAAAATAGACGCGATTTTGAATGGTTTGGAGGTCTGCCTGGTAAAGAATTTCTTTGATCCGATCTACACTTCTTTTGAACTGGGGGCTGTTATGAAATATTTGGTCAACTGCTAAATGTCTTTCTACTCCTTGCTTTATGGAGCGGCCAGACCTCGATTTAGATTCTGTTTCGAAAATTGGTTTTTTATAAATCCTGTTGAACCCAGAAATCAAATCGGGCATGGCGATGCCTAGCACCAACCAGGGATCTTCGGTTTTTTGGTCGAAATAAAAGTGGGAAAGGAAATTCAAGGTGATCTAAAATTGCTGAGGTTTATTGCCCTCACATGATTTTCAGTTTGGCAAACATTTAACTTTGCACGCCTAAAATTAATCGAATGACCAACTTCATTGAAGAGCTGAAATGGCGTGGGCTGTTTTATGACATGATTCCCGGAACTGAGGAACATCTGCTTTCGGGTAAACGCAAGGGCTACATTGGTTTTGACCCCACTGCTGTTTCTTTGGGAATAGGAAACATGGTGCAGGTCATGATTTTGAAACACTTTCAATTGGCTGGTCATCAACCAATTGCGGTGGTTGGTGGTGCAACAGGTATGATTGGTGATCCATCCGGGAAATCTTCCGAGCGAAATCTGCTTTCCGAAGATGCATTGAATGCAAATCTTGAAGGGCAAAAAGCCCAACTTCGAAAGTTTCTCGATTTTGAAACTTCAACCAACCCTGCCATAATGGTAAACAACTATGATTGGTTCAGGGAAATGGGGTACATTGATTTTCTGCGTGTAGTCGGGAAACACCTCACATTGAACTACATGATCGCCAAGGATTCAGTGAAGTCGCGGATGGATTCGGGGATTTCATACACTGAGTTTTCGTACCAGTTGTTACAAGCCTATGACTTTTACTGGTTGCATAAAAATCATAATTGCACGCTTCAATTGGGCGGCAGCGATCAATGGGGAAACTTGACCGCTGGGGTAGAATTGATCAGAAGAATGTCGGGCGGTGAAGCTTTTGCAGCAACTACACCGTTGGTTACAAAGGCCGATGGTACCAAATTCGGAAAAACAGAGGAAGGCAATGTGTGGATTGATCCGAACATGACTTCACCATACAAATTCTATCAATTCTGGATTAACGCATCAGATGATGATGCGGAGAAGTACATCAAGATTTTCACTTTGCTGGGGCGCGAGGAAATTGAGGCATTGATTGCTGAACACGCGGACGCGCCACATCAACGTAAACTTCAAAAACGATTAGCAGAGGAAGTAACAACTTTTGTTCACTCCAAAGAAGATTATGAAACAGCTATTGCTGCGACAGAAATACTTTTTGGAAAAGGTACCAAGGAGACTTTGATGAACATTTCTGAAAATCAGCTACTGCAGGTTTTCGAGGGTGTTCCACGTTTTAACATTAGCCGAGATGCGTTGGGTGGAGGAATTGGTATGATGGATTTCCTGGCAGAACATACCCAGGTTATGCCATCGAAAGGTGAAGCACGAAGAACCATCAAAGGAAATGCGCTCAGCATCAACAAGGAGAAAATCACCGATGAGCAAGCCTCCGTTTCCCCTTCCGACTTGTTGAACGATCGCTATATCCTGGTTCAAAAAGGAAAAAAGAATTATTACCTGATTATAGTCGAGTAAGCAGTATCCTAATCTTCGCGAGCTTTGCGTGATTTTCCTTCGCGTTCTTTGCGTGAAACAACACGGAATTTCACGCGAAGACCGCCAAGTATACGCTAAGCACGCGAAGGGTTTGTTATTGCTGGAGCAGTGATAGCCTTGCTTTCAGCAGTTCGTAGTGCTCGCCACCTACTTTTAGGAATGCAGCCGGTTGGCCTAGAGGTGCATCAACCACTTCAAATTTTGGCCCTTCGATAATTTCTCCCGTAAAGGCTTGTTCCCATTTACCTTTAGGAAAATAACCGATCACTTGTTTCCCCTTTTTGGCTAATACCGGCAAAACCAGCAGATCATTTCCCACAAAAAATTGGTACTTCAAATGAATAGTATTTTCATCGTCAGGAAAAACCAGGTAAGGGTGACGGATGACCGGATATCCCAAACGTTCAGCTTCTTTTGCCAGATGCTTGAAATAAGGTTTCAGTGCGAAATGAATATTGGCCATTTTGCTGAAGAAAGCCTGTGAGGTGGAATCTGAATAGAACTGGTGGTTTTTAGCAGGCAACAACCCTTCGTGCGTTCTGAAAATAGGTGTGAAGGCTGCCATTTCCATCCAACGAAAATTAAGCTCTTCGCTCCTTAGAATTTTCACCAATGAACTAAAAGAAGTGTAACCACCAATGTCGCTATGGTTGAAAATAATGCCCGACATTCCTGAAGAGAGCAGGCCAACCACTGCCGAAGCCAAACCATCGTTCTGTCCCCAGGTGACCATTTGATCGCCCTCCCAAAAGAGTGTTGAGTGGGCATTCGAGCCAGTAAATCCCGCTCGAGTGAAAAACACAATTTCACCTTCCCGTCCTGCTTCACGAATGGCTTCACGATTTAGCTTCGCCCAATCTACAGGATATTGATTGTGATAGGATTTCGGGCTCACCCCTGAATGCAACTGGCAATCCCAGGGTAACCATTCTGCATAATCGGCCATCCAACCCGAAAGACCATTGTCAATCATTTTGTACTTGATGATTCCTTTCAGCCAATTATAGGCCTCGGGATTTGTCAGATCTACCAGGTAGGCCGGAAAGCCCGCTGTTTGAACGAGGTAAGGCTCATCGTCAAGATTTTTTACCAGGTAGCCTTTTGCCAGAGCTGTATCGCACATCCAACCTTCATTGGCAAGAAATGAGTTGACATAACCCAACACCTGCACATTTTGCGCCTCCATTTTTGCGCACCAGTTTTTAAAATCCGGGTAGCTTGTTTGGTCAGGTTCCCAATGCCACCATAATTGTGAGCCGAATTTTGTTTTTCGTCTGCCCACCCAATCCTGAATCCAAACTGCTGCAACAGGATTCCCGGCAGTTTTTGTTTCTTCAACAATCCGTTCCACTTTTTCAGCACCGCCTTGCAGGCCCAACCAACTGCCGTATGCCCAATCTGGAAGTCGGGGCATTCTGCCTGTTTTGGCTGTGTATTTTTCCAAAAGGTTCAAAGGGCTTTCAGCTTGCCACGTAGTGAAAGTCATGTTGGTGTCCCAGGTTTCAATACTAACCAGTTTTTCATCCGAATAGTCGAATTCGCTGAAAGTTGAGTTTTCGAGTAGCAATGCGCGGTTCGAAGAACTTAGAAAAAAGGGAATGGCGCAGTAAGAGGAAAATTCATGTCCACCTGATCCAGCCAGGTTTGCAAAAAAAGTGATCGGCTTGTCTCCCCGACCAATACCCTGTTCTTCCGTGAAAATGGGTACGGTTCGGCCTTTAAATTCGCAATGGGTGTTTTGTTCGCCCATACCGAAAAAATGTTCTTTCGAATTGGAACGCAGCGTTAATTCAATTCTATTGAATTTTGGATCGCCAATGTTGATGGTTGTTTGAATTTCCGCTTGGGAAATGGCTTTGATCTTTATTTGAAAGGTGCTTTTTACCTTTTTGCCGAGCAATTCTCCCGAAATAGTTAAAACGCCTGGTTTTTGGGAAACCTCAATCTGCTTTGTGTTTTCAGCATGGTGGCTTGGTTTATCTTTAAAATGGAACGAAGCCATTTTGTATTTCACCTTTTCTTCGCTTTGGGCTACTTGCAGGAAAGGCATGAAAAGAGGGAATTCCAAGATGGCCTTTTCCTCTTGAATGAAAACGGAAAGGAACGAATCGGATTTAACCACTTGTATTTGTGGATTAACTTGGGCCGAAATGTGTAACAAGCATATTCCGTGAAGAAAAATGTTGGTCAGAATGGCCTTCCGAATTGAATCAGGCATTGGCAATGCTGCTTTTTTGGATGCCTAAAGTTTCGAAAATGCCTTGCGCTTTCAAGAGACTTTCCTCGTATTCTTTTTCAGGGATGGAATCGTAAGTGATGGCTCCGCCCACAGAAAAAGAAAGTTGCCGGGCTTTTTGATGATACAGCAAACTGCGAATCACCACGTTGAAATCGAAATCTCTTTCAGGTGTAAAGTAACCCACCGATCCGGAAAACATTCCGCGTTTCACGTTCTCAAGTTCTTCGATTAGCTGCATGGCAGCCACTTTGGGAGCACCGGTCATTGAACCCATTGGAAAAGCATTTTTAATTGCATCAACCGGGTGAAGTTCCGGCCTGATGGTTCCTACGACAGTTGAAATCATTTGGTTCACGTTCTCAAATGGATAGATGCCAAATAGTTCCTCCACTTCAACCGTTCCGGGTTGGCAACTTCGGGCAAGGTCATTTCTCACCAGGTCAACTATCATCACATTTTCTGCCCGTTCTTTTGGATTGCTTTGCAATTCGGTTTGAATGAGCAGATCTTCAACTTCATTCGATCCACGCTTGGCGGTGCCTTTAATGGGTTGCGAACGAAGTGTGTCACCATTTTTCATCATAAATCGTTCAGGGCTACAGCAGAGCAGAAACTGATCCTTTAACCTGAAAAATGATGAAAATGGTGCTTTTGCATTTTTATTCAATTCCTGGAAAAGCGAGTAAGGACAAACCTTCATATCCTTCACCCAAAACTCATTACAAAAGTTCAACTCATATACATCACCGGCTTCGATGAATTGTCTTACTCGCTCAACTTTATCCAGGTAGCTTTCACGGGTTTCACGGCTGTTAATTTGAAGTCCCGAAAAATTGCGGTTTGAAAAATTTGGAATTTCTACCTGGCTGATTTCATCGAAAACTGCTTCGGGGTTCGCTGCAATTGACGAAATGATACACTTTTCTCCTTCAATCCTGACCAGGTGTTTCGGTTGATAAAAGAAGCAGTTCGGAAATTCAAAGTGTCCTGAATTAACGGTATTAAGGGATTTCTTTAAGATCGGTTCTATCTCATTTTTGAGGTCATAGCTCAGAAAACCAAATAGAAAGTCGTGGTGATTGTCAACGAATTGCTTTAAACCGGAAATTGACTTTTGTCCCTTAGATTCAAACAAACTTACTGCACCAAGTCCGGCAAGAAATTCAAATCTGTGGTGACTATACTGTGTGTATTTATTGTTATCGAGCAGGCAACTGTACCGGAATGCCTGCGACCAATGGAGTATTTGTCGTTTTAGTTTGGAAAGATCATCAACCTTGAAAGTGGCCGTTGATCTCATGCCGGATTCATGGTCAGGTTTTTATGGATCAATTGTTCACGCCCCGGCCCATTCGAAACAATGGTAATTTTTGCTCCAATATATTCTTCAATGAAATGAAGATAAGTTTTGGCGACCTGTGGCAAATCTTCGAACGAATGAAAATCATCCAGGCTGCGATTCCAACCTTCGAAACTTTCGTAAACAGGCTCTATTTCGAAATTCTCAATGTCATACGGAAGTTGATCGGTTAACTGACCATTGACTTTGTATTTGGTGCAGGCTTTCAATTCCTCGAACAAGTTGAGCACATCAATTTTAGTGATGATCAACTGATCCAATCCACTAAGCATTGCTGTGTATTTCAACGCAGGAAGATCAAGCCATCCGCACCTTCTTGGTCTACCTGTTGTGGCACCGAATTCGGCACCTTCCTTCCTGAGAAATTCGCCTGTATCATCCAGCAACTCTGTTGGAAATGGACCAGCACCAACGCGCGTTGCATACGCTTTGCTAATGCCATAAACATCTTTGATGTGCTTTGGTGCAATTCCCAGCCCCGAACAAACTGCAGCTGAAATGGTGTTGGAAGAAGTCACGAAGGGATAGGTTCCAAAATCAATATCGAGCATGGAGCCCTGTGCCCCTTCTGCCAATACTTTTTTGCCTTGTGCAAGGCTGTTGTTGATAAAATATTCGCAATCTATGAGGTTCAATGAAAGCAATGTTTCAATCCCATCGAACCAGGCGGCTTCATGTTCCTCAATGTTGTATTCGAAATCGTAAATCTTCAGCAGATTCTTGTGCTTTTCTTTAAGCCCATTGTAATGGTCACGGAAGTTGGCCAAAGTTGCATCGCCCACACGGAGTCCGTTTCTGCCTGTTTTATCCATATAGGCTGGTCCAATCCCTCGAAGGGTTGATCCAATTTTGGAATCGCCTTTCGAAGCTTCCGAAGCTGCATCCAGGATTTTATGCGAAGGCAAAATGAGGTGAGCCTTTTTGGAGACGAAGAGGTTTTTCTGAACGTCAACGCCTGCGGCTTTCAAACCTTCAATTTCCTTCTTCATCACAATGGGATCAATCACAACTCCGTTGCCAATTACATTTAATGTTTGGGGTCTGAAAATGCCTGAAGGAATAATGTGCAGTACGGTTTTTTCACCATCAATCACCAGCGTATGGCCAGCATTTGGGCCACCCTGGAAACGGGCTACAATGTCGTATTGGGGAGCCAGGAAATCAACAATCTTGCCTTTGCCCTCATCGCCCCATTGAAGTCCTAGTAGAATATCGGTGTACATAATAAATGAAAAAGCCCCTCAAGGCAGGGACAGGTTAGCGTGGTTGCCCACTGGTTAAATTTAATTTGAAGAAAAAGTGCTCAGGGCTTCGTCAACTCCATTAACGGTTGTGAAAATGGAAGTTAGTTTGGTCATCACAAGGAGGTTTTTCAATTGCTCATTTATGTTGCTAAGCACCACATCGCCTCCGGCTTTTCTTGCTTTGGTTAATGAAGTGAGCAACATGCCCAATCCTGAACTATTAATGAATTTCAATTCGCCCATTTCCATCACAAACTTTACTGATCCATCGGTGATCAATTCCGAAATGGCGTCCATCACTTCCTTGGTTTGAATTTCGGCCAAAAGGCTACCTTTCAAATTGATGATATTCACGTCATTTTCCTTGCTGATACTGTATTCCATGTGTTGCGAATTAAGCGGTAAAAGTAAAACAGTTAGCCTTTTTTTTCGGTTTCATTTTTGGTAAGTTTTGCACAGTCGGCACATAGCCCAAAGAGGTTTAACGAGTGGTTGGTGATTTTAAAATCCAGTAATTCGGCCATCATGTTTTGAATTTGCTGAATCCGTGGATCGCAGAACTCAACCACCTTTCGGCAATTGGTACATATTGCGTGATCGTGTTGGCCATAGCCAAATGACTTCTCGTATTGGGCAAAGTTTTTCCCGAATTGATGACGGGTAACCAGGTTGCAGGCCAGCAACAGTTCCAGGGTATTATAAACGGTGGCTCTCGAAATGTTGTAGTTCTTGTTTCTGATCTCAAGATATAGCGTTTCTGCATCATAATGATCGTTGCGCAGATAAACCTCTTCAAGTATTGCAAACCGCTCAGGCGTTTTTCGCTGCTTGCGCTGTTCCAGGTAATTGCCGAAGATATCCTTTACGGCTTGAAGTGTTTCTTGTTTTTCCAAAAGCATTTGCGAATTTAAGCCGATTCCAAACGACTCACGGACAAAACACCATCAAGCGCTTTCAGTTTGGCCATCAACAATTCCAGTTGTTCGGTGTCGTTAACATAAACCATCAGATTACCTTCAAAAATTCCATCCTTGCTGTCTATTGATATACTGCGCATGTTCAGTTTTAACTCCCCCGATATAATATTGGTGATCTTTTGCATGACACCCATATCGTCAATTCCTGATACCTTTATTTCTGTGAGGAATGAAATTTCATGTTCACGGGTCCATTTTGTTTTCACTACCCGGTAACCGTAATTCGACATCAATTGTACTGCGTTGGGGCAATTGGTTCTATGAATTTTTATGCCATCGTTTATGGTCACGAATCCGAAAACATCGTCTCCGGGAATGGGGTTGCAGCAATTGGCAAATTTATAAGCGATTTTATCCGAGGATTCTCCAAAAATGATGAGTTCTGCATTTTTCTGTAGCGTTTCCTTGATGGTTTGTTCAATGGAAATGGGCTCAACTTTCTTCTCTATTTCGCGGCCTGGAAAAATCAGCTTGCCGCTCGACATTTTAGCGTCTTTCAATTCGGCAAGGTTCACTTTCTTTTTCGCGATGTTGTAGAACAAGTCGAGCGAACTTTGGAAACCGAAGTAGCTGGTAATTTCATTGAAAGTTTGGGTGTTCGCCTGGAATTTCAGGTTTCGAAGTTTTCTTTCCAAAGCCGCCTTGCCATCGGCACCAACTATCTTCTTTTCTTCTTTCAGGGAAGATTTGATCTTTGAGCGAGCTTTGCCAGTAGCTACAAACGATAACCAGCCCTCAGATGGTTTCTGCTTTTTGGAGGTTATAATTTCAACCTGGTCGCCATTTTGAAGTTTATGACTCAGCGGAACCAAGCGGTGGTTCACCTTGGCACCAATGCATTTTAAACCGATGTCAGTGTGAATATCAAAAGCAAAATCGAGGGAAGTTGCGCCACTTGGAAGTTTCCTTAGCTGCCCTTTTGGCGTAAACACGTAAATCTCTTCTGAGAAAAGGTTGAGCTTGAAATCACTGATAAAATCAAGGGCGTTAGATTCAGGGTTGTTCAGCAATTCGCGGATTTTTTCCATCCATTCATCAAGCGCATTATCCGAACCGCCTCCTTCTTTATATTTCCAGTGCGCAGCAAAACCCTTTTCTGCAATCTCGTCCATTCGCTGCGAACGAATTTGAACTTCTACAAACCTTCCTTTTGGTCCCATCACCGTAGTGTGTAATGATTCATAACCATTGGCCTTTGGGGAAGAAATCCAGTCGCGAAGTCGGTTGGTATTTGGCTTATAGACATCGGTGATGATGGAGTAGGCATGCCAACAGTCCTGCTTTTCGCGCTCCAGGGTGCTATTGGTAATTATCCTGATTGCAAAGAGGTCGTAAACTTCTTCGAATTCCACGTCTTTCTTTTTCATCTTGGTCCAGATGCTGTTGATGGATTTTGGCCGGCCGTAAATTTTAAACTCCAGGTTTTGTTCCTCAAGCATCTCCTCAACCGGTTTTATAAATTCATTAATGAATCTTGTTCGTTCGCGCTTGGTGGCATTCAGCTTTTTAGCGATCATTTTATACATCTCGGCCTGAGTGTATTTCATCGCCAAATCTTCCATTTCTGATTTTACCGCATAAAGTCCTAAACGATGAGCAAGCGGAGCATATAAGAAATCTGTTTCCGAAGCTATGGTGAGCTGTTTTCTTCTTGGTAGAGAACCCAAAGTCCTCATATTGTGCAGTCGGTCGGCAATCTTAATGAGGATAACGCGAACATCCTCTGCCAATGTGAGGAGTAATTTCCTGAAGTTCTCAGCTTGTTTTGATGAAGTGAGGTCAAAGACTCCCGATATTTTGGTGAGTCCATCAACAATTCGGGCGTTGTTGTTTCCAAAGTTGCGTTTTATATCATCGAGGGTTAGCTCCGTGTCTTCCACCACATCGTGTAGCAACGCGCACGCAATGGCATTTGGCCCAAGACCAATTTCTTCTGAAACTATTCGAGCAACAGCTAGTGGATGAAGAATATAAGGCTCACCAGATTTGCGCCTCATGTCAGCATGGGCTTCTGCTGCCATTTCGAATGCATTGCGGATTAACTTTTTGTCAGCCCGATTTAGCTGACCTCGAGTGGAACGCAACAAACCCCTATATTGCCTGATGATCTCTTTCCTCTCGGATTCTGTGTCTATGTGCTCAAGTTTGAACATATTGTTTCTGATGGAAGTTTAGCTGTTAAAAGCGTTGGTTCTTTGCGCATTTACAGGATTTTACCATCATCGCGTCAAAATTCATCATTTCGACTTGAATGTAGCATACGAAATGCACTGAAATTGCGGATTAATTCAGTAAAGTCATACTTTTGCCGCCTTTTGCGGGTGTGGCGGAATTGGTAGACGCGCTAGATTTAGGATCTAGTGCCGCAAGGCGTGGGGGTTCGAGTCCCTTCACCCGCACTTTTTTCTACTTTATTATTCGTATTCGTCCCTTTCGTTTATTTGTCAGGAGCTATCGGGGCAACTTCGAAATCCAGCCAAATATTTCCAATCTAAAAACAACTTTTTAAAACGTGCAAATTCAACAGGAAAAAGTGGATGATCTGAATGCGATTGTCCGGATCAACATTTCAAACCATGATTATTTACCCAAGGTTGACAAATCCCTGAAAGACCTAAGCCGAAAGATGCAATTGAAAGGATTTCGCCAGGGCAAAGTGCCTGTGGGTGTTGTTCGTAAAATGCACGGAGATGCTGTTCTTGCAGACGAACTGAACCGAATACTTCAGGAGGAAATGAACAAATTTCTGAGTGAAGAGAAGATTGAGATACTAGGATCACCTATTCCGAAGACAGACGAAACCAAACAAAAATTAGATGTCAAGCAACCAAATGACTACGAATTTGTCTTTGAGATAGGCCTTGCGCCAATATTTGATGTCGGATTTCTGGACAGCAAAACAACAGTGATTCGCTACGATATTGAAGTGCCCGAAAATGTGGTAGATGATGAGATCGAGAATATCCGCCTAAAGGCAGGGGAAGTGGAGGAAGTAAATGAAATTGAATACAAGGATGTAGTGACCTTCAAACTATTTGAATTGGATGAGAATGGCGAAGTGAAAGAAGGCGGAATTGAGCATGAAGCAGTGTTATCCCTTGACCAATTTAAGGATGAAAAAGTAGCTGAAAAAATAGAAGGAATGGCTTTAAATGCCACCCATGATTTGAACGTAAAAACAGCGTTTGGAGATAACACACATCATGTTGCCCATCATGTATTGGATATAAAGGATGAGGAGTTGGAGCAAGTAAATGACATGTTCAGAATTGAGCCTGTTTCAATAAAACGAACCGTAAAAGCAGATTTGAATCAGGATTTGTACGACAAAGTTTACGGTAAAGATGTAGTGACTACGGCCGAGGAATTTAGAACAAGGATGGAAGAGGAAACCAAAAAATATTTTGATCAACAAAGCGACAACAGGCTGGATCGGGATATTATGGATCAGTTGCTGGAAGCCACAGAAATAAGTTTGCCAGATGAGTTTCTGAAACGATGGATTCTTGAAACAAACGAAAAACCTGTAACCCCCGAACAAGTTGAAGAAGAGTACGAGCAGGTCGCAAAATCCATTCGATGGGATTTATTGGTGTCAAAAGTTTCGAAAGATGCGGAATTGGAAGTTTCAAATGATGATATTGAGGAAGAAACTAAAAAGTCGATTCTCAGCTATATAGGACAAGGCGCACAATACTTTGACCAACAGCAGCTACGTGCCTGGAGTCTGAACTTGATGAAGGATGAAAATCACGTGAAACAAACTTATGAACGTGTAATGAGCAGTAAGTTGTTTAAGCATATCAAAGAAACCGTTACTATTGCAGACCAATCTATTGCATTAGATGAATTTTCAAAATTGAATCAACAGACATGAACTTCTACGACAAAAACGAATTTGCAAAGTATGCCGTGAAACATCACGGAATGAGCAGCATGCACTTGGAGAATTATGTTTCTTCTAGCATCACCAATTTAACACCTTACATCATTGAAGAGCGACAAATGAATGTAGCATCTATGGATGTGTTCTCACGTTTGATGATGGATAGAATCATATTCCTTGGAACCGGCATTGATGATTATGTGGCCAATGTTATCCAGGCCCAATTGCTTTTCCTTGAAAGTACGGATCCGAAAAGTGATGTTCAGATTTACATCAACAGCCCAGGAGGTGTGGTGTATTCTGGGTTAGGAATTTATGATACCATGCAATATATCAATCCCAATATAGCAACCATTTGCACAGGAATTGCTGCTTCTATGGCCGCAGTGCTTTTATGTGCTGGTCAAAAGGGTAAAAGAACTGGTTTGAAACATAGTCGTGTTATGATTCACCAACCGCTAGGTGGGGCGCAGGGCCAGGCAAGCGATATCGAAATTACAGCGCGCGAGATTATGAAGTTGAAAAAGGAATTGATTGGCATTATTGCTACACATTCTGGTCAAACCGAGAAAAAGGTGGATTCTGATGGAGATCGCGACCATTGGATGACTTCGGCTGAAGCTAAAGAGTATGGCATGATTGACGAAGTATTGGAACGCAAACCCGACAACGAATAGGCGTACAGGCGATTATTCGTTAATTTTAACATGACACCTTCACCGGGTAAGCTGTTAAATATTCAGCTAATCTTGGATTACTTGATAATGGAATCCTCAAACACTATCTTGCCGGTCTTGCTTAAATCTTAAAAATGCAGATGAAAAAAGAGAAAAATTATAAATGTTCCTTTTGTGGCCGAAAGAAGGAAGACACCCTGATTTTGATTGCAGGAATTGAAAGTCATATCTGTGAAAACTGCATTGCGCAGGCTCAGCAGATTATTGATGAGGAGCTCTATCAGCAGGATAAGAAATTTCATTTCACTTTACCACAATCAATCAAACCGATTGACATCAACAAATTTCTCGATCAGTATGTGATTGGGCAGGATTCCGCCAAGCGTGTGTTGTCAGTAGCAGTTTACAATCACTATAAAAGGCTCAATCAACGCTTTACCGATGATGTGGAAATCGAAAAGTCGAACATTGTAATGGTTGGCGAAACCGGAACAGGAAAAACTTTGCTTGCAAGAACGATCGCTCGTTTTCTGAATGTTCCTTTTGCCATTGTAGATGCCACGGTATTTACAGAAGCTGGTTACGTTGGTGAAGATGTTGAAAGTATTTTAACTCGTCTTCTTCAAGTCTGCAATTACGATATAAAAGCAGCGGAAAAAGGCATCATCTATATTGATGAAATTGATAAGGTGGCGCGAAAAGGTGATAACCCAAGCATAACCCGTGATGTTTCCGGAGAAGGCGTTCAGCAAAGCATGTTGAAATTGCTGGAAGGAACAGATGTTTACGTACCACCACAAGGTGGTAGAAAACATCCTGATCAGAAAATGATCAAGATCAACACGCAAAACATTCTTTTCATTTGCGGGGGAGCATTTGATGGCATCAACAACGTGATTGCCAAACGCATGCGAACCCAGGTGATCGGCTACAATAACGATCCTAAAAAGGAAAAGATTGACAAGGATGATTTGTTGCAATATATCAATCCAAAAGACCTGAAAGGGTTTGGGCTGATTCCTGAGTTGATTGGAAGATTACCTGTATTGACTTATTTAGAATCACTGGGGAAGGAAGCCTTGAGGGATATTTTAACAACTCCAAAAAACGCACTACTAAAGCAATATCATAAATTGTTCGAAATTGAAAAAATTGAACTTTCTGTAGAACCCGAAGTGCTTGACTACATTGTAGATAAAGCTGTGGAGTTTAAACTAGGGGCACGTGGATTACGCTCCATCTGTGAAGCAATTATGCTTGAAGCTATGTATGATTTACCTTCGCAAGATGTTGATCAGTTTACTGTAACGCTTGATTATGCTCAACGTCAGTTGGAAAAATCGAAGCTTTCTCGCTTGAAAGCGGCCTAACTTCCGTAAAACTTCTTAGGAAATGAAATCCCGAATGACTTTGATGAGTTGTTCGGGATTTTCTGTATGTACCCAATGGCCGGCATTTGTCACTTCCACGAATTCGGCCAAAGGAAACAGGTTAAGAACCTCGTCTTCATCATCGGCAGTGATGTATTCAGAGTTAGCCCCTTTTACGAACAAACAGGGTATAGATACGGGGAAGTCTGATTCTATTGCTTTCGTGATTTCCGGATAGTTGTCATATAGTGACTGGATGTTCATTTTCCATTCAAAAGTTCCATCCGGTTTTCGAGAAAGGTTTTTTAACAAGAAAAGCAGCACACCGGGGTCAACAATTGAATGCGCCATTTCTGATTCAGCTTCTTTTCTTGAACCTAAAGAATCCATGTCTAAACCCATGAGCGCTTCAAAAACCAGGTCATGCCCACTTCCGTATGCCTTGGGTGCCATATCCATCGAAATGAATTGTTGGCACAAAGCAGGGTTGTCAATCGCAAATTGCATGGCCGTTTTTCCGCCCATTGAATGTCCGATCACCGTAACCTTTTCAAGGTTAAGACTCAAGCAAAACTTCCCAAGGTCTTCAGCCATCAACTCATAACTGTGCTCTGTGCTGTGTGAGGATCTTCCATGATTTCGTTGGTCGATGATGAAAACACGATTATCAGTTGCCAACTGTTTCGCGATAGTTTGCCAGTTGTCCAACGAACCAAAAAGACCGTGAAGAATCAGGATTGGCTCTCCGTTACCAAACTCTTTGTAATTCAAATTCATAATGAACCTGAGAAGAGGTTTTCTGCTGGAAAGTTGAATGAATTGGTCCAGTTTGCCGGTAGAGTATTTTCTTCAAACAGGCCAAAAACTGCCGAACCACTTCCCGACATCGAGGAATAAACTGCACCTGAATCGTAAAACTGCTTTTTGATTTCAGAGATATCGGGCTGCTGGCTGCTTACACTCTCTTCAAAATCATTGAAAAGGATGTCTTTCCATGTGTTTGGGGATTGGGTTAGAATTTCTGAAAGGCCAATTCCTTCCCCTGAAAGTTGCAGGCCGGCATACGCTTTAGCGGTATTTACATGAATTCCGGGATAAACAATGGCGATTTTATGATTCTGGAAATTGAGTTTAATTGGTGAAAACTCGGTCCCTGTACCAGTTGCCAAAACAGGTCGGTTACGGATGAAAAAGGGGCAATCGCTTCCCAGGTTTTTAGCTTTGGATTCAAGCGAATCATATGAAAGTTGCAGATTGAAATGGTTATTCAGCAACTTCAACATAAATGCCCCATCTGCGCTGCCTCCTCCTAATCCTGCACCCATCGGGATGTTTTTTCGCAAATAGATTTGAACCGGTGGAAGGTCGAATTCCTTTCGCAAAAGATTGTAGGCTTTCACCACCAGGTTATCTTCCGGGTTTCCATCAATCGCTCTACCAGAAATGGTGATTCCGAAAGTTTCTGCTGGAATGATCTCCATGCAATCATGCCATTTAACTGGATGAAAAACGGTCTCAATGTCGTGGTAGCCATCAGGTCGTTTTCTTAAAATCCGAAGACCGAGGTTGATTTTACAATTAGGGAAGATGATCATGTGGAAGGCAAAAGACTCATGGTAAAGACAAAAGAGAAAAGTAAAAAGACAAAAGTTCGTTTTCTGGATAACAGATTTTCACCTTTGTTCTTTTGTCTTTTATCTATTGTCTTTCATTATTGCATTTTAGTTCGTTTCAAAAGATAGGGAAGTAGAACCTGGCTAAAGTCTTTGTTGATATCGGCTTCCACAAAATCGATTTCAAATTGACTGCATTTTAACTCAAGAGCTTTTTTGTAGTCATTCATTTTTTCCTTGTAATACTCTTTTACCTGGCTGGGTTGCAGTTTTACTTTTTCATTGCTTTCCAGATCCACAAAAATGTAAGGACGATTTTCGAATTCAAATTCCAGTTCACGCAAACGATCTACCACATGAAAAAGTACCACTTCATGCTTGTTGTATTTCAAATGTTGAAGCGCAGAAAAAATGTGTTCCGAGTTTTCCAGATCATCAAACATATCACTGAAAATCACCACCATTGAACGTTTATTCACACTTTCAGCCACGAGATGAAGACACTTGGCTGCGGCTGTCGATTTATTCCTTTCATTCGACTTCACCGCATTATGCAGGTGGCCACTCAACAGTTTATGATGAAGGGTGGTTGAGCCTGCCTTGGTGTGTATATCTATGTCGTTTGAAAAAATGGTTAGTCCAGCTGCATCGCGTTGTTTTTTTAACATGTACATCAATGCTGAAGCTGCTACCGCACTAAACCTCGCTTTTGTTACGTGATTTTCATCCGCATTTTCATTGTACGGGTAATACATCGAAGATGAAGCATCCAAAACGATCTGGCATCTGAGGTTGGTTTCTTCTTCAAATCTTTTGATGTATAAGCGGTCGGAACGTGCATACATTTTCCAATCAATATCCTTAACCGCATCTCCGGGATTATAGAGACGATGTTCAGCAAATTCTGCAGAAAAGCCATGAAACGGACTTTTATGTAATCCGATGATAAAGCCTTCAACCACCTGTCTGGCGATCACCTCAAGGTTATCAAATTGATAAAGATCCTTTAATGTTACAAGATTTGATTCCATCTTTCAGTGCGGAAATTTACGATTTACAGCCTATTTAAGAATGTCAGATTTTCAAGATTTGCACAAATAAAAAACCTCCTTACTCAACTGGAATAAGAAGGTCTTTATTTTAAGTTAGCCTGGAAAATTTACATGTGGGCTTTGAGCTTTTGCTCTAACACCTGACGTGGTGCAGCACCCACTTGTTTGTCAACCACTTCTCCGTTTTTGATGTAGAGAATTGTTGGGATGTTACGAATACCATATTGCTGTGAAATGCCTGGGTTTTCGTCAACGTTTACTTTGCCAATATTGGCCTGACCATCATATTCTTTGGCCAACTCTTCAACGATGGGTCCTACCATTCGGCAAGGTCCACACCACTCTGCCCAAAAGTCAACAATGGCTACTTTGTCGCTTTCCAAAACCGTAGTCTGGAAGTTGCTGTCTGTGAATTCTAATGCCATGATTCTTTAAAATTTTCGTTTTTAAATTGGTTTGCAAATATACTTATTCCCCAAGGTGAAAATCGGGTAAGAATTGTTACACATTTTCTACGATAAGGATCGTTGAAAGTGTGTATCGTATCAATGAAGTTTTTGTTGAGAAAGTTCCTTTTTAGTTCAACTTGAAATGAAGTTGATTGATGGTCCGCAACTCCTCCATCATTTCAGGGTTCACATCCACTTTATACTTCATGGAAAAGAAATTTATTGTGCATTCAGCAGATCTATCGGTCACCATAAGTTTCAGATCGAATTTGCCGGGGTAGGATGTACATACCGAATCAATGGCCGAAACCGTTTCTTCGCTAATGCCTTCTAATGGTAGATGTAGCGTTAGGGATTTGGTAAGTTTCTCGCGAATCTCCGAAAGCAGTTCAACGTTTTCAAGGTGAAACTCTTTTCGGTCATCATCTCCCCAGTCTCGTTTTTTGTACACACCCGTCATAAAAACTTGTTGACCTGTTGCTAATAAGTGGCGGTGTTTTAAATAGTCTTCACGCCAAAGTGCAAATTCCAGTTTCCCTTCAAAATCTTCCACAGCAAATCGGCCATATTTTCTGCCTTTCTTATCCATCCGCTCAATAGATTGACTCACAATACCTGCCAGGCGAATTTTTTTGTCTGCATGTTTTTCAATTGCATCAATTCCGCAAGAAGTAAAATTTTCAATTTCCAGTTTGAATTCATCGAGAGGGTGACCTGAAACATAAATGCCGGTCATTTCTTTTTCCTTTCGCAGTAACTCAATTTCAGGCCAGGGATCAATTTGAGGAATTTTTGGTTCTGGAATATCCTGTGTCAGTGAATCTCCGAACAGTGAACTGGCATTGTTGGTTTGAAAATTCTTGAAGTCGTTGCCGAATTTCACTGCCCGTTCCAGTGTGTTGAGTTGATCACCGTTGTTGTAGGCAAAATATTGGGCCCTGTGATTTTGGTTAAAGCAGTCGAGAGCCCCGGACTGTGCGAGGCTTTCAAGACATTTTTTATTGACAGCACGTAGGTTCACTCGTTTTGTCATGTCGAAAATGGAAACGAATTCCCCACTTGCCTGTCGTTCCTCCACGATGGCTTCAACAGCTCCCTCGCCAACACCTTTCACAGCTCCAAGTCCAAAGCGGATTTGCCCTTTTTTATTAACCGCAAACTTATAGTTACTCTCATTCACATCTGGTCCTAAAACTGGAATATTCATGTGTTTCGATTCCTTCATGAAAAACTCCACCTTCTTGATATCATTCATGTTATTATCGAGAACACTTGCCATAAACTCGGCAGGATAGTTGGCTTTTAAGTAGGCTGTTTGAAATGCCACCACAGAATATGCTGCTGCGTGTGATCGGTTAAACCCATATTGAGCAAACTTCTCCATGATGTTGAAAATCTTTTCAGCCTCCTTTTCCTCGATGTCGTTTTTGGCTGCACCTTCAACAAACTCACTTTTCATGGCCTGCATCACATCCAGCTTTTTCTTACCCATGGCCTTTCTCAGGATATCTGCTTTTCCAAGACTAAAGCCACCAATGATCTGGGCTGTTTGCATGATTTGTTCCTGGTAAACCATGATGCCGTAGGTTGGCTCAAGGAGGTCTTTCAGCATTTCATGAGGATACTCCACCTCCTCCTTGCCGTGTTTACGCCTGATAAAACTTGGAATATAGTCCATCGGACCCGGACGATAAAGCGCATTCATGGCGATAAGGTCTTCGATGTTGGTGGGTTTCAGTTCTTTCAAATGACTACTCATCCCATCTGACTCAAACTGGAATGTACCAATCGTGTCACCTCCCTGAAAGAGCTCGAAGGTCTTTTCATCATCGAGTGGAATGGTTTCAATATCAATTTGAACCCCATGGTTTTGGTCGATCAATTCCAACGCACCATTGATGATGGACAAGGTTTTTATACCCAGGAAATCCATCTTCAACATGCCGGCATCTTCGATGAGACGCCCATCAAATTGGGTCACCAACAAATCGGATTCCTTGGCTGTACAGACAGGAATGTATTTTGTCAGGTCGTCTGGTGCTATTATAATTCCAGCTGCATGAATTCCACGCTGACGAAGCGAGCCTTCCAGGGATTCTGCCAATTTTAGCACTTTCCCAGGCTCGGTTTCTTCATCTTTTCGAATGGCTTTCATGTCCGGATTTTCCGAAAAAGCGCGTTTCAAGTTCACGCCTACACCATCGGGTATCATCTTGGCCAGGCGGTCGGTTTCACCCAGTGGATATTCAAGTACACGCCCTACATCACGAATCGAACTTTTAGCTGCCATTGAACCAAAAGTGATGATTTGTGCCACCTGTTTGTCACCATATTTATTGACCACATAGTCGATTACTTTCTGGCGACCTTCATCGTCAAAATCGATATCTATATCAGGCATTGACACTCGTTCGGGATTCAGGAATCGCTCAAAAAGCAGGTTGTATTTTATCGGATCGATGTTGGTGATGCCAGTGGTGTAGGCAATGGCACTTCCTGCTGCTGATCCTCGACCTGGTCCTACAGCAACATTGAGGTCTTTGGCTGCGGCAATAAAATCCTGGACGATAAGGAAATAGCCCGCAAAGCCCATGTCCTTTACCACCTTCAACTCATAGTTCAGTCGTTCCTCAACTTCAGCGTTGATTTCTCCATAACGTTTCAGTGCGCCTTCAAAACTTAAGTGTTTCAGGTAGTCATCTTCGGTTTCGAATCCTTCTGGAAGGCTAAAGTTGGGTAGCAGAATGTCGCGCTTCAGGTTGGGCGTTTCAATCTTTTCGGCAATGGCAATTGTGTTTTCCAGCGCTTGTGGATGATCAGGAAAAAGAGCCGCCATTTCATCCCGTGTTTTGAAATAGAAATTGTGGTTTTCAAAACCGAAGCGATATCCCTTTCCATCGCCTACGGGTGTGCTTCTGAAATCGCCAGTATTGATACAAAGTAAAATGTCATGTGCCAGCCAATCATCCTGCTCCACATAATGGCTGTCGTTGGTGGCGATCATTGGCACATTGTGCTTTTGAGCCATTTTGATCATGAATTGGTTAGCGCCTTCCTGGTCAATTCCATTGAGGTGATGGCGCTGTAGTTCCACGTAATAGTCTTCTCCGAAAATGTCGAGCCATTCCAGGAAAACTTTCTCTGCCGCTTCCTCGCCTTTTTCCAGAAAAGTTCTTGGCACTTCAGCCGAAACACAACAACTTGTGGCCACCAATCCTTCTTTGTATTGGCGAATCAAACCCTTGTCAACTCTTGGATATTTGCTGTAATAACCTTCCATAAAACCCAGGGAACAAAGCGTTGAGAGGTTACGATAGCCCTGTTCATTCTTCGCCATCAACAATTGATGGTAGCGTTTGTCTTTCCTGATCTTGTCGAATTTTTTCTGGAAACGATCTTCAACTACATAAAACTCGCAGCCAATAATGGGCTTCACTTCATGTTTTACACAGGCCAGGTAAAATTTAAATGCACCGAACATATTGCCATGGTCGGTGATAGCAACTGCTGGTTGGCCATCTGCTTTTGCCTTCGCCAGCATTTTGTCGATATTGGAGGCTCCATCGAGAAGAGAAAATTGTGTGTGGCAGTGTAGGTGGCAAAATTCTGGCATGGCGTAAATTGACTTAATTCAAAATTTATTGATCGTTGGAAATGAAGGATGTATCCCAACTGAATGGGATGGACTTCAGATCAATAAATTTATTAGAATTTCAGGCCAGTACGAAAAGTCAGGATAGGGAGATATGCACAGATTGCTGTAAATATCAACAGGGATCAGGCACGCTTGGCCTTGTAATTTTCGGCAATGAGCAGGTCAACAAGTCTATCCCGAAAATCTCCCTGGATGATGATAACCCCATCCTTGACCGAACCACCCACGCCACATTTGGATTTCAGGATTTTTCCTAGTGCTTTCAGGTCTTCTTCAGTCCCGATGAAGCGTTCAACCAAAGTCACCTTTTTCCCTTTTCGCTGTTTGGTGTCGAGCCTGACCAACAATTTTTGTTGCGGGGGTGGAAGGGTATCTTCATCAGATTCTGCTTCAAAGGAGTATTCGAAATCATCACTTGTGGAATAAACCACGCCTATTTTGTCTTTCTTCTTTTTGCCCATGTCAATTGAGATTTGGAGCGACCACCTTTAAAGCCCCGGGAACAATTTCAAAGTTAAGATCACCTTCGGTTTCTTCAGATTCCCCATCAAATTGATAAGCCAGAATTTTTCGATCAGGGTTAAATATGCGAACGCTTTTGGCCATGTAAATTTCACCTTCCCTGATCTTATCGTATTTGCTTAAAACGGAAAGTAAAACAACGTAATACATCTTCCATCGGGGAAATTTATTGAGGAGGAAGACATTGAGTAAACCGTCCTGTAAATCTGCGTTTTTGGCGAAACCCAGTTCAAACCCAAATTGATTGCTGTTGAAATTCGAGAGCTCAAATATTTCTCTTTCAATCTCTGCGTCATCAATTCGAATTTTAAACTTTTGAGGCCGAAACCTGGAGTAAAACTGTACGGTTATTGCCCAGGCGTATGAGAGTAATCCGCGAAGTTGTTGTTTCGAAAATTGCTGTACCACCACTCCCGCAAATCCATATCCCGCATTGCTGAAAAAATAGCGGTTGTTCACTTTTGCTGCATCAATGGTTTGAACATTGAATGTATTAATGGTCTCTATTGCCTTTCGAACATTCCTTGAAATCTTCAGATGTCGTGCAATGCCATTTCCAGAACCGAGTGCAATGATGCCAAGGGCAGTTTTGGTATGTACCAGACTGTTGGCTATCTCGTTGATGGAGCCATCCCCTCCACAAGCGATCACCATATCAAAATCGCGCTGAACGGCCCTATAGGCCAATAGAGTCGCGTGCCCCGCATATTCCGTGTATTTTATTTCGTAATAGAAAATACGGTGATTCAGAAACTTCCGAATTCGTTTCGGAATACGCTTCTTCTTGAAAACCCCGGATTTAGGGTTTATGATGAACATGATCTTTTTCAGCTGATGCTTAATCACAGTCGGGCAAAAATAGGAAGAATGGGGAGGGGGAAGCGATTAGGAAACTGCCTTAAAACTCAAATCCATAGCTACGGCCGAATGAGTGATTGCTCCTACAGAAATAAAGTCCGGATTGCACTCGGCATAAGGACGAATGGTTTCAAGCGTAATGCCGCCTGAAACTTCGGTCTCTATTCTACCGTTAACCAAACTAACTCCTTTGTTGACTTGCTCCACTGAAAAGTTGTCGAACATGACACGGTCGACCTTGCCTGTGTCCAAAACTTCCGCAACATCTGCCAAGGAACGGGTTTCAACTTCGATCGGGATGTCCAATTGATTTTTAGCCAGGTATTCGACAGTTCGGTCAACGGCTTTTGTAATCCCTCCGCAAAAGTCGATATGATTGTCTTTCAACATCACCATATCATAGAGTCCAAATCGGTGATTATGGCCTCCACCTATCCGAACGGCCCATTTTTCGATAAACCGTAGGTTGGGAATGGTCTTGCGTGTATCCAGAATTTTGGCAGTTGTGCCGGTGGTTTTTTCAACGAAAAGTGCAGTCAGGCTGGCGATGCCGCTCATACGTTGCATGCAATTCAGCATGAGTCTTTCTCCTTTAAGCAGATTGTGTACACTTCCATGTACTTTTAAAGCTACATCTCCAATTGAAACCCTGGCCCCATCGGTTAAATTGGGTTCAAGTGTGGTAGTGGGATCTAAAAATTTGAAAAGTCGTTTGGCGAGTTCAACTCCTGCCAATATTCCGTTTTCTTTCACCAAAAGCTTCGCTGAACCGCTTGTTGTTGCTGGGATACTTGCCAGTGAACTGACATCCCCATTTTCCTTTAAGTCTTCTTGTAATGCTGCCTCGAAAAAGGCTTCGAGCTGGTTCAAATTCCGATGATTAGTCGTTTTCGAATCGCAGTTGTTGCAGTTTGAATCCGCCATCCTTTTGCTTTACATAAAGGTAAACGCGGTAGGAGCCACTCCTGGTAACCAGCGTTCCTATTCCGTATTTGCTACCTGCTTCAGACGAACCTTTATGAATAATCTTGAAAGATTGTGGCGCATTTTTAGCGAAGAAATTCTTGACCACCATTTCAGCCTGAGCCTTGCTGTAAACCTGCTCTTTGTTCATTATGGTGATTTCAATCTTGCTATCGAAGTGTTTGGCCAAAGCAGCCGAATTGCCTGTCTTAATGGCTAGTGCCACTTTTTCCAGAGATGGTTCCTGGGCTGTCAACATGGTTGGAACCATCAGGAACGCGATCAATATTGTGTAAACAAATGTTTTCATTGGATTAAAGGTTTAGGTTGTGTACTATAAAACCAAAACTATGCCAAAAATGGTGTTTTTGTTTGACAGTTTAAAAATAGCAAAATAGGGTTTTTACGCTCTTTCCACAACTTGTCAACGAACCTATAGAAGGGCTGAAAAGTACTTTTGGTCACATAATAGCGGGATTCGAAACTCTATCTTTGCCGCGATGAATTCGGATGGAAAAGTTCTGTTGATGATCCTGGATGGCTGGGGTCATGGGCCTATTCCCGAAAGGAGTGCGATAGTTCAGGGGAAAACGCCATTTATGGATGGTTTGTATGAAAAGTATGCTTCAGCTGAATTGGTTACGCATGGAGTGGCAGTGGGTTTACCCGAAGGTCAAATGGGCAACTCGGAAGTTGGGCATTTGAATATTGGGGCCGGTAGAGTGGTTTATCAGGAATTAATGCGTATTAACCGGGCCATTGAAGATGGAGCGCTAAAGGCAAATTCCGTTTTAACTCAAGCATTTCATCAAGCCAAAGAACGGGGATCAAAATTGCATTTTATAGGGCTGGTTTCCGATGGTGGCGTGCATTCGCACTTGGAGCATGTGAAAGCCCTGTGCACTTACGCAGATGATTTTGGCTTGAAAGGTGTATTCGTTCATGCTTTTACAGATGGTAGGGATTGTGATCCTAAAAGTGGGATTGGGTTTTTGACCGACTTGAGTGAGCATATTGAAAACATATCTGCTGAAATTGCTACAGTTAGTGGCAGGTACTATGCTATGGACAGGGACAAACGCTGGGAACGCATCAAATTGGCTTACGATGCCCTCACAGGAGGGAAAGGGGAGCAAACCGATGATTTTGTTCGATCAATGGAAAATTCCTATGATAATGGAGTAACCGATGAGTTCCTGAAACCAATAATCGTTTGTTCCGAAGGAGAACCAAAGGCCTTAATTGAAGAAAATGACATTGTGGTCTGTTTTAATTTCAGAACGGATCGTTGTCGGCAGATCACGCAAGTACTTACCCAACAGGACATGCCGGAATTTGAAATGTGGACCAGGGAGTTGGAATATTTCACCATGACGCGGTATGATAATTCGTTTCTGGGTGTCAATGTGATTTTCGAGAAGGAGGATTTGAAAAATACGATTGGTGAAGTAGTTGCCAAAGCAGGGAAAACCCAGCTACGAATTGCCGAAACGGAGAAATACCCGCATGTTACGTTCTTCTTTTCAGGTGGAAGGGAGATTCCTTTTGAGGGAGAGGAACGAATCATGATACCATCCCCCAAAGTGGCCACCTACGATTTGCAGCCGGAAATGAGCGCTCCCGATGTGACTGAGGCTGTGTTGGAATTCCTGGAGGAAAAGGAACCTGATTTTATTTGTCTGAATTACGCAAATCCAGATATGGTGGGACATACGGGTGTTTTCGAAGCGGCAGTTAAGGCTGTTGAAACTGTTGATTCTTGCGCAGAGCGCGTTGTAGGTCAAGCGATGAAACAGGGTTACTCGGTGATTGTAATTGCAGATCACGGAAATTGCGATTACATGAAAAACGATGATGGGTCACCACATACGGCTCATACGTTAAATCCGGTTCCGGTTTTCATCCTGAACCAAAGCGGAAACATTGTGCCGAAAAATGGAAAACTTGGGGATATCGCGCCTACCATCCTAACCTTGATGGGATTGGAAATTCCCACTGAAATGACTGGTGATTTGCTCCTATGAACAGATTTGGACTTGTGATTCTATCTTTTTTGATTGTCCTGGGATGTAAATCTCCACCAGAGCAAAAAGAACGAGTAAACCTGTATTTCGATGTGGTGGATTTCTTTGAAAAAGAAGCAACCAGGCTGCAAGGTTCATCTTTGTTTCTTGAAAAGCGAGCTGTAATTAATGGCAAATCAGAAATTCAAAACTTCGATCAAATTGATTGGAAAGAAGAGCTGGCAGTTTTTCTTGAGGGCGATATCAATAAACCAGCATGGCAGGGAAGGTATGACGTGGATTCTTCAAGTTTGGAAGGTAAAACAGCCGCTGTTACCTATAATTGCAACTTGTCTGATCTACGCTTACGACAGCTTAAGGTCCTTTATAATCTGAGTGACAATTCTGTGGAGAAAGTAGAAATGCTCCTTCGGTCCGAAAATCCGTTGTACAAATCTGGTAGAATTATGATTTATCAACCTGATTCTGGTTACACGATTGAAGGCAATCAGGATATTTTGTTTTTCGACCCTGATTTCTTTAGCATTCGGGGCCAATTCAAAAAGCATTAATCAGCTTTCAGATCTGTAAAGTTTTTGAAGAAATGCGGAATGGTCTCAATTCCCTTTAAATAATTGAACACTCCATAGTGTTCATCTGGCGAGTGAATATTGTCAGAATCGAGTCCAAAGCCGAGCAGGATAGATTTCGATCCCAGTTCAGCCTCAAATAGTGCTACAATTGGAATACTTCCGCCACTTCTAAGCGGAATTGGTTTTTTGCCAAAGGTAGCTTCCATGGCCAATTCGGCTGCCTTGTATCCTGTTGAATTGGTTGGGGTGATCGCAGGTTCACCACCATGGTGTGGCGTTACTTTCACTTTTACGGAAGGAGGAGCGATAGATTCAAAGTGGCGTGTAAAAAGATCCGTGATTTTCTGACTATCCTGGTTGGGAACCAAGCGCATCGAAATTTTGGCAAATGCCTTGGAAGGCAAGACCGTTTTTGCCCCTTCACCTATGTATCCACCCCAGATTCCGTTCACATCGAGTGTCGGACGGATGGCTGTTCGTTCCAAGGTAGAAAAGCCCTCTTCCCCATCCACTTCGGTAATTTCGAGATCGTTTTGATATTGCTCAAGGCTGAAAGGTGCTGCAGCCATAGCAGCTCTTTCCTCTGATGAAACCTCTTCAACCTCATCATAAAAACCGGGAATGGTGATGTGGTTGTTTTCGTCAAACATTGAGGCGATCATTTTGCTCATTACGTTGATCGGGTTGGCTACTGCACCGCCATAAACGCCCGAATGCAAATCACGATTCGGCCCGGTTATCTCTACTTCTACATAGCTTAATCCTCTCAATCCTGTTGTGATGGATGGAATATCGTTTGCAATCATCGAGGTATCCGAAATCAACACGATATCGGCTGCCAGTCTTTCCTTGTTGGCGGTGCAAAATGGTCCGAGATTGTCGCTTCCCACTTCTTCTTCTCCTTCAATCATAAACTTTACGTTGCAGGGCAAAGCATCGTTTTTTAGCATCAATTCAAAGGCTTTCACATGCATATACATCTGGCCTTTGTCATCACAAGCACCGCGGGCATAAATCTTTTCATCCTTAACTACTGGCTCAAAGGGTGGGGAAGTCCACAATTCATAAGGGTCGGCTGGTTGAACATCATAATGACCATAAACCAAAATGGTCGGCAAGTTTTCGTCAATGATCTTTTCACCGTAAACCACCGGATAGCCTTCTGTTGGGCATAACTCCGTATTGTCTGCCCCCGCATCCTGCAATTTTCTTCTTACAAACTCGGCAGCCTCAAACACATCTTCACGAAAAGCAGGATCTGCACTCACCGAAGGAATGCTTAACAATTGAATTAATTCATCAAGAAGACGAGACTTGTTCTTTTCGATTTCTGCTTTTAGAAACTCCATTTATCGGTTTGGATGTTTTGTGTTGGTTTGAAATGTGGAGGTGCAAATTTAGAGTAATGAGTGAGATAAACGCGGATGTGCAGGATCTTGAAAGCACGCTTTTTTCGAAATAATTCCTTAATTCTGCATTAATGTTAACCATTCAAACTAATGCTATGAAGAATCTTATTGTACTCGCACTTTTCCTTTTTATTGGCCATTCGGTTTTTGCCCAAAAGACACAAAGCGATGTGTTCAATACCAACGATGTAGTTTTTTATGGTCTCGATTTTTCGAAAGCCAGGTTTATCGGGACCGAAGGATTCAAGAATCCACCATTATTGAAAAATTCTTTCTTCAATTCCTGGAACCACTTGCTCGTGAATGAGCGTGACAAGTATAGTATTGAAGAATTTTTCGGGAAAACAAATGTTGAGTATGACATCAGTGCTGTGGAAGAACGCAACCAAACACCTAAGGTTGAAGATCTCGTGATCAACAAAAGTTATACGCTTCCTCAATCAGAAACCGCTGCAATGGTAAAGGCTTTGAAAACCGATCAGAAGGAAGGAATTGGACTTGTGTTTATTGTGGAGAGCTACAGTAAATTTGCCGAGAATGGAACAATGTATGTCACGTTTTTTGACATCGCGAACAAAGAAATTTTGCTTCAGAAGAAAATGTCAGGAAAAGCCGGTGGCTTTGGTTTCAGAAACTACTGGTCTGCGACAGTTTTCAGCGTCTTAAAAGAATGTAAAAAAGCCTACCCTCGCTGGATGAAGGGAAAGGACTAATTATCCTGAAGCATGATCGAGCCGAACGATCTTCGCCAGGTTTCTGATCATACGTTTCGAGTTTTTCACACAAGGATTGCCTTGATCCCAAGCATAATGGCTAACACTGAACAGATTTGCTGTCTGATTTCATCATTGTTCCGGGCTGAAAAGAAATGTCCTGAACCGATCGATCGTACCAACCCTCCACAAAATTCTTGAACACCTCTACGCCTTGCATCACATAATCGGTGTATTCGATTTGCCAGTTGACTAAGGTTCACTAAGTTTTTTGCTTTGTGTTTCTTAGAGCCTTTCTGGTTATTTCCTGAAACGAAAAGCAAGAGGTCATGTTTATAGGTACCATCGTTTGTCAATAAACTTTATCGGCTTTCGGCTCAATTTTGGATACTTCTGTTTTCTGATTTCTGCAATGTCCTGAAAGTTCAAAGTTGGTGCTACCCTTAGTTTAGTGCGCATTCTTTCTTTGATCATTTCTTCAAGACCATTTTGATTTGCACTTGCCAGGTTTATTTGAATTTCATCAGTTCCCATCGGGTTGGTAAAGACCTCAACCACATATTCCTGCACTTCTGAAATGTTGTCAAGGATGTTGTACAAAGCTGGTGGATAAAGCGTGGTGCCTTTGTATTTAATCATTTGCTTTTTGCGGCCAATCACAGGTCCAAGGCGCAAAGTGTTTCTGCCGCA
>PVBE010791141.1_pt1 | contig 33342 bp, 29 predicted proteins | sample 1631181 | NCBI WGS metagenome assembly PVBE01 (sample SAMN08397723, study PRJNA350692) | Marine metagenome, whole genome shotgun sequencing project. | isolation source: water | place: Pacific Ocean | collected 2012-04
ACGTGGAGGGGGCTGGAAACGGAGTCACGGTTGGGTCTACACGGGCACGAACGGGGAAACCCAGGAAACAGACAAGGCCACGACCTCAAGGACCACCGCGCCAGCCCTCGACCCTACCACCGCCACGAAGCACCGCGGTACGTTTGCGCGATCGGCTCAGCGGCGGCGACGATCTTCCACCCGATACACGCGCGCCATTCCCTGGCTCACCACTGCGGCCGTGGGCAGCGCGAGCCCCGCCTTGCGGGCCAGCTCGAACGCGTGCGCAAAATCCTTCTCAGCGTTGAAGAGCTGCACCCGTGTCGTATCCTGAACGTCGTCGGGTAGGATCGTCTCCTGAGGCAGAGAGGCCAACGCGACGAACTGCATCTCCATGTCGGAGAGCTGGCCGTTGGCGCGTGTGGCCTCGACCGGGTGCTTGCTGTCGATACCCGACACTTCTGCTAGTCCGAAGGCTTCGCGAACCGCGGCGAAGTGAATATAGGAGAGCAGGTTCACCGCCAGCTTGAGCTTGGCTCCGGCGCCTCGTGGTCCGGCGTGGATGACGAGCTTGCTGCTCGCGTCGAGCACGGGTCGCACCTTCTCGACCGCGGCGTCCTCGCCGCCTACCAGGAAGACGAGCTCACCCGCGCGCGCGCCGCCCTCGCCTCCCGTGACGGCGGCATCGATGACGGTGCAGCCGCGTTGCGAGGCCACCGTATGCATCTCCTCCACGGTCTCAGGCCTGACCGTGCTGTGGACGGCCACCACACCACCGGGCGCGAGCCCGTCCAGTGCTCCAGGCGCGCCGTCACCCAGCAGCACGGCACGCACGTGCTCGTCCGCTGGGACACAGAGGCAGAGCACATCCGAGGCCTCGGCGACCTCCAGGGGTGAGGTGCCAGCGCGCGCACCTGTCTCGACCAGAGCCTTCACAGAATCGGGGACGAGATCAAAGACCGTCGTCTCGAATCCGGCAGGTGCGAGATGCGACGCCATGGGATTGCCCATGTTGCCGAGACCGATGTAGCCAACGCGCATAGAAACCTCCTCTGAATACCAATATCTTCGTCTGAAGCGCAGCGTTGGAAACGCAACGCACTCTCGAGGAGTCTACCCTGTGGATCACACTTTGCGTGTGCGTCGGTACCGATCACCCATCCCAAGTTCGCGCAATCCATTCGCTCGTCAGCGTGAGATTCACGGACTCGGATTCCGAGTAGGCCAGCGCCTCTTCAATCGTCCCACGTTCGCCAACCGAATCCACCCAGACGAACACCGCTGCGCCGATCTCCCGACCCCCGCCCGTCAGGATTGCTTGGCTTCACGCGAGATCGTGCGCGCGATCGCATCTCGCAAACGATAGCGATCCCCGGCCGACGCACACTCGACGGCCAGAAGGCTTCCGGGCTAGCAGCTCGTCCAGCGAATACGGGTGGAGTCTTCGGTGAGCCTCGCGACACAGGTACTGCTGGCCCTGGGCCTCGGTCTGGCGACCGGAATCTTCTTCGGAGAGGCCGCGGGCGCGCTCCAGATCGTCGGCGACGCGTTCATCCGGCTGCTGCGGATGACGGTGATGCCCTTCATCGCAGTCTCCCTGCTGAGCGCCGTCGGAAAGCTCGAAGCGTCCGCGGCGCGCGATCTGGCGCTGCGGGGGGGAGCCGCTCTGCTGCTGGTCTGGGCGATCATGCTCGCCGTCGTCGCAGCGATGCCGCTCGCGTTTCCCGCCGTCGAGTCCGCCTCGTTCTTCAGTACGTCGATGGTGGCGGAGCGCGTGCCCTTCGATTTCCTCGAGCTCTACATCCCGGCGAATCCGATGTATTCGCTGAGTCATGACTTCGTCCCCGCGCTCGTGCTCTTCTCGATCGTCCTCGGAGTCGCCCTGATCAACGTCGACGAGAAGAGCGGCTTGATTCGCGGACTGGACAGCCTGCTGGCGGCGCTCTCCATCGTGACGGGCTGGGTCGCGCGCCTGGCCCCGATCGGCGTGTTCGCCCTGATCGGAAGCGCCGCGGGGACGACGGCCGTCGAGGAGCTTCAACGCCTCCAGGTCTACGTCGTCGTCTACATCCTGCTGTCGCTACTGCTCTCGTTGTGGGTCCTACCGGGTCTCGTGGCTGCGCTGACCCCGCTGGGCTGGCGAGACATCGTGCCGCCGATCCGCGACGCGATCGTGACCGCTTTTGCGACCGCGAATCTGCTCATCGTGATCCCGATCCTGACGACGGAAACGGGACGCATAGCGGGTGCGAAGGCGAGCAATCCTCGCGAGGCGAGGACCGCGGTCGACGTGATCGTGCCGGCGTCATTCAACTTTCCCAGCGCGGGCAAGCTCCTCAGCCTCGGATTCCTTCCCTTCGCCGGCTGGTTCGTCGGGTCGAGCATCTCGCTCCAGGACTACCCCCAGTTCCTGGTGACGGGCCTCTTCATGTTCTTCGGAGCCACGGTGATCGCGATCCCGTCGATGCTCGACATCCTGCGACTCCCCGCAGACCTCTTCGAGGTCTTCATCACCATCGACGTCATCACGAGCCGCTTCCAGGTCCTGCTGGCGACGATGAGCACGGTCTGTCTGGCGCTCCTCGGCGCCTTCGCAATGAGCGGCTCGCTTCACGTGCAGCCCTTCGCCTCGCACGCTTCGCTGCGATCAGCGTCGCAGCCATCGCGGCCGTCCTGATCGGCACCCGCGTCTTCTACTCCTATATGCTGGAGGGCAGCTCGACGTACCAGAGCTTCGTCGCGATGCAACTCGAAGACGATCAAGAGATCACGACGGAGCTCATCACCGAGGAGCCGCCCGTTCCCAGCGAGCCCTTCGAGGGCTCGCGTCTGGATCGGATCCACGAAAGCCAGCTGCTGCGGGTCTGCTATTTCAGCGACTCCTTGCCCTTCGCCTTCGTGAACGCCCAGAATCACCTCGTTGGCTTCGACGTGGCGATGGCCCACGAGCTCGCCAAGGAGCTGCAGGTCGAGCTGGCGTTCATCCGGGTCGAGCGAGCCCAGCTCGCGGGCCATCTCAACGGCGGCACCTGCGACATTGCGATGTCGGGATTCGCGGCAACGCCTGAGCGAACCCGCGACCATCGCATGTCGGTCCCCTATCGCAAGTTGACGCTGGCCTTCGCAGTTCCCGATTACTACCGCCGCAACTTCTCGACCTGGGAGCAAATAGGGGAGCGTGCCGTGAACTTGGGCGTTCCCGACGTACCGTACTTCGTCGAGCTGATTCGCCGGAGGCTTCCCAACGCCGAGCTGACTCCCGTCAGCTCGCCGCGCCCCTTCTTTCGGGGCGAGGTCCAGGAAGTCGACGCTCTGGTCACCGCAGCCGAGTCCGCCTCTGCATGGACGCTGATCTATCCGTCCTACACCATCGTCGTTCCGGAGCCGGGGCGGATCAAGGTCCCCGCGGCGTATCCGATGCCCCACGGAGCGGACGATCTGGTCCGCTACGTCGACGCGTGGATCCTGCTCGAAGAGTCGTCGGGCACGATCGAACAGCTCTTCGATCTCTGGATCCTCGGCCAGGCTTCCAAGGATCGCGAGCCCCGTTGGTCGGTCCTGCACAACGTCCTGCACTGGGGCGAGGAGAAAGCCGAAGTACCACCGGCACCGCCGGAGTCGGATCCGGATACGGGCTCAGGACCGGTTCCGGACGCTACGGGAGAAGGCTGATCGGCACACCGGCGTCCTGGGCCACCGCGGGCCCCGGCCCGCAGTCGGCTGTAGACTGTGTCGACCAGCAACCGCGACCAGGAGAGCCCATGTCTTCGTCCACCTACCAGACCCTGCTTTCACCGGGCCACATCGGTGCGCTCGAGCTGCGCAACCGCATCGTCGTCACCGCGATGGGCGTCAATTTCTCCGAAGAAGATGGCATGAGTGGCGACCGCATCGTGGCCTACCACGAGGAGCAGGCGCGCGGCGGCGTCGCACTGATCATCTCCGGGGCCTGCGGCGTCATGTACCCGATCGGCCAGGTGCAGCCGGGGCAGATCGGCATCTCGGAGGACGAGTACATCCCCGGCCTGCGACGCGTGACCGACGCCGTGCACCGACACGGTGCGCGGTTCGCCGTTCAGCTGCATCAGGGCGGCCTGAACGCCGGCGACGACACGCTCGCGGGGCGCCCGCAGTGGTGCCCCTCCGTACCCGAACCGATGCAGGGCGATTTCCTCGACGGCTTCCTGTTCCCCGAGCTGAAAGCCTTCGCAGGTGCCGGCACGCCGAGCTACAAGGTGCTGACGAAAGAGGATATCGAGATCGTCGTGCAGGCCTTCGCCGCGGGCGCGCGGCGCTCGAAGCAGGCGGGCTGCGACGGCGTAGAGATCCACGGCGGCCACGGCTACCTGCCGTCCTCCTTCCTCTCACCGAAGACCAACAAGCGCACCGACGACTACGGCGGCGGGGTCGAGAACCGCTCGCGCTTCCTGGTCGAGATCGTGCGTGCGGTCCGCGCCGAGGTCGGGCCGGATTTTGCGGTATGGGTGAAGCTCGATTCGCGCGAGGTGGGCCGGGAAGACGGAATCACCCTCGAGCACGCCAGGGTCACTGCGAAGCTGGTCGAGCAGGCCGGCGCCGATGCCATCACGGTCACCTCCTATCACGACACGGGCCAGGGCAAGCTGCACTCGGAATCGAACATCCCGCACGAGCCGAACTGGAACCTGCCCGCGGCCGCCGCCATCAAGGAGGCGGTGTCGATCCCGATCATCGCCTCCGGGCGCGTGGAGCCTGAACACGCCGATGTAGAGATCCGCGAGGGCCGCTTCGACTTTCTCGCGATGGGCCGCAAGCTGCTGGCCGACCCGCAGCTGCCGCGCAAGCTCGCCGAGAGCCGTGTCGACGAAATCCGCCCCTGCATCTACTGCTACACCTGTGTCAGCGCGATCTACACGCTGGAATCGACGCGCTGTGCGGTCCACCCCGAGATCGGCTTCGAGCACCTGCGCCTCGACGCGCCGAGGCCTACCACGCGCAAACGCATCGCGGTGGTCGGTGGGGGCCCCGGTGGCATGGAGGCGGCGCGGCGTCTGGCGCACGACGGTCACGAGGTCGTGCTACTGGAAAAGCGCGATCGCCTGGGCGGGACGCTGCGCTTCGCCTCCCTGGCCTATGCCGCGAACGAGAAGCTACTCGACTGGCTTCGGGCGCAGGTCGCCGCTTCGGACGTCGAGGTGCGGCTCGAGACCGTGGCCACGCCCGGGCTGCTCGAGTCGCTTGCGCCGGACGCTGTCGTCGTCGCCACCGGCGCGCTTCGCAGCCTGCCGCCGATCCCGGGTAGCGACCTGCCGCATGTACTGAGCGGCGACGACATGCGCGACATGATGCTCGGCGAGAGCTCCGAGACACTCCGGCAGAAGACCTCGCTGCTTACGCGGATCGCAACCGGGGCCGGCGCGGTGACCGGTCTGACTGCGAATCTCGACTTCGTGCGCAAGGCCACCCACGCGTGGATGCCGCTCGGCAAGAATGTCGTGATCGTGGGCGGCGAGCTCGTGGGTCTGGAGCTCGCGGAGTTCCTTTCCGAACGAGGGCGTACCGTAACCGTGGTCGACGAGGTGCCACGATTCGGCGCCGGCATCACCTTGGTGCGCCGCCTGCGCCTGCTCGCCGAGTTGCGCGCGCACGGCCTGGGGCTCTACCCCGGATCGAAGGACATTCGCATCGAGACCGGACGGGTGTGCTTCACCGACGGGAGCAGCACCGCGCACTCGATCCATGCCGACCACGTCATCGTGGCCAAGGGCACGACCGGCGACTCGTCGCAGGCCGAGGCCTTTCGCCGCGCGGGTCTGCGCGTGCACGAGGTCGGCGACGGCACCGGAGTCGGCTACATCGAGGGCGCTATGCGCGACGCGATGGACGCGGTGGACGCCATCAACGCGGGATGACGACCAACGCGGGATGACGACGCGCGCGCGGATTCGAGCTGCGCGAATTGGACATCCGACGCCGAGGTCCGCGCGAGCGGCGACCAGGACCTCCCGCCGGGCAGTCGACCCTGCCGTCCATCCCGCATCGGCTTCGTAGAAGGTGTTGACCGCGACGTCCGCGGCTTTGGTTGAGGGCCAGAGGGCCCAGATCCTCGGGAAACCCCGAGTCGGTGGTCTTCATTCCCTAGAGCCCGGCGGCCTCGAGGCCGTGGGGATGCACGGCGATCCGGGTGTGTCTCTCGGTGTCGGTCGACTCTTTGAACGCATCGATCGCACCGTCGAGATCGGCGTTGCCCGTCTGCCATGGAGTGATGTCGATGGCTCCGCTGGCGATCGCCGCCAACGAGTTCTCGTAGTCGGCGGGGACAGGAATACCGCCGAACTGAACCTTGAGACCCTTGGCGTGTGCCGATGCCGTGAAGATCGTGTCGTCTTGGAGGTTCTGGCCGGCGACGATGATTTGCGCCGAGGTGGGCGCTTCAGCGAAGAGGTCGTTCAGCACACCGGGCGCGCCGACGCACTCGACGATCACACAGCCGCTCCCGGGCGGTGCGACCCTGTGCCACGCGCCAACAGCAGACTCGACGGCTGGATCGACAACATCAGTCGCCCCAGCCGCGACGGCAGTCTCTCGACGAAAAGGTGAATAGTCCGCGGCCACAATCGGGGCGATGCCGGCAGCCTTCATCGCAGCAACGACGGATAGGCCGATCGCCCCGCACCCGATGACCAGCGGCACCTCGCCAGGCTGGACATCGGCGATTCGCACATACTGGATCCCGACCGACAGGGGCTCCATCAGCGAGGCGACAGCCGACGGCACATGATCGGGGACCGCCAGGAGCATCGACTCACTCAACGCCAGGTACTCGCCAAAACCGCCAGGCCAGACGTTGGAGTAGCCGAGCACCGCAATGCCACCGCGGTGCAACAGGACAGGTGACGAGACGACGCGCGTCCCAACAGCGAAAGACGAGTCGGCGCCTGGGCCATGATCGACGATCTCCCCGCAAAACTCGTGCCCGAGCACCAGGTCCTGGTCCGGATCGAAGTTGAACATTCCCCCGTTGGCACGCGACCACGCGGCCAACCGATCCCCATGGTGAATCATGTGGTGATCGCTGGCGCATATGGAACACGCCAGCGACTTCACCAGCACCTGTCCGGTTTCCGGAACCGGATCGGCGACCTCGTCAACGCGTAGCTCGCCGGACCTCAGAACGATCGCCTTCACCGCACCCTCCTCTCGTGGAGAATCTCCAGCCGGCCACGACACCGACGACACCGACCAGAACCACACCGATACCGACGGCCTGCACCCGGCTGAGCCCGTCCAGGAACAGGAGCCGTCCCACGTTAACGGTCAGGGCCGGAGAGAGCGATGCTGTCACCACTGCGGAGCGCGCGTCGGCCTGCAGACCGAGAAGCCTGCAGACCGAGAAGATAGAAGGGGGTGGCCATACCGGCCAGCACCCCTGCGATCGTCGCCGCGATCCGGAAGCCAAGCGGAAGGAGCACCGCCGTGCTCAGCTTGGACGCGGCTGCTGCGAGAAGCACGAACGTCACGACCCGCTGAGCGACAGCCGGCCACGCTGCAGTCTCGGTTGATGATCCAGGTCGCACCCCGTCTCGCAGATTGCCTCTTGAATCCGGTCGTCGTGAGTCCGTCGAGAGTGGGGAGCTTCCATTTGGCACGTATCGGCCGATGCGTGCGGAAGGGTGGGGCGGACCGCAAATGCCCTGTGCCTTCCGATCATTGCAGTCGCAACACTTCGAGTCCAGGATGTCCTGAGACGCAGCGCTGCTGCGTTCCAGGCCGACGCGACTTGACGAGGCGATGCCCTTCGTGCTCTAGCGGTCACACTGGTGCGAGCCCGCGTGCAGAAAATCGATCATCGTGATGATGTCGAAGACGGGCAGTCCGGTCGCCTCCTGCACCAAGCCGCGATAGGGCGGGAGCAGCGTGCATTCAAAGACGATGGCGCCAATTCTCGGCTCCATTCGAATCGACTCCCGAACGACCCTCACCACTTCCCGACCGATCTCGACCCAGTCGAGAAATTCGAGGCGACCTTCGAGGATCGCTCCTCTAAAATGCGGCTCGGCCTGCAAGCCCTTGACGATGACCGAGGACTCCGCGGACATCCCCACCCGCTCGAGAATACACCGATCGAACCCTTCGTCGGTGGACGTAATGAGGAGCACTGGCCGTTCCGAGCCACATCCGGCGGCCACGATCGGAAGCTGAAGCATGCTGGAGAGAAGTACCGGAACGTGCACGGCACGACTCACAGCCTCCTGAAAACTGACGAGGAAGCCACAGTCGCTGCTGATTCCGCTTACACCCAGATCGACCAGTTTCCTTGCGGCGTCGACAACGAGGGATTCGCACTCGTCGCCGCCTTCCAATACGCGCTCGAAGGTCAGCCCCTTCACCCGGTGATAGATCACCGGGTAGTCGAAGGAAGCGGCGTTGCCGACATCGCCGAGTGGGCGATCGCTGGCTCCGTCTCCCGGATCGCCCGCCCCTTCGTAATCGAGCAAGAGAATTCCGATCGAAGCTTCACCGGGCTCGGCCGAGGGGCGAATCGGGCGCGATGACATGAAGCCCACCCTTCGAGTCACACCGGGGCGCAATGCATCGGTGCCGTCAATGCGGGATGCCAGGACAGCATCTCATGATCGACCTGGCAATGCCACTCGAAGAAGGGGCCATTTCTCCGGCAGCTCGGCTCGCTTCCGACTGGAGAGGCGTCTCCTTCCCCCCATAGGAGAGGGGTCCGCTCACAATGATCGAGATCGACGCAATCAGGACGCGACACTGGCGCGGTCGGTCTCGAAGAGCGAGCCTGGGGGCCGATGACCGAAAAATCCGAGGAGACGAGAATTGATCCAGCTTTACACAGACATGAGCCCTCACGCCTGGAAGGTGCCCATCGCACTCGAGGAGATGGGTCTGCCCTATGAAGTCAACCACATCAGCATCGGGACCGGTGCACAGAAATCACCTGACTACCTGAAGATCTCTCCGTGGGGTGTCGTCCCGACCATCGTGGACCAGGACCTGGACGATCTCGTCGTCATCGAGTCCGGCGCGATTCTGATCTACCTCGCGGAGAAGAGCGGCAAGCTGCTGCCGACCTCCATCCCCGAACGAAGCGCCGTATTGCAGTGGCTGATGTTTCACACTGCGAACATGGGGCCCGCTCAGAGTGTGATGGACCTTCTCACTTATGAGATCGAGAAGCCGATTCCGGATGCAGTGGAATTCTACCGACAGCGAGCGCTGACGATGTACGAGGTATTCGACAGGCAGCTAGCCGAGAACGAATACGTGGCGGGAGAATTCAGCATTGCCGACATCGCCCACTGGGTCTATGTCGGAACCCACGAATGGGTCGGTCTGAATATCGACCCCTTCCCCAACGTCCAGCGCTGGCTCACGACGATGGGCAATCGCGCGGGCTGTTGCAGGGGCTTGGATGTGCCGAGGCCCGTCGCACCGGACCTGGTTCCAGAGGGCGATGAATTCAAGAAGTATCGCCGCTATCTGGAAATCGTCGCGTCGATGAAGAAGCGCTGACGCGCGCGGCGTCACGAAGATTCCGCCAGACGGATTGCACGTGGCTAGCCGAACGAACTATCAGGAGACATCAGGATGCCCCGCACCGCGGCCCGAGTCCCGCCCAACCCGCTTTCACTGGAAGTCCTCGAGGCAGCGGACCTGTGCACGTTCAACTGGAACACCCTGGATGGTTGGCCGATGGGGACCACCGTGGCGTTCCAGTGGATCGACGGAAAATTCTGGTTCTCCATGGACAAAGCAGAGGCACGGATCAAAGCGATCCGGCGCGATCCGCGTGTCGCGATCGTGCTGAGAGCTCCTGGAAAGAGCGTGACCGTCAAGGGGCGCTGCGAGACCACGGAGGATCTCGAAGTCAAGCGACTCGTCTACCGCACGACCGCCGAAAAAGTTGCCCGTCTATCCGAAGGCAGCTTCGATGCCGATGCTTATGCCCGACATCTCGAAGGCAAGGGAAGCGTCGTATTCGAGGTGATCCCCGAGAAATGGATCGCCTACGACGGACGAGATGGCTCCGTATCCACCTCCCCGCCCTCATGACCGGAGGGCGCCCTTGAAAAGGAATCGGATTCTCGTCACAGGATTCACGGGGCAGCTGGGGCGACTCGTTGCAGTCGCCCTTCGGGATCGGTACGGCATTCAGCCCCAGATCCTGGTGCGCCCGCATCACCTTTCGGAGGGCTGGGTCTCTCTTCCGGGTATGGAGGTTCGGGTCGGCGACTACACCGATCCTCCCTCCCTCAAAAAGGCGCTGCAGGGTGCCGAAGCGGTCTTTCTCGTCTCTCCCGTGCATCCGGATATGCGCGCCCGGGAGCTGGCGCTGGTCGAGCGGGTGGCGGCGATGCCCGAACCACCCCACATCGTCAAGATTTCCGGTCTGGGGACGGGGCTCGATTCCTTCGTGAACAGCGGCCGATGGCATGCGGAGATCGAGCAGAAAATTCGTGAACTTTCGCTCCCGGCCACGTTCCTGCGGCCCCTCTTCTTCATGCAGAACATGGGATTGCAGGTCGCCCCCGCCCTCGAGACGGGCATTCTTCGGGGGGCGGTCCAGGACGCGGCGATCGCGATGGTCGACGCGCGAGACATCGCCGACGTCGCCGCCGCGGTGCTCGTCGGGGGTTCCCCGATCGAGGCACAGGCCGTGGCGTTGACCGGAGCCCGAGCACTCACGTACCAGGACATCGCGGACACTCTCTCAACGGCGTTCGGAAAGCCTGTGAGATTCGAGCGCCAATCCGACGAGGAGATGCGGACCATGCTGTCACGCCTCGGACAGCCCGAATGGCATATCGACATCGTTCTGCAATACAACCGGGCTTTCGAGCAAGGACGGGCGAGCCAGGTCAGTGATGCCGTCGAACAGACCCTGGGCCGCGAACCGAGAACACTCGAGTGTTATTTTTCCGAATTGGCGGCGACCGCGCCGGAATCCGACGACTGAAATTTCGCCCCACCCTCTACCTGCACAGACCCGCACAGACCGCACCCCCGATGCCGCCCCGCCGCCAGTGACGCTGCCCACCCGGTGGGCGGGCAGTTGATTCCAAGCTTCGATGGGCGGGACGTCGGTCGATTGCGGGGTCGTCAAGGCTGGCTCCTCCCAGCGAAATCCTGGCGGGCGATACCGGCCTCCAGTCTGCCTGATGGAGCCAACCCGTCCGTTCCCGAGCTACGGCGGGAGAGGAGCGTCCGGCTGGCCTCAAGCGAGTTGGAGGAATCTCGGATCGAGGCTGAAGTCCACATCGGCACGCCGGCTCTGGAAACGCCAGCCATCGGCCGTCCTCGTGTAGATGTCCCCGTAGAGACCTGCCATGGTCAAGCTCGCGCGGTCCTCCTCGGCGGCTCTAGCGGGGACCACCGCCTTTGTTCCAACGACACGCGGCTGGGACGTCATGAAGAGCATCGAGCGCCCAAGCACCCGGTCCTCGCGCTCCGGAAGCAGGAGCGTATGGCCGTAGAGCGCAATCAGATCCTGAATGGCAAAGCGATCTTCGTGGGCGAGCAGTGTACGGGGCGTTGTCATGGAACGAACTCTCCTTGCGATGGTGAAATCACGGTTGAAACCGCGCCGCGGTCTCGTTGAAGTCGATCTCGAACGTCAGTCACGAGTCGACATCACTCCAACTCGCACTGGATCGCCACAACGCCTCGATCATCGAATTGGAAAACGTGATCTCAGCCGATACCACGTTGATGGAGATACAATGACCTTCCCGATTCGTTGGGCGTGAAGTGCGAGCGCTCGCAGCGACATGTATCGTCAATCGTCGCTCTCGACCATCTTTCGATTGATTTCGACCTGGTCGGGAGTCGAACGAGTGGGGACGAGTCGAGGGCAGCTCGGCTGATCAACCAGGTCGCACTCCGCCTCGGCACGGCGCCAACTGAGGTAGCGCGAATCGGCCGATCTGTGCGGGAGGGTGGAGCGGCCCGGAAATGCCCTGCGCTTTCAGGGCATTGCGGTTGCAACGCACCGAGTCCAGAATGCATTGGAACGCGGCAGCGCGGATCGTCTACGCTGCTGCGCAATGGGGATGCGCCGCTTCGATCGAAAGTTCGGGGTCGACCTGCTTCGGGAGCTTCCCGAAGCGCCCGCCGTCTATCTATTCAAGGACGAGGCGGGTGACATTCTATATGTCGGTAAGGCGAAGAACGTGCGCCGCCGACTCGCCCAATACCGCAATGCCGGTCGGCGCAAGGCCCATCGCAAGATGCGTGAGCTCGTGCGCGTGGCCCATGCGCTCGAGGTGCGGCTCGAAGCGACGGAGGCCGACGCGCTGCTTCTCGAGAACGAGCTGATTCGCGAGCTGCGGCCCGAGTACAACGTCGATGGGGCGCACGAGTTCCTCTACCCGGCGGTCGGAACGGGGGGCTGTGATGGGCAGCTCTGGCTGTGCATTGCGCCGAAGCTCGAGCCCTACTCGCACCTCGATCTACAGTGGCACGGCTGTTTTCGTCCGCGTTGGCGCGCCCGCGAAGCCTTCGATGCGCTGTCCTCGCTCTGCGGCCGCATCGGTCATCTGGAGCCGAAGTCGCGTTGGCCCGAAACGCCCACGATTCGGGGTGCGCGCTTCGTTGCGGTGAGGCGGCTCGGTGACGGGCTGATCGGCCCGATCCGGGACTTCCTCGACGGTGAATCGGATGTGCTCCTCGCGCTGCTCTTCGACGAGCTGCTCGAAAAACGCGGCGCCCGCATCGAGGCGGCTGAGGTGCAGGCCGAGCTCGAAACGTTGAAGGGCTTCTACGCCAACGACGCACTGCGGCTTCGCAGCGCGCGGCACCGCGTGGGATGGGACGACGCCTTCGTGCCCCAGGCCGAACGAGACGCGCTCTTCATCCGGGCGCGGACCGCTTCATCGGCAATGAAGAGCGGGCGAAGATCTTCTCTTCAAACCCGGTCGATCAACGGCCGCTCGTAGTTCGGATCCGGGCGAAGAATCAGTCTCGAGCTGGGCCGGGAGCTCACGCGGTATCCACCCCGCTATGCGGCACCTGGTCGAGCTCGCAGGTCGATCGCACCAGATCGGTTTCCGCACTGGTCATCTCGTCCCCCCGCCCTCGCGATGCTGTCCGGGCATTCCAGACGAGCACCGAATCGATCGTCCGGAAGCGAGCTTGGCTGCGGGCGAGTGCTGTGATGACGTCGATTGAGCCGGGCCAGGGACTTCGGTAGGGTTTCGTGCCATGACGATACGAATCGTGCAGTGGACGACCGGGCTCGTCGGGCGCAGCGCCGTGAAGGCCGTCCTGGAGCACCCGGAGCTCGAGCTCGTGGGCTGCTGGGCATGGAGTGCCGACAAGGTCGGCAAGGACGTCGGCGAGCTGTGCGGCATTGAACCGATCGGGATCACCGCCACCGACGACATCGACGCGCTGATCGCTCTGCGCCCCGACTGCGTGCTGTACATGGCGCTGCAGTGGGACGTCGATCACATGGCGCGTCTGCTCGAGGCCGGGATCAACGTGATCTCGACGGCGAACTTCATCACGGGAAGATCGTACGGCGACGCGGAGATGCAGCGCCTCGACGAGGCCGCACGCCGGGGCGGCGTCTCGCTCTACGGCACGGGCATCAACCCGGGTCTGGCGAACGTGCTCGGCCTGGTCGCGACGGCGGTGTGTCGACGGATCGACAGGGTGTCGGTGCTCGAGTCGGTCGACGCGACCGCGTATGCGTCTGCTCAGACATGGCTGGACCTCGGGTTCGCTTCCCCGCCCGACACGCCGGGACTCGCCGAGAAGGCACGGCAGCGGTCGCTCGTATTCCTCGACGCCGTGGAGATGATGGCGGCGGCACTGGAGCTCGAGCTCGATGAGGTCCGATACGACGTCGAGTTCGGCGTGGCCACCAAGCATCTCGACCTCGGGTACATGGAGATTCCCATGGGCACGGTCTGTGGCGTAAAGAGCCTGTGGTCGGGGATCGCGAACGGGAGGTCGGTGATCGAGCTCGGGCTGTTATGGCGCCTCGGCGATGCGATGGAGCCCGACTGGCCGACCGAAGAGGGCTACGTCATCGAGGTCGACGGGATCCCCAACGTGCGGGCCCGCTACGAAGTCCACTACCCGGAGAGGCTCACCGACTTCGGCGTCACGACGGCCGACCCGGCAGTCAATGCCATCCGGGCCGTCGTCGCCGCCCCGCCCGGGCTCGTCACCGCCGACCGGCTCCCACTCGTGAGCGCCGCCGGCTTCGTCGCCAGCCGCTGATCGCCCAGGAAGGGGCTGGGATGCCTGCCTCGAGACCCAATCGACAGAATTGTGCTTCGCGGTGGTGGCGAAAAAGGGCTTGGTCTTCCTGGCCCCGCAGCGGCCCGCATCGAGCATGGCATGGCGAGTGATCGGATGGCGGCATTGAATGGGAGTGGAGTCGACATGACCCGACCGACGGTCCCCGCAACGCTCGAAGAGCTCCTCGACACGAACTGGCTCAGCGCCGCGCTGAGACTGCAGTATCCGGGGATCGAGGTCGACCGAGTGACGCGCGGTCCGATCGTCAGCCGCGTGTCGACGAACGCTCGATTCAGCATCGGATGCAGGAATGGACTTCCCAACGGGCTCAGCCCCGCCCTCTGCGCGAAGGGCTACTTCGCCAAGGATCAGCAGGACCTGGCGTGGGTCGGCGAACCCGAGGCCCGGTTCTATGCAACGATCGCAGATGCCACAGGTGTGCGAACGCTCCGATGCGTGTATGCCGACGTGCATCCCGAGACCCGCCACGGAGTAATCATCACGGAAGATGTCATTGCGGCGGGTGGCACCTTCCTCGACGCCCTGTCTCCCTACTCCGTCGAGAAGGTCGCCGAGAGCCTCGAACAATACGCGCGACTGCATGCCGGAACGTGGGGCGATGCGGGCCCGACCGACGAGTGGTTGACCTCGCGATTCTCGCCGTCGAGTTCGCCGGGGGCTTCGGGCTTCACTGCGCTGCGCGGGGTCGAGCACGTGCGCGCGAACTTCGAAGGTCCGGTGGGAGTCGATGTCGCCGAAGAGGTGCGCACGGATCCCCAGCGGGTCGTCGACGCAATGGGCGCACTGAATTCGCTCGAGCGCCAAGCAGGCCTGGCCGTCGTCCATGGCGATGCCCATGTCGGCAACGTCTTCCTCGATGCCGCCGGTCGTCCCTCGCTCGTCGACTGGCAGGTCGTCCATCGTAACCACTGGTCGATCGATGTCGCCTACCACGTCGCCTCAGCCCTCGATACAAGCGACCGCCGGCAAAGTGAACGCGATCTCCTCGCCCACTATCTCGAGCGGCTGCGCGCCAACGGTGTCGACGCTCCCAGCTGGGAGCGCGCATGGGACGACTACCGCACGGCCATTGCGTACGGTGTCTTCATGTGGGCAATCACCTTGCTCGTCGACCCGAAGATCATTCAGCGCATGCTGCAGCGCCTCACCACCGCGGCAGCCGACCACGACTCGTTCGGACGCCTGGGCGTCTGAATTCCCTTCGTCGATGTTCGACTCTTCGTCCCCCTTCGCAGCCAGGCTCAACTCTCGTTCCGAACCGCCGAAATCGGCCGCAAAGAAAATCGACGGCTGTGGCACCGTCGGGGGCGCTACCGGGCCGTCTCCGCTTGGGGCTCAACAAGGTGGTCACCCAAAACGCCGTGAAATCGGGGGAATTCGCCGACGCCACACGCTCCGGCGGAGGGTTCTCCGGCAACGCAGACCAAATGGCGGTGGATGTAGTCCGGGGCGAACTCGTCTCTGCGGTCAGTTCCCCGATCCACGGAAAAAATACAGAGAATTCGTTTCGAGGAGCACGAAGATCCTGGCAGGCAATACCGGCCTGCCAGCTGCGGCCATGGAGCCAATACATCCGTCCCTCCGTCCCTGAGTAGCGGCCAGAGATGAGGGTTCGGCCAATCCGGAAGATCCCGGCTGCGAGGCTTGGCCGATTCCATTTCGGATCTCGATCGGCCGAGTCTCGTCAAACTTCGGGAACGCGTCCGGAGGCGAGCCTGGTCGTGTCGTCCTAGACACCCATCACCCCGACCCGTAGACTGAGAAGTCTGCACCGCTGGACAGTCGATCGCTTCATCCACGGCATTCGAATGCCTCGGGAGCGACTGGAGCGCGCGGAGCGTTGGGGGAGGAGAAATTTGCTCTCCGGTGAGAAGATCCTGGTGACGGGTGTGTCGGGGACTGCGACGCTTCCCCTCGCGGAGTTCCTGGCAGCCGAGAACGAGGTCTGGGGCCTGGCGCGGTTCTCGGATCCCGCGGTCAGGGAGCGAGTCGAAGCGCTGGGAATCACGACCTGCTCCGTCGATCTCGCGCAGGGGGACCTCTCCGGGGTCCCCGACGACTTCACGTACGTTCTGCACTTCGCCCACACCCGCCTGCCCGGCGGACAGTTCATCCCCGCGATCCAGGTGAACGCGGTGGGCGCGGGCCGTGTGTTGCAGCACTGTCGCAAGGCGAAGGGCGCGCTGGTGGCGTCGGCGGGCACGGTGTACTCGCCGCACAATGAAGACGTCTATCGCCCCTTCGTGGAAGAGGACGACATCGGTCGATCCCACGCGCCCTGGGCGCCGACTAGCCCGGCGTCGAAGGTGAGCCTCGAGGCCGTGGCCCGCTTCTGCGCGGAGGGGTTCTCGCTCCCCACGACGATCGTTCGCCTCAACGTCATCTACGGGCCCCTGGGCGGCATACCCGTGGACGACATGGCGCTGATCGCGGCCGGCAAGCCGGTGATGACCTTTGCGGACCCCTATCCGAGCAGTCCCATCCACGCCGACGACATGTGCGCGCAGGTCGAAGCCCTGCTCGACGCGGCCAGCACACCCGCCCTCATCGTCAACTGGTGCGGCGACGAGGTGGTGACCCAGCGCCAGTGGTGCGAGATGGCTGGCGAGATCTGCGGCCGTGAGCCCGTCATCGACGTGAAACCCGTGCCGACCGCGGCCTGCGGGAGCGTCGGGGACACGACGCGCCGCCTGGCGATCACGGGCCCGTGTCGAACGGTCTTTCGAGGCGCGTTGGAGAAGATCCATGAAGAGCGCTTCGCTTGACGCAAAGCGTGTCGAAGAGGGCGACTCCGAGTGTTGGCAGGGCCCCAGCCCACTTCGACCATCAGAGCCGCCGGATTCGGATGCTGCGGAGCTCGACGACTGCGGGGGTTCTTCAACGGGCTGCTAGGTCTCGGATGGAACCGAGTATCGCTCCTGATAGGCTCGAAACCGCTCACGCTCCTGGGCGACATCGACGTCCATGTCTTCGATTCGATACTCGTGTCGGCCGTGCTTGCCGCGGGGCTTGGCGGCGAGGTAGGAGCGAATACGCTCCTCGTCTTCCGCCCCGAACTCCATGGAGAACTGCTCGTAGATCCCCCGAAGTACGTCGATGGGGCGCTCCATCAGATCCGAGAAGCGGACGTCACGGAACTGCCCGGCCTGGTCAGAATATCTCTCGCGCGCCTCGATGACCTGGTTGAGCCTCGACAGCAGCCCCTCCCCGGCGAAGCCCTGCTCGATGAGCGCCGGGTCGACGTCACCGGCGCGCATCCAGACGAGAGCCGTGAGCAGACTTCCAGCCGACGCCATGGATTGGAGGGGATCCCGGTGGGTATGCACGATGCACGCGTCCGGATACTCGGCGAGCAGGTAGGGCATTGCGCTCATGTGCGAGGGGGCCTTGAGCACCCAGCGTCGTGAATCCCGTCCCCACTGCAGGATCTGCAGTATGAGGCGGTGGTAGCGGTAGGCGGGCCCGAGGTCTGCAGTGGCCAGCCAGGCCCCGTATCCCGGTGTCTGTTGGCGAGCGAGGAAATCCTCGCTTCGAAACGAGTGCGCGGTCAGGTCGATGCACTCGCAGGGAAGACGCCCTCCAACCTCGTGTATGGTGCGGAAGCTGGGCACCAGGTGGTTCTGCAGGTCCAAGATTCGGTCGGCCGCCTCGATTCGAGGATCGGGCGCACTCCCCGAGCCTGTGGGCGGTGGGCAGGGGAAGCGGGCTTCCCAGGTGAGCGGCGCGCGGAGCCTTGGATCCTCAGCGAGCAGTTCGTGCAGGATGGTGGTGCCGGAACGTGGCAGGCCTATCACGAAGAGCGGACGCTCGATTCGCTCTTCGCGAATCGCAGGCTCGCGCTTCACCAACGCTTCCATTCTCAACCGGTTCTGAAGGAGGTTGAGTATCTGGCTGCGGACGAGGATGCGTCCCAGGATCGTAAGCTTCGACTCGCGATCGAGGCTCGCGAGCAGGACGTCCAGGGGCTCGATGAAGTCGTCGGGCCCGAAGTCCGACAGGCCTGTCGCCCCACGCGCGGTCTGGAGGAGCTCATCGCGGCCGAGAGAAACCAGGCCCGGAGTATCGAGCAAGAGCTCGTGCCCCACTCGCTCGAGGAGACGAACCCAATCGGCTCGACCGTCCGGAACGCCCTGCTCAGTCATCGAACGCTACCTCCCACCTCGCGGCAGGTTGACCCTGCCGCACACACTACATCCTCTCATCCTCTCCTTCCTGGGCCCACTCGAGAAGATCCTGGGATGGCCCTTCTGGCGCCGCCGCCCGCGATCAGATTGGCCGCCTCCTGGAGCAGACCGGAGTTCGAGGTGACGTCGATGATACTGCCTTGGAATCCCCGGATGTGGCGGTCGCCCTCCCGGCCCGCGCTCTCCCGCGTCGGCTCGACCGACATCGCAGACGTGGATCCTCCGTGCGTCCTCCTCGTCCCTCAGCGCCTCCCGGGATCTGGCCCAGAGGTCGTACTGGGACTGCGAGGCCGAACCGTGCGGTCCTCGCACCTCCTCAAGCGGAATCGGGGGTCAGGTCAGATCGGCGAAGTCGCCGCTTGGACCCGATCCGACAGACAGTCCGCAATCGGGGTGACCATCGGATCAGATCGTGACTACTACACCCCTTACACCCCTCTGGATGAATGAGGAGAACAGACAGGCATCACTTCATTGCGATTGGTGACGTAGAACTCGACGAGGCGATCGAGCCAATCCATCGGTCCCCGAGCTACGGCGAGAGATGAGCGCCCGGTCGATCTGGGAAGTTCCAGCTGTGTGGCAAGTTGCCGACTTCTTTTGTGATTTCGATCGGCCTGGTCTTGGCACACCACGCCGACCGGTATTGAGAACGGGCAGTCGTTCCACGCGCACCAGAGTCGCGTAAGCCGATTCAATCCAGGGTCAGCAAGGCCTCCTTCACATAGGGCTTGATCGCATCGGCCCCTACCTCTCGAATCTTGCTGGGCCAATCGGGGTTGGTGATCAGCGTACGGCCCAGGGCGACCAGGTCGAACTCATCGTTCTCGAGGCGATCCAGCAGATTGTCCAGGCTGGTCGGTTCGGCTTCGCGAAAGGTGGTGCCATGGATGGGCAGGAAGTCGGCATCGAGGCCAACGCTGCCCACGGTGATGGTGGGCTTGCCGGTCAGTCGCTTCACCCAGCCCGCCAGGTTCAGTTCGCTGCCCTCGAATTCCGGTTCCCAGAAGCGGCGCTGGCTACAGTGGAAGATATCCACACCGGCATCCGACAGTGGCTTGATGAAGGCCTCCAGGGCTTCGGGAGTCTCCACAAGGCGAGCGGTGTATTCCTGCTGCTTCCACTGGGACCAGCGCAGCACGACGGGGAACTTCTTGCCCACCGAGGCGCGGATCGCCTCGATGATCTCGATGGCAAAGCGAGAGCGGTTTTGCAGGGAGCCACCGTAGCCATCCGTGCGCTGGTTGGTCGTCTCCCAGAAGAACTGGTCCACCAGATAGCCGTGGGCGCCGTGAATCTCCACGCCGTCGAAGCCCATGGCCTCGGCATCCCCGGCGGCCTTGGCGAAGGCTGCAACCACCTCGTCGATGTCGTCCTGGGTCATCTCGTGGCCGGTTCTGCCGCCGGGTATTGCCCTACCGGAAGGAGCGTAACCGGGAACTTCTGGATCGGGCTCGGTGCCGCGGTCGCGGATCGAGCCCACATGCCACAGCTGCGGGATGACCTTGCCGCCCTCAGCGTGAACGGCATCCACCACTCTTTTCCAGCCCGCCAGAGCATCCTCCCCGTAGAAGAAGGGCACATCGGGATAGCCATTGGCGGCCTTGTGATCCACGCATGTGCCCTCGGTGACGATCAGACCCACCCCGCCTGCGGCTCGGCGGCGGTAGTACTCCACCACCTGGTCGTTGGGAACATTGCCGGGTGACATGGAGCGGGTCATGGGCGCCATGACGATGCGGTTCGGGATGTCGAGAGAACTGCTTTGAAAGGGTGCGAACAGGCTGTCCAGCTTGCTCATGTCTTCCTCTGGGACTCGGCCCGTCTCGCTCGTCGTTGATGGTCTCCGGGCGGCGGTTCGAGCGATACCGCCACACGACAGATGGGATCGAAGGGTCTATCGGTTCCGATCCAGCGCAGGAAGATGCCGCCGCGCTGATGGCCAGCAGTGTCCAACCAATTCGTGTCGGGCAAGCCGGGGTCTCGGTGGGTGCCGGTTCTCAACATCGACCCGCCGCGGAATCATTGATCTCTTCCTTCTTCGGTCCCGATCGGCCAATGGACGATGGTAGCCCGAATCCGGGCGAAGGATCAGTCTCGTGCTGGGCGGCGATCTCGCGCAGAATGCAGTCCGCTATGTCCGCTATGTCCACCATGTACGTTTATATACGTTTATGTACGTTATGTCCGCGACGTCCGCCATGCGGCACCTGCTCGAGCTCGCGACGACCTTCCTTCGCTGCATTCCCGCCTGCTTCTGAAGCCGGAACGAGCAGGCTCTGGTCGAGCTCGCTCTCCGTCAGCAGCTCGCCACCTATGCCCAGAAGGGACCCTTCCCCAGATCGCTCCAGTCGATCGCGCGTTCTCGGCCTGATTATCACAGATCTGGTCGGGCTGGAAAGAGTCCCTGGTCAGCGTCCAGCCCGACAGCGTGATCCGCTCGGACCTCAAGGAATTCCGCTTGTCTTGGCGAGCCATCTCGAAGCGCGGGCCCGGAAGGCCTCCCATATCGACGGCGGTGCGAGCCCTTGGCAGAATGGGGTCGTCGAGAGATGGGGATCGAACCCTTCTGGATGAATAAAGAGAACAGGCGGGTACCGATCGCGGAAGCCCTGATGCATGCTGGGACGGGTCGGTATTCGGTGCAGGATCGTGGAGGGTCGTGAGGGATATGGCGGAAGCGTTCGACGGCAAGGTGGCGCTGGTGACCGGTGCGGGTTCGGGCATCGGGCGGGCCACGGCCCAGGCCTTCGCGGGAAAGGGCGCGAGCGTCGTCGTCGCCGACATCGCCGTCGAGGGGGGTGAGGAGACGGTGCGCCTGATCGAGAAGCAGGGGGGCAAGGCCGTCTTCGTCGCCACCGACGTGAGCCAGCAGGCGCCGGTCGAGGCGCTCGTCGCCGCGACGGTCGATACCTACGGCCGGCTCGACTACGCCTTCAACAACGCGGGCATCGCCGTAGAGGGCCCGACGCCCCTGGCCGATAGCAGCATCGAGGTCTTCGATCGCATGCTGGGCGTGAACCTCCGCGGCGTCTTCCTGTGCATGAAGTACGAGCTCCAGCGGATGCTTGCGCAGGGCGGCGGGGCCATCGTCAACACGGCCTCCACCATGGCATTGGTCGCACACCCGGACGGCCCCGCCTACGCGGCCAGCAAGCACGGCATCGTGGGCCTGACGAAGTCGGCGGCGCTCGCCTACGCGGAGAAGGGCATCCGCGTGAACGCCGTGTGTCCCGGGAACACGGATACAGAGATCCTGAGCCCCGTGAAGGCGGGAGGCGACTGGGCCGTCGCGGGACTCATCGAGAACACCCCGATGAAGCGACTGGCCGACCCGATGGAGATCGCGAAGGCAGTGGTCTGGCTCTGCTCCGATGCGGCCTCGTTCTGCACCGGACATGCGCTGGTCGTGGACGGCGGTTACCTGGCTCGCTGAGCGGGCATTGCGCGGCGCACCGCCGCAGCCGGCCCCTTCATGATGGATCCAGTCTCTGAGTTTGCGTTTTGTGCTGGTCGGAGACAAGATGAAGCGGAAGCGAACTTCTCACCAGGCGGATTCCATGAGCGATTCTCTATTGCAGGACCTCGACGAAGGCGTTCTGCACCTCACCTTCAACCGACCCCGAAAGAAGAATGCCTTTGACGGCGGGCTTTTCTCGGCGATTGGCGAGGCGCTCGACGCGGCCCGGCAGAGCTACCGCGTAAACGTCGTATTGCTGTCGGGCACCGGAGGCAACTTCTCTTCGGGAATGGACCTCACCGCGTCCTTCGACGGCTCGGGAGCCAAGCCCTTTGAAGACTGCGCCGCGGCGGTCGTCGCTTTTGACAAGCCGCTGGTCGCCGCCGTAGACGGCGTGGCAATCGGCGGCGGCGCCACGATTCCGTTTCATTGCGACGTCGTCTACGTGGGCAGGAGCCTGCGCATGCGCTTGCCCTTCGTCAGCCTCGGACTGGTACCCGAATTTGCCAGCAGCTACATGCTGCAAGCCAATATTGGCGCCAGACGCGCTGCGGAGCTGATGTACACCGCGGAGTGGATCGACGCCGATCGCGCCTACGAAGTCGGGATCGCCACGCGGATCTACGACGACGGTGAACTTCACGAGCGCGCCATGGAAAAGGCCCGAGAGATCGCTCAATGGCCTGTCAACTCACTGCGGGAAACCAAGCGAACCCTGCGCCTTGCCCACCAGGTCGGCATCCAAAATGCCCTCGAAGCAGAATCAGAGGGGATGTTGCGCCAGACGGGATCCCCCGAAAACCTCGAGGCCGTGAAGGCGTTCATCGAAAAGCGGCCGCCAAACTTTCGCGCCCTCGTGGACGGAGGGGACTGACTGAAAGAGTCGAAGGCGAGTCGACCGCGCGGAAATCGATTCACAGCCTGACTTCGAATGATCGGCCTCTCGCCGGTCGCACGTACGAGTCGAACCGAGGCACTCGAAGATCTCGGCGACTTCGTGGGCGGGATCGCGGTCATCGCGACATGGGTCCATCTCGGTGATCGGGTAGGGCAGCGTCGCCGTCAGAGTCACGTGGTCCATGAATGATGCGATGCCCCATGCGGCATTCGAAGGGCGAACCCCGGACGAATAAAGAGAACAGCCTGGTCCGCTCAGCCCTCGGCGGGCACCCCGAAATACTCCATGTAGCGGTGGAGCGCCTTTCGCTCCTTCGCCGCCACGTCGTCGCCGCCGGCGCTCGTCTTGTAGTCGTGCTTGCCGAAGACGCCCTTGGGCTTGTTGTCGAGATACGCCTCGATCTTCTCGGCCTCGCCGTCCTTCATGGTCAGGCCGATCTCCTGGTAGGCCGCCCGGATCGCGGCCATCGGGTCTCGGCTAAAGTCCTGGTAGATGACGTTCGCGTACTGGCCTTTGGGGATCGTGCCGTCTTCCATCCAGCCGATGATCCTGTCCCAGAGCTTGACGCGGCCCTCCACCATCATCACCTCGTCGAGCATGCTCCCGCTCCAGGGATCGTCCGTGCGCCACCAGTAGATGGTGCCCTGGACGCTCACGACGGAATCGGTCGTCGTGACCTGGTCGCGGTGCATGAAGATGAGCTTCGCGTCCGGGTAGGTCTCGAGCAGCTGCGGGAGCACCGGCATGTGCGTCGGGCCCTTCAGCAACCAATGGGGCCTCTTGTACTTCCACTGCAGCAGCTTGAGGATCCGCTTGTGCCAATCGAAGGTCTCGCGGATGTCCTGTTTTCGAAAATACTCAACGTAGGACGGGATCTGGAACGAGCAGTAGAAGACCTCGGAGAGGAAGGTGAGGTACAGGAACTCGATGCACTCGACGGGCAGGTCGCCCGCCTGGGCGTGCATCGTCTTCCACTCGGGAGCGATTCGCTCGGGCAGTGTGATCAGCTTGTGCGCCCTTTCGATGCGCAGATCGGTAGAATAGGTCTCTTCGGTCGGGGGCGGACAGGGAAACATCGCCTCCCATCGCTTCACGACCCGGAACTGCTCGTCCTGGGAGAGCGCTTCGTGGAAGATGGTCGTTCCCGAACGCCCGGAGCCCACGATGAAGACGGGCTCGGTGATGACCTCGTTCTCGATCTCGGGGTTCTGCTTGTAGCATTCCGTGATCGCGAGGCGCGCTTCCAGATAGAGGAGGAGGTCCGAGCGCGTGAGGATGCGGCCGGTCAGATTCAGCTTGGCTTCGTTCTCGACCGCATGGATCAGCACGCGGAAGTGCTCGCGCCAGCGGTCGTCGCCGAAATCGCTGAGCCCGGCATTTCTCATGGCCTCGTTCAGCAGCGACGCCTCGTCGAGCGGCACGATGCTCTCGATGTTCAGGTGCTCGCCTTCTTCGTTGAGGCGCGCCACCCACTCGGGCCGCGCGGCGGGCTTCCAGGCGGTGCGGCGATCGTAGGACTCGTTGGGCATGGATCGACTCCGGGGCGCCCCGCGAGAGCGGGGGTGGAAGGGAGGGCGGCGTCCTCGCATCCGCCGAGAAGGGACGCTGCTGCGCCTCGGAACATTCTGGTCTCGAAGCGCTACGACTGCAACACCTCGAAAGCACAGAGCATTTCCGAGCCGCCCCAGCCTCCCACAAACGTCTGCCGACGCATCCCCTATCCGCCTTCCTTCTACTGGAGCGCAATTTCTGCGGCTGCTTCTCGAAGGACGTAGCCGGAATCCTGCCGCGTCCTTGCTCGAGATGGAGCTGGAAATCGGAGGAGATCGAGGAGCAGAACGGCCTCGCCGTCAGCGAGCCCGTGCAGCTGCGCCGGCAAGCTCCTTCCACGCTTCGAGGTCGCGGTCGCTGGCGGCGCGACCGACGCGAGTCACGACATCGACATCCGGTGATTCGGCCCGAAGTGCCGCCGCGCTGCATTGCTCCTTGGGGCGGTGGCTGAAGGGGTCGAACGAGTACTGCTCGATGGCGTTCTCGTGCGTGATCTTGTTGATCTGATCGTCCGTGAGGCCAGCGAGCGTCTTTATGATCTCCTCGGGCGCATTGGGCCAGGTGCCGTCGGAATGCGGGTAGTCCGACTCCCAGCAGATGTGGTCGAGGTTGAATTCGTCCAGCAGGCGCGGGAAGACGGTCTCCTTGATGAAGCAGACCATCACGTGGTCCTTGAAGATCTGGGTCGGACCGCCGGTCTGGCTGAAGTCGTGTTTCGTCCAACCGCTGTGACGCTCGCGGACGTGCTCGGCTCGCCACAGGAAATAGGGGATCCAGCCGATGTCGCCCTCGGTCAGCGAGAACTTGAGAGTGGGGAAGCGGGGCCAGAACTCCGCCCACACGAGGTCGACGAGGGTGAAGATCGTCATCGACGACGAGGTCGTCATGTTCACTCCGGCCGGGGCGTCGGGCGGGCTCATAGGCACTCGAGACGACGAGCCGAGGTGACAGGCGAGGACGGTTTCGGTCTCGACGCACGCTGCGAAGAGCGGATCCCACTTGCCGGAGTGGATGGAAGGCATGTTCAGCGCTTGCGGGTTCTCCGAGAAGGTGACCGCGTGACACCCCTTGTCCGCCAGCCGTCGGACCTCGGCTGCGGCGCGATCGATGTCGAAGAGCGGCAGGATTCCGCAGGGAATGAAGCGTCCCGGGTAGGCAGCGCACCACTCGTCGATATGCCAGTCGTTGTAGGCCTGGATCATGATCTCGTTGATCGTGGGATCCGGGCCCTGATTGAGGACCTGACCCGAGAAGCCGGTCCAGTTCGGAAAATTCATTCCGGCGAGCTGGCCTCCGGCGTTCATGTCGCGCACTCGTTCGTGCACGTCGAAGCAGCCGGGTCGCATCTCGTCATAGCGGCTGGCATCGATGTTGTACATCTCGGGTGGTTTGCCGGCGACGGCGTTGAGTCCCAGATTGCGGCCCTTGAGGTCGCCGTACCACCACTGCTGGATGCCGCGGTCGTCGGTCTCCACCCGAGGCGCGAGGTCCTTGTACTGGGCGGGGACATGCTTGTCGAACATGTCTGCCGGCTCGGCGATGTGGTCGTCGACGCTGATCAGGATGACATCATCGGATTTCATGGGTTCTCCTATCGTATAGCGACCGTATCGCTATATGATACAAAGTATTGTATAACGATACGATTCTAGAGAGAGGACACGTGTCGGTCAAGCCCATTCGCAGTGCAGTCAGAGTGCTCGAGGCGCTGGAAATCGTCGCCCGCGATCAGCCGATCGGCGTGGCCGCGCTCGCGCGGCGACTGGGCGGCGACAAGAGCGCCGCGCAACGTGCGCTCGTCACGCTGGCCTCTGCGGGGTGGATCAAGGCCGTTCCGGAGGGGCCGACGCGATGGGAATTGACGACGCGCGTCCTGGCGGTGGCCAGGCATGCGGGGGCCGGAACGGGTCTTCGTCAGCTGATTCGGCCGCTGATGGTGTCGTTGCGCGATCGCACGGGCGAAACGGTGGTCTGTGCCGTCCCCGATACCGACCGGGTCGTGATCACGGACGTCGTCGAGAGCATGCAGATGGTGCGGGTCGCTCCGCCGATCGGTCTGGTGGTGCCGACACAGGCGAGCGCCTCGGGCCGCGCGCTGCTCGCTGCAATGGATCGCGCGGGGCGGGTAGCGCTGTCGGGGCACGAGCTGGCCGATTCGGTCCACAGAGAGCTCGATTCGACCAGCAAGCGGGGTTGGTCGCTGAGCGTCGCAGGCGATGTCGCCGAGGGCTCGACCAGCGTGGGGGTCGCGCTGGTCGACGGGAGCGGCGTCCCCGTCTCCGCCGTTGCGATTTCCGGGGTTTCGGCTCGGATGCCGCCGGAAGCGCAGGAGCGCGCTGGCAAGCTGCTCCTCGAGGCGATCGCCGACTTGCGGCTCCCGTGATGCCCTGGACCTCCGCTGGCCCACTCGCCCAGCGGCTGTCGGGTCGGAGTCGGACGAGGAGTACGCTGCGGATTGCGGGTCGTGGCTGCCGGCCCAACGGGCGACGCCAGCTGCGGGTCGTGGCTTCCGGGAAGACGCGAAGACGGATCCGGCGAATCGAACAAAGCCTCGCGGCCTGAGCCTCCGAAAACCATCCTCCGAAGGGCCGATCCAATCACGGACCGGAGCTAGGCGGGCTCTTTTTCGAAGCGGGCTACACCCTCGGGCACGACGTGATAGGTTTGCCGGTCGCAGAGAAAAATGGCGACATCGGGCATTCCAAAGACGCTTTGGTCATCCAGCGTGCCGACCCGGATCATGACCATGGTGGGCATGCTAGGGACCCGGATCAATGTGTGCGTCCCGCACTGAGGACAAAATTCGCGCGTCACCGCCTCTTCCAAGTCTGTGCGGGCGTAACCGGTTGGTACGCCTCTTGTGTAGGCAAACCCGTCGGCGGGAATCGCCATGATCATGTTGGGCGACCCGCCAGAGGAGTACTGGCACTCCCGACAATGGCACTGCCCCCGGTGAAGAATTTCTCCCTCGCTCCTGTAGCGCAGGTTTCCGCAGTAACATCCACCTTCGATGATCATTTCCTACCCTCTTGTTTGCCGGTTGATCATAATCACTTCTGACGTTTGGTGCGATGTACTGGCGACATCAGTAGTCAGGCTGGCTCGCGGGGTGGGATTCGAACCCACTCGGTCGCTGCGCTCCCACTCGCTGTTCGCTCATCGCTCCCCCTCAGGTTCGAAGCCTGATGCTCAACAGGTCCAGCGGTGGAGGTGCAAACGCAGCTGATACCCACCCAGGCCGCTGCGTTCGTAGCGCTTTTGGGACGGGGCGGCGGGATCCAGGTATCCAGCAACTTTCTGGATGAATTATTGACTTGTGTGGACAAATGGTGGAGGCGGCGGGAATCGAATCCGCGTCCGACGCACCGGCCGCTTCTCGTGGAACGCGAACAATGGCGGTCCGGACAGTCTGGGACGAACTCGTCTCTGCGGCGAAATCCCCGATCGACAGGGAAGGTACGGGGAAATGCTGTGGATCCGGGCTCTACGGCGGGTCTGACTCCTCGGCTGAAGCCCGCCTCGGCGCCCCGAGCCGCGAATTCCCTGCATTCCGGAACAGGGAAATCTCGGGCGGCCGGCAGGGGTTCCGGAGACCGAGATCCATCTCCAGTCCGAGTCGACGCCCGAGGACCTGCCCTCTGTACTCCTCGAGCAGTTCGACGGGCCTGAGTCCTCGCATGCGGCATCTTGGCTCGCGGACGAGATTTGAGTACACACAGCCGTCCACCGGAGCCGTGAGGTCGCGGGCCGACTCGAGAGGCTCGCCCGCTATGCGCCGCGCACCTTGGGAGCCACTTCGAGCGCGTAGGCGTCGAGACTCTCGGCCAGCAGCGAGTCGGGCAAGCCGCCGAGATCCATGTAGGCCAGGTGGAGATCGAGCCCCAGCTTCTGCGTCACGTTTCCGATTCGCTCGGCGACTTCCTCCGCGCTGCCGAAGACGGCGGGGCCCCGCTCGAGCTCTTCGATATCGAAGCTTGGTTGCCCGCCGATCATCCCTTGATCGGCGAGCAGTCGGGCGACCCACTCCCAGTAGTGGCGGTAGCGGGGAAGCCAGAGCTCGCGCGCCGTCTCGGAAGATGTGCCGACGAAGCAGTGGTTGACGCCCCCCACGCACATAGCGGCCGCGTCGTGCCCTGCGGCGACGAAACGCTCGCGATACCGATCCACCACGGGAACGAAGAAGTCTGTGGGGGCGAAGACGCTGGGCAGGATCAGGGGCAGACCCAGATCCGCCGCGAGGTCGACGGATTCCGGGCTGATGCCGCCGCCGATCCAGATGGGCGGGTGCGGGACCTGCACGGGGCGCGGTTCCGGGCGAATGTTCGTGAGAGGCGTTCGGAAACGCCCCGACCAGCTCACTTCGTCTTCGCGCCAGAGACGCATGAGCAGAGCCAGATTCTCCCTGTACTGCGCACGGGACTCGGCGTAATCCTGCCCGAAGGCCTCGAAGATGTCGGAGAAGATGCCGCGTCCCACGCCGAGATCGACGCGACCCTCCGAGAGGATGTCGAGTGTCGCGAAGTCTTCCGCCACGCGGACCGGGTCGTGATTCGGCAGCAGCGTCACACCCGTTCCGAGCCGGATCCGGGACGTTCGTTCTGCCACCGCGGCCAGGACCAGCTGGGGTGATGACACGATGTAGTCGTTGAAGTGGTGCTCGCCGACCCAGAATGCGTCGAGGCCCAGCTCTTCCGTGCGAACCCCGAGCTCGACCATGGCACGGATCTTCGCGCGCTGCGAGGTGCGCTCTCCCAGGACCACATCGCGCAAGTGGTCCCCGAGGCTGAGGATACCCATCTGCATCGCTCAGCCCTCCACGATCGTCGATTCGTTGGTGGGCGTGGTCGCATGGAGCAGGCTCCGGGCGCGCTCCGGATCGGCCTTGATGCCCCGTGTGTCGCGGGCGAGCTCCACCATGATTCCATTCGGGTCGATCCAATACAGCGAATAGAAGATCCCGTGGTCTACCTCCATATGGAGCTCGATGCCCTCGATCTCCATTCGCGCGCGCACCTCTTTCTGCTTCTCGGCATCCGCATGGAAGGCCACGTGATTGACCCAGACCGGGAGCCCGCAGCCTGTCGAAACCCCGGTCGACCAGTCGGGCTCCTCCCCTACGTCGTGAACGTCGAAGAAGGCCAGGCAGCTGCCGTCGCCGGTGTCGTAGAAGAAATGTCGAAAGAAGCCTGTGCCCACTCGCTTGATCTCGGTGTAGATCAGCTGGAAACCCATCAGGTCTTCGTAGAAGTGGTGGTTCGCGTCGATGTCCTTGCACGCGTAGACCACGTGGTGAAATCCGCCAGATCTCGGCATCTCCAATCCTCCATAAACCCGTTGACGGGCGCATCGAGGGGCCCTGGGAGATCAGAACCCCTGCTCTCGCAACCACTCGCCGATCGTCTCCGCGACGCGTGTGCGGCAACTCGGCCGGGTCAGAAAATGGTCCCCCGGCAGCAGCTCGATTCGTTTCTCCGCCGTGCCGAGGGCCTCGTAGATGGTTCGCGCATCGCTGGGAAATACACCGGTGTCCGCGAGGGTCTGAATCACCAGCGAAGGGACCTCGATGCGGGCAAGATGCGGCTCGCCGCGGCAGGGTGAATCGTCGAGGCTCCACATCGAGAGCCACGTGCGCAATGTGGAGCAGCCGGCAAGGCCATGGGGCGAGTTGTTTGCGAGCCTGGGATCCCCCACATAGCACACGCCGACCTCTCGATCGGACGGATCGAGCTCGGGGTCGAGCATGCGCAGGTCCGCCCAGAGACGCGGGACGCTGAACATTCGCTCGAAATGCCCCGCTTCCGCGAGGCGTTCCAGCTCCGACTTCACCCAGGCGGTGATCCGCCGGTTGCGCGCGCGCTGGGCGGCGCGATAGCACTCGACGAAATCGGGTGTGTAGGGTGGGCCGTTCTCCGGTGCATACATCGACAGGGAAGGATCCACCGAGGTCGGATCGCTTTCCTGCGTGACGGAGGGGTCCATCCACGCCGTCAGGACTTCCGGACGGCCGGGGTGTGCGTTGAGGGTGATGAAAGCGTCGGCGGGCGCGAGCTCGGCCACAGCGTCGGGAAGGACGAGCCCGGGGAGCGCCGAGAGCATCGGAGCCGTCGCCTGGGACTGATAGGCGGCCATGAGCGATCCGCCGCCTGAGTTTCCCAGCAGCACGACGCTCTCGACGCCTGCTATTTCCCGCAGCCAGGAGATGCCCGCGCCGAGGTCGACGAGAGCGTGCTCCAGCAGGAAGCTCGACTCGGCGCCCCGAAAGCGCGTGTTCCAGCCCAGAAACCCGTAGCCGCGTTCGGCGAGGGCCGGCGCGAGGTAGTGCTCACTGAAATCGGCGCCGTAGTGAGCAGCGATCAGGGCGACACGCGGTCGCTTGCCTGCCGGCGTGAAGTAGCCTCCCTGACAGGGATGGAAGCCGATCGCGCTTCGCGTCGCCGAGGCGGATTCGATGGCGACGAACTCTCGCTCCACCTCGGACATCGGCTGCGGCCCCCACGATCGAGCTCCCCGCAAATCCGGGTGCAGGGATCACCGTAGCACTTCAGCGGATCGGGCTGCCCCCAACAGGGGGGCGTGTAAACCATGGATTTCACGAGGGATCACCGGCGGCTGATTTTTGGCACACTACGGGAATGACGGCATGATGTCTTCGCGTGGGCGGACGCATCGAAAGCGGCCACGCGGTTGCGCGGACTACACGAAAACCGAGATCCGCTGCGAGGATCTCTGAGGAGAACACGATGAAGGATGCATTGGGCTACGAAGGTAAGACGGTCGTCATCACAGGAGCCGCCTCGGGCATGGGCGCTGCGGCGGCGCATCTGCTCGTGGATGTCGGCGCCGAGGTCCATGCGCTCGACATCAGCGACGTGACCGCCCCCGTGCATCGGTCCATGCGAACCGACATGAAGAGCCGCGCCTCGGTCGACGCGGCGATCGCGGAGCTGCCCGCCGAGATCGATGTGCTCTTCAACTGCGCGGGCGTCCCGCATCCGCCGGCCTCGGCCCTCGATACGATGATGATCAACTTCGTCGGTCTACGGCACCTGACGGACGCGCTCATTCCGCGCGTTCGAGCAGCCGGCGCCATCGCATCGATCGCCTCGACGGCGGGCATGGCGTGGAAGAGCAATCTCGACATCGTCCAGACCTTCCTCGCCCTCGAAACCTTCGACGCGGCCGCGGCCTGGCTCGAGGACTCGCCGGATCTCAAGGCCGACCCCTACGGCTTCTCGAAGCAATGCATCATCGTCTACACGCAGACCCTCGCTGGCGAGCTCGCACGGCGTGGGATCCGCATCAACTGCATCAGCCCCTCTCCGACGGCGAGCGACTTCATGTCGAAGCTGACGAAGGAGATCCCCGAGGAGGCCATCACGCCCTTCTTCCCGTCCAACGGCCGCTTCGCCGAGCCGGAGGAGATGGGCCGCGCCCTCGTGATGATGGGCAGCGACCTCGCGTGCTTCGTCTCCGGCGTGAACCTTCCGGTCGACTTCGGCTACTGCGCGGAGGTGGCGATGGGACAGCGGGACAACTTGATGAATATCTCGTAGGACGAGCTTCTTCTCTGCGGCCAGATGCCCGTCGACGAGCACGGATTCCCGCAGCGCAACTCGACCTCGAAACGTTTCGGCCGGCCGATGCCTCGCCCCCGGGTCGACGCCACTCGTTCCATGCCAGATGACTCGCAGAGCACGGCTATGAGCTGCGGTCCGCGCGCGCTCCAGTTCCTCGACTTCACGCTTGCCTGCCATCGGATGAGATCTGGCTCACTGCGGGATCGATCAGCGAGTGGGTGAGCCGGAGCGCAGCTGTGGAATCACCTCGCGGCCGATGCGCTCGATCGAGTGCCAGCCCTCTTCCCATGTCATGTCGCTCGAGCCCGGGGCGATCGTCGCGAAATCGAGCCCGATCTCGGCGAGGGCCCGGAAGCGGTCCGTCACATGCGCTGCCGGCCCCAGCACCGCGAACTGATCGAGAAAGTCGTCGTCGAGACTCTGTGCGCCGCTGTTCTCGGCTCGGGCGTGGTGGTCCATCTCGTAGCTGTTGCCGAGCACCTTTGCCGCGGCAGCGAGCGCCTCGGAGCGAGGCGCCGCGGAGCGATGGGACCAGCCCGCGAAGCGCGCGAAGACGGAGACGCCTCCACGTGCGATGGACCGGGCCTTCCCGAGGTCGTCGTCGAGGACGCAGTTCACGAAGGCACCGTATCGGAGCGAGTCCGGATCCCGCCCGGCCGTTCGGGCGGCGCCGCGCGCCGACCGGATGGCAGGGCCGAGAACCGCGGGATCCGCTCCGAGACAGAAGATGATTGCGTCGGCACAGCGGGCGGCCAGCTCGATCACGCGCGGTCCCGTCGCCGCAATCTCAACGGGGACCCGAGGCAGATGGCTTGGAATCGAGAATTCGATCCGGCTCTTCGCAGTGTCCCGGTCGACGGACTCGCCCGCCAGGTATCCGCCCAGCTGTGTCACATAGCGTTCGAATTCATCGACTCGTTCTGGGCGTCTTCCGATCTTCGCCAGCGCTGAGTCGCCGCGTCCAATGCCGCAGAAGGCCCGCCCCTCACTCTCGATCTGGAGCGCAAGTGCCGCCGACGCGGTCACCGCGGCATCCCGAGTCACCGGGTTGGTGACTCCGGTGCCGAGTCGAATCGTCGAGCTCGCGCTCGCGGCCAGCAGCAGCTGGCCCCAGGCTTCCGGCCCGATGTTCTGCGTGTCGCCGAAGGCGAGGTGGGCGAAGCCCGCGGCCTCCGTTCGCTCTGCGACCTCCCTCGCCGTGCCGGGGCCGGCGAGCATCAGCAGGCCGATCTGCATGGCAGGATCATCCTTTTGCTAGCCGCTGACGAGTCGCGAGCAGTTTTCGAGCGGCGCGTCGCTGGGATTCGGATCCGGGAATCGCGATCGAGAACTACTCGATGAAACCGTAGAGCTTTCCGGCGTTCTCGCAGAAGATCTTGTGTTTGTCCTCAGCGCGAATGCCCAGGCTCATCTCGTTGATGA
>PVBE010398098.1_pt1 | contig 33341 bp, 35 predicted proteins | sample 1631181 | NCBI WGS metagenome assembly PVBE01 (sample SAMN08397723, study PRJNA350692) | Marine metagenome, whole genome shotgun sequencing project. | isolation source: water | place: Pacific Ocean | collected 2012-04
TGATTAGACGGCGAATATAAACGACATCATCCGACGTAATTGTTCGACCTTGGAGAAACTGGGTAGCTTGCATGGGTTGAAATATACCCCATGCTGCTCTGGGAGTCCAGTACGTTGCACTGACTTATTGAGAAGTTACCGTTCGAGAAGATAACCTATTGATATTTCACAACTTCTATCAAGCATGTGCATAATTAAAGATCGAGTTTAATATTACTCGGTATACATTATGAGATATGTGTCTGATTGGCAAGTTGTTCGTTTGCACGATAGTGAGTGGCGATCGCGACGCCGTCGTGCCCCTCGGGTCGACCCTGCCGATCTACGACAAGCTGCCCGAAGACAAGCGCTGCATGCATATCTTTCACGACGTGGGTCACTTTCCCAACGGACAGATCCCGGCTGAGCTAACGGATCTATTTGTACTCTTCGCCGGCAGGCTTTAGCTCTTCTTTACATACAGCCCGTCGAACCAGCCATCCCACGCCTTGCTTTCGCTGTTGTATTGCTGGAAATACTGGCGCACCGAACCGTCCTCGTTGGGCGTCCAGGTACCTTTGAAGGGTGACTTTTCACCGGATCGGTAATCGTATATCCAACCCTCCAATACCATGGAGCCTTTGATCAGCCCTCCTTCGATATCGATGGCGTAGTTACCGGCCGCTACCCACACTTGCCGCCATTTACCGGTAACGGGGTTATAGTAGTTAACGCTCATACCGGTACCGCCCGACTTGCCATTCCAGTCCTCGGAAAGAGCACATCCCCCTTGCACCTTCATTATTCTGTTGGTACCGGCAACACGCCCGCTGCTACGATCGGTTACGGTCCACTCCCCCACCCAGAAATCGAAGGCGCTGAAATTCCGGTCGCTCAAGCATGGGGGTGAAGATTTGTCGTCAGCTTGGGAGGTACCGGCTGTTAGAAGGACGGTTAAAACGAATAGGCAGTGCTTCATAATTCCTCTCATACCTGTCTCATAAGGGAGTATTGGGTTGGTGGCGATGGATAGGACAGTTGTTCAGCCGGAACTGACTGCATGATTGCCAGACACCACGACAATGACGGTATAATCGCGAGTCAAAACCGACTTGAAGGAGCACTCATCCATGTCCATCGAAACTCGCGATCCCCGTTTTCTTGACATTGTATCCGAAGAGCTGGAATTGGAGCTGCTGGCCGATGGCCTGGGGTTCACCGAGGGACCCATCTGGCACCCCACGGAGAAACACCTGACCTTCAGCGACATTCCCGGCAACCGTATCCATCGCTGGCAGGTCCGAGGCAGTGGCCTTGAGGTGGTGCGGGAGCCGAGCAACATGGCCAATGGCAACACCTATGACTTAAGTGGCCGAATGTTGACCTGCGAGCACGCCACCAGCCGGGTCACCCGTACAGAGGCAGACGGATCCGTCACCGTGCTGGCCGCCCACTACGATGGCAAGGAACTGAACAGCCCCAACGACATCGTGGTGCGAAAGGACGGCAAGGTGTACTTCACCGATCCCACCTACGGACGCTTCGGCCGGCACGGTATCGAGCGGGAGCAGGAGCTGGATTTCCAGGGGGTATATCTGTACGAACCGGATACTGAAAAACTCACTTTGGTCGCCGATGATTTCGACTCACCGAACGGTCTCTGCTTCACGCTGGATCAATCACGACTATACGTCAACGATACCAACCGCAGACACATCCGCCGCTTCGACATCAATGACGATGGCACCCTCACAGGTGGTGATGTGTTTGCCGTGTCAACTGGCGAGGGGATGGGAGCCCCGGATGGTATGAAGATCGACAGTACCGGCCATGTTTTCTGCGCCGGTCCTGGCGGAGTGCACGTTTACCATCCATCTGACGGGACCACCCTAGGCGTGATCCACACGCCGGCATTCTGTGCCAACTTTACCTGGGGTGACGATGACCTGTGCACGTTCTTTCTGACCGCGTCCGACAAACTCTGGTGTACCCGAACCAAGCTGCCGGGGTTAGCTCTGTTCTAGTGTGCTGATCCGGACTGAAATCTGGATGGATCCAGATGGTCTTGAGCAACTCATGTGTGAGTAGCTTACATGTCCGTTGAACTCGTATCTGCAGGTCCCTGAGACATGGGGTGGGTTTGGTTGGTACTGGGAAACTGATGGTCAGTCGATCTAATCTTGACTCCAATGACACCCACTTAAGCGTACTGATCCCAAAGCATCCTTAATTCGAGCCGTACCGACAGAGAGCAATGTGTCTCCGACAAAATAGGCCAGAGAGTAAGAATACGAGGGGCAGTACACCAGGACATCGGTGCCGGGCACTGGCTGAATCATGCTCCCTGGCAACTGCACAAACTGTGGTTTATTCTTGCCACCTCACCCACGCTGAACGGAGACTGACGATGCTCAAACTTCACGGTGCGCCACTCAGTAATTATTACAATATGGTTAAGACCGCCCTCCTAGAGAAGGGCCTTGAGTATGAGGCGGTGATGGCACCGCCCTCGCAGGAGGAAGAATTCCTTGCCAAGAGTTCCATGGGCAAGATCCCATGCCTCGAAACAGACAACGGCTTCGTTGCAGAATCCCTCGCCATCATCGAGTATCTTGATGAGATACAGCCGCAACCGGCGCTGCTTCCGGCCGATCCCTATGCGCGTGCCAAGGTGCGCGAACTGATGCTCTCTCTTGAACTATATGTTGAACTGGTGGCACGACGCGGTTTTGGGGCACTGCGCGGCAAACCGGTCGCGGACGAAGTTGTGGAAAGCATAAAAGCAGACCTGCCCAAGGGGATTGCCGCGGTGCAGCGCCTGATGAAGTTCTCGCCCTGGATAGCTGGGGAAGAGTTTACCTACGCCGATCTCGTGGGATACTTCACGTTCACCCTGGCGAACCTGTCCGCCAAAGCCAACGCCGATCTCGATCTGTTCGAGCAACTGCCAGGCAGCCAAGAGTGGTTCGATGCGGTGGCTGCGCGGGATTCGGTCAAGCAGGCTGTCGCCGATCAGAAACGCTAACAGGTGTCATCACTATGAGCCGTCTATCCCTATTGGAAGTCGATGACCTTTCGGCCGAGCAACGTGTTATCTACGATGCCATTCAGAGCGGGCCGAGGGGTGCCATGGGCCTCGCCGGCCCGTTCGGTGTCTGGGTGCGAGCGCCTGCCGTCGGCAACGCCATTCAGCAGTTGGGCGCTGCTGCCCGTTTTGCCACATCCCTCGATGAAGCTACCAAGGAGATCGCCATCTGTACCGTTGGCGCCCACTTCAAGGCCAAGTTCGAGTTGGCCGCACACAAAAACCTGGCGCAGCGTGCGGGCATATCGGCCGAGGTGACCGAGGCGATTCAGAAGGGAGAGCCGCCAGATTTCGCCACCGATGAACACCAGCTAAGCCACCGGATGGCCAGTCAGTTGCTCAACCAACACCGTCTCGATGACGACACCTATCGTCAGGGCGTGGAACTGTGGGGCGAAAGCGGCATGATCGAGCTGGTGACCGTGATCGGCTATTACTGCATCGTCTCACTGACCCTGAATACCTTCGAAATCCCGGTGAGTGATGCCATGCAAGACCCATTTCCCGAGTTGCCCTAGGGTACTGTCCCGCAATTAGGTGGTCATTATTCGGTCGGCATATTTTGTTCCTGGCAAGGCGCGAGGACGCTGTGGGTTGGGCACCCATCAGGACGAACAACGGGGACGCCCAGTCGAAGTCCAGGGACAAAATAGGCCAGCGAATAAGGCCAAGTAATTGTGGGACAGTACACTAATGTAGATGGAACGATCGGGCATGCTTAAGCCGAGGATAATATTCGTCACCGATCCTCTCTGTTCATGGTGTTGGGCCATGCTGCCCGAATTCCTGGCGGTACGCGCGCAACTATCGGCATGGGCGGATTTCGACCTGCTCATGGGCGGACTGCAGGTTGGTAATCGGCGTCCCCCGGCGGCGGCGGACGTTGAAATGCTACAGGAACTGTGGCGCCAAGTGGCAGAATCCACCGGGGCGAAGTTCCTGGGCCAAATGCCCGCCGATCCCGACTTTATCTATCACAGCGAGATAGCCTGTCGGGCGGTGGAGGCGATGCGGACGTTTCAGAAGCGACCGCCCTGGGAATTCTTTGAGCGACTTCAGGAAGCGTTTTACTTGCAGGCACGCAATGTGAACAGTGTGGATGAATTGGGCACGCTGGCGGAACCGTTTGGTATAAGACCTGCCGACCTCGGCAGCATGCTGCAATCAAATGAGGTGATCGAGAACACCCGGATTGCATTCGAATCAGCGAAGAAGCTCGGCGCGTTCGCTTTGCCCGTGGTCCTGCTGGATACGGGAGCCGGCCCGAAGCTGGTCAGCGGAGGCTACGTCACTGCCGAGTTTCTCGTTCCGGACCTTGACGGCAGAATGGCAGCCGCTTCAGGAACCGTTCACTGACGCCGAAGCCGCCTGCAGTCGTTGCACGGAGTTGTCGATGGAAACTCGGTTCCAGTAAGCGGCAGCCAGTCCGTTGATGACGTTGGCAAGCGCAGTGGCGCCGAAGATGCCGGCATAACCGTACAAATAGTCGCCCAGGATCGCCAGTGGAACGTAGAGTACGATCATGCGACTGAGCGCGAGCACCAGGGGCGGCATCGGCTGACCCAACGCGTTAAAGCTGGCACTGGCCACATTGTTGAGACCCATGAATCCGATACTGAACGGCACGATGAGAAAGAACACCGTGGCGGTTTCGATCACTTGAGCGTCGTCGTTGATCAGACTCACCAATGGACCACCGATTGCTGCCATCAAAATGGCGGCGAACACTCCCCATGCCAGACTGAACCGATTGGCGAGTCGCAGCGATTCTCGCACCCGGTCGTAGTGGCCGGCTCCCCAATTCTGACCGATAAAGGGGGCGGCGGCACCACCGAGGGATATGACAACCATCGCTACGATGGAATCGACTCGCTGGGCGATGCCGAAGCCGGCCACCACCGCGGCACCATGGCTCGACAGTAGACGGATGATGATCGCATTGGATACCGGACCGATCAGGTTGGTCATGGTGGCCGGCAGTCCCACGTGCAGAATGCTGCGCCATGCCGGCAGCAGACCGTCAAAGGTTGGCACGATGAGACGATCACGGAAGGCGAACAGGTACATGGTAAAGCCGAAACTGATCACGCGGGCCAGCACGTGAGACAAGGCTGCCCCCACAACACCGAGGGGTGGGATGCCGAACCAACCGAAGATCAGCGGTGGTGCAAACACGATCTGCAGTATGGATCCGAGGGTCTATATAAATCCCGGTGATTTGGCGTCACCGGTGGCACGCAGCAGGCTGGTACCCACCATGGAGAGGGCAAACATGGGTAACCCGAGAATCCACACGTTGAAGTAATCGAGCGTCAATAGCAGTACCTCATCGCGCGCACCCAGCACTCGGAACAGCGGTTCTGCAAAGGGGATGCCGAGAGCGACACAGATGAGGGTGAAAGTCAGGGTCAGCCAAAGGCAGTGGGTAACCAGCACAGCAGAACCCTCGCGATCGCCACTGCCCATCGAGCGGGCCACCACCGAGGACGCGCCGATGCCGAGACCGCGGGATGCCGCACCTAATCCCATGACAATGGGGAAGTTGTAAGCGATGGCAGCCAATTCCGCCGTGCCGAGCAGCCCGACGAAGGCAGCTTCGGCCAGCCGGGCGATATTCATGGCCAGAAACCCCATCACCATGAAACCCGTCAGATTCAACAGGTGCCTGGTCACGGACCCTTCGGTAAAGCCGGTAGCCGGGGATCTGCCACCGCCTGTAGGCTGCGATCGATCGCTCATGATTCAGTCCACCGCCCCCCTGCCACGGCGTCAGATACAATTTCATCACCTGGGGCAGGCGTCAAAGTTGGCGATACCGGACCTCAGAATGTAGACGGATTCGGGTAGGACTCGCCTGTATGAAAAAGGACAGTATAGCTGTATGATTTGTCAATTAACCACAGGCTTGGAGGAGACGCGGATGTCCAACAAAGACCCCGGAGCCGTGACCATATATGACCCGCAGGACAGCAGCAGCGTTCTGGCTGATCTTGGTCGCACCGGCACCAGCAGACGGAATTTTATAAAGGGGATCATTGCCGCAGGGGCAACCGTCTCGGCAGGCTCAATGCTACCTGCCATGAGCAGTTACGCCCAGAGCGCCGCTGCCGGAACCGTGGAGCGTCTGATCTCCCTCAATATCAACGGTACCGTGCGCAGAGTGGATGTATTGCCTCAGGAAACACTGGCCATGACGCTGCGCTACAAGCTCGGTTTGACCGGTACCAAGTTTGGCTGTGACCGTGGTGAATGCGGTGCCTGCACCGTGTTGATCGACGACGTCGCCAACTACTCCTGTTCCACCCTGACCCATACGATGAGGGGACGCAAGATCACCACCATCGAGGGGTTACAGGCAGCCAACGGTGATCTGCATCCGGTGCAGCAGGCCTTTGTAGACGAACTTGGGCCGCAGTGCGGTTTCTGTACGCCGGGGCAGATCATGTCGGCCGTTGCCTTGCTGAAGGCCAATCCGAAGCCCAGCAGAGAGGAAGCGCGACTGGCCCTGTCGGGCAATCTGTGCAGATGCGGCGCCTATGACCACTATCTTAATTCGGTGATGCGTGCCGCCGAGGGGGGATTGACATGAGTTACAAATTGATCGGCAAGAACTTCACGCCAGCGGACATACTCGGCAAGGTGACCGGCAAAGCGAAGTATGCGGAAGACTTCCGCGCAGAGGGGATGCTGTTCTGCAAGCTGCTGATGAGCCCCATGCCGCACGCTCGCGTAGTCAACATCGACGCCGGTGAGGCGCTGAAGATGCCGGGAGTGGTGGCGATACTCACTGCCGAGGACGTACCTCCACCTCCTGCTCCAGGCCAGCCGGTTTTCACGACGGAGCCGCTGTTCGTCGGTGATCCAATTCTCGCCATAGCGGCGGAGACTGAGACCCTGGCGGCTGATGCACGGGATGCCATCAAAGTGGAATACGAACCCCTGCCCTACACAGTGGACCCGCTGCAAAGCCTTTACCCGGGGGGACCGAACGCCCGCTCCGACGGTAATTCCGTCGGCGGGGGAGGCGTCAAGGACGTCAAGTGGACTGCCCGGGACTTTGCCGCTGCAGGCGAAGACAAACTGCCCATGGGACAGCATGCCGTGGACTGGGACTACGGCGATATCGAAGCTGGATTCAAGAATGCTAAGTTGATCCTGGACGAAAGCTTCGTCACTGCCAGCCTTTCGCATCTCTGTATGGAATCCAGATCCGCCATGGCCTACTGGCAGAACGGTAAGTGCTACATGCATGGTTCCTGTCAGAGCCAAAGCTTTGCGCACCCCTACGTAGCCAGATATGTCGGTGTCAAACCGGAAGATCTGGTATTCATCTCCGAATACTGCGGCGGCGGCTTCGGCTCCAAAGGAGCAGCCTATCCGATCATGGCGGTGCCAGCCCATATGGCCAAGAAGACCGGCCGGCCTGTGATGATGCGCATCAATCGTACCGAAGAGTATTGTATCGGTTCCGCTCGACCCGGTTTTCAGGGGCGCATCAAGATCGGATTCACGGCAGATGGCCTGATTACCGCGGTGGACCTTTTTATCCTGCAGGAAAACGGCCCTTATTCCGGTGGCGGCGACATGATGGCCGCGGCCGATTCCCTGTCTCTGGTCTATACCCCTGAATCGATGCGCTTTCGCGGCCTCGGCATAGGCACCAACACGCCACCGCGCGGAGCACAGCGTGGACCCGGCAACAACCAGATCGCCATGGTGATGGCACCTGTTATCGATAAAGCAGCCCAGCAGCTGGGAATCGACCGGGTGGCTATACGGCGTATGAACGACCCCGACACAGGCCACAAGTATGGCAGGCAGCAAACGACCGCCAGCAGCTCCTACCTGAACGAAGCGGTTGCCAAGGGTGCCGCTGAATTTGACTGGGCGCAGAAGATAAAGCAGAGCGGCAAACGCGACGGCTCGAAAGTGGTCGGTATCGGCATCGGTCAGGCGCACCACACTTCCGGTGCCAGCGGCTTCGACGGGCTGGTGCGCCTGACACCGGACGGTACGCTGCACATACACACGGGTGTCGGTAATCTTGGCACCTACTCCCACAGCTCCACCGCCAGAGTAGCGGCGGAGGTCCTGAAATGCGACTGGGAGCACTGCATCGTAGAAATGGGTGACAGCCGCAAACACCTGCCCTGGAATCTGGGTCAGTTCGGCAGTCTGACCACCTTTACCCACAGTCGCACCAACTACGTTGCCGCCATGGACGCCGTCAGCAAGTTGCTGGAGATCGCTGCTATGGATCTGGGCGGCAAGGCGGATGACTACGAGATCGCCGCAGAGAAGGTGGTCCACAAGAAAGACAAGAGCAAGCAGTTGACCTATGCAGCAGCGGCGCAGCGGGCGATTGAACTGGGCGGTAAATTCGACGGCCACGAAGCACCCAATAATATCAACGGCATGACCAAACGTTCCGTTGCCGGTCTGGCCGGAAGCGGTCTGATCGGCGTTGCCAAAGACACCCTGGAGCGGGACGGCGATCCCCCCGCACTGACGGTCGGCTTTATGCAGATCGAACTCGATCTGGAGACGGGTAAGTACGAGATCCTCGATTACGTCGGTGTGGCGGACTGTGGCACGGTGATGCATCCCCTTGGTGCGAGCAATCAGATCAAGGGAGCGGCCGTCATGGGGATCGGCATGGCCGCCCTGGAGCGACATGTATATGATCCACAAATCGGCCTGCCCGCCAATGTGGCGCTGCACCAGCACAAACCACCCAGCTACCTGGATGTCCCTTCCCACATGACCGCAATGACTGTCGACAAGCCCGATCCATATAGCCCCATGGGCGCGAAGGGGATCGGTGAGCCGGTTCAGGGTTGTGCGGCGGCGGCTCTTCTCAGCGCCATATCCGATGCCTTAGGCGGCCACTACTTCAATCGGACGCCGGTGACGACCGATATGATCCTAAACGTAGCCAGCGGCAGGCCTCAATCCCATAAACCACTCCAGGTCAACACATTCTAAGGAGGCGATAAAATGGCTAAAGATATGATGACCGCATTCGAGCTATACCAGCCAGCCGACCTTGGCAATGCACTTGATCTGGCGAAGCGCTTTGGCGAGGATGGGTGGATGCTCGCAGGCGGCAACGACAGCCTCGACTGGTTCAAGGACAGGATCAAACAACCCAAGGCAGTGATCGATCTAAATGGCGTCGCTGAAATGAAAGGGGTGCGGGAGAAGGGAGATGGTATCGAGGTGGGGGCCCTCACGTCCCTGACAGAGATCGCCAACCATCCCGTGATCCAGAAGCAATACAATCTGCTGGCAGCTGCTGCCGGTAAGGTGGCCAGCCCGCAGATCCGAAACTCGGGAACCATCGGCGGCAATGTCTGCCAGGACACCCGCTGCTGGTATTACCGGGCGGGAATGGACTGCTACCGGGCCGGCGGTAACACCTGCTATGCCGACACCCCGGAGGCAATGAACCGGGAGCACTGTCTGTTCAACGCAGATCGCTGCGTTGCCGTGTCACCGTCTGATACCGCCCCCGCTCTGATCGCTCTCGATGCGCAAATGGTAGTGGTTAACGGCGGTGGCGTAGAGATGATCAAGGCAGAGGATTTTTTCATCGGTCCCGATATCGATATCCTCAAGATGACCGTGCTAAAGGAAGGGGATATTCTCACCTCGGTTCGCATTCCGGGCAGTTGGGCTGGGGCGAACTTCTACTTTGAAAAGGTTGCCGATCGTAATACCTGGGATTTTGCCCTGGTGAATGTTGCGGCAGCTCTGAAGATCAAAGGCGGCGTCATCGAAGATCTACGCATCGCCTGTGGTGGCGTCGAGTGTGTACCCCGCCGACTCACGGTGGTGGAGGATGTGGTTCGCGGCAATAAGCGGGATGAAGAGATTGCCAATCTAGCGGCCGGTTCGGCCAGCAGGGGAGCAGTCCCCCTCAACCAGAATCACTTCAAGATTCCACTAATGGAAAACCTTGTGAAAAGAGCGATTCGCGAGGCGTAAGGGAATTTGGACCTCCTCTTTCGATACAGCACCAATCCCTGGGGTCAGCGGGTTCTGGAAGGGGTATCCTGGGATCTGCTGTGGGTGTTCTTCGGTGCCGGCCTGGCGTTTATCTGTCTGCATCTGATCTACCTGCGCATCGTACGGCACACCGGCGGCTGGCGCCCCAACGGACCACAGCAGACAGATCCCAAGTGACGGCAGCACCAAAGACGGGCACGATGCGCCTGCAACGACACACGCCGGTGGATAGGTTCCAGCACTGGCTGCTGTCAAGCTGCATGCTGATCTTGTTAGCCACCAGCCTGCTTCCCGTCCTGGAAATCAAGTTCCAGTGGGTGCTGATCCATTGGGTTACCGGCATCCTGCTCACCGCGGGCGTGCTCCTGCATGTTATCCGGGTCATCTGGCACAGACGCATCAAGTACATGTGGCTCGGCTGGGCTGAGATCAGTCGGCAAGCAAAGACACTGCAGGACGAGCTAACCGGCTCGTCCAATCCGATCGCGCTACCGGGCAAGTACTCGACCCCCCAGAAACTCTACCACCTGGCCATGTTATTGGTGGTGCTGCTTGGAATCGGCACGGGCTTGATCATGCTTGTTAAGATCGATTCCCCCCTGTGGCAGCGGAATCCCTATCTGCTCTCCCAGGAAGTGTGGGGATACATCTACGTACTGCACGGATTATCGGCACTTTTCTCCATCAGCCTGATCATGATGCATATCTATTTTGCATTTCGGCCGGAAAAGCTGTTCTATACCCGCTCCATGATCCTGGGTTGGATCAGCGCAGACGAGTATAGTGGACACCATGATCCGGCTCTTTGGCGTCCCGATGAATCGAACGCCGGCAACGAGACAGGTACATGAACGACAGTTTTCAATCTGATTTGGCAGAGCGAATCGACAGCATCGAGGAAGCCTACGAGTTTATGTTGGCTTATGCTGCCCAGGGCAGGGAGGGGGACGAGGAAAACTCGGAAGTTGTCCAGTTCCTGCAAAACTTCCATGACGCTCTGGAAACACTGGTCGAAGTGGCCGCCAAAAGTTTCTGCGGCGATACCGACCAAGATGATCACGGCTTGGACTTTCTCAAGGTGTTGGCTGAAGATGGCAGCAAGGCACACGCCGCAATCGGACTGGTGCTGGCACAAAGCCGGATCAGCTCGCAACTGATCGATAATCTGAATGGATCGATTCACCTGCGCGCGTTGCTGACAGATCTGTTCCTGCTGGACGAGGTGATTAAGTCAGACAGAGCTCGCTCGTCAGAATGAAGTGAGCAGTGCTACTTCTTTTGTCGTCTGACATAGGATTCACGGCCAACTTGCTCGACGCTGATACCGTTCTTGTCAGCGATCTTTTTGTAGGCTTCATGTCGACGCTTGTTGATATCCGCAACCAGCTTCTGGATCTTCACTGGGGCACTCTTTGCACTGACGACGAATCCGTCGGCTGATTCCAGCACCAGTCCCGCTGCTTTGGCATCTGATAAGGGGCTGGCCCAGCCATCCGCTGCAACAACCAACAGAACCAGCATGGTGGTCAAACGGATCATCTTGAATTTACCCGGTACTGGCATGCTGCCTCCTAAAAAATATCACTTTCAGACTCGAACAGGTCATCCAGTTCCTTGTCTACCTTGATCTTGATCTCATGTTCAATCTTTATGTTCAGATTGATGGTGATGGGCTCGGAAGGTGGCGCGACCTGTATGGTGGGCGTACAGGACACGACCGATATGGCCAGCAGCCACACGCCAACCGTGCAGCGTCGTATGAGTTTCACCATGGAATTCCCTCCGCTTATCGCATCCGATTTTCGATCTGATCCGTGAGCCGATCACTCAATTGCAGGCTTTTCAGTAGTGCGACGATATCTTCCTCGATGGTCAGATTGAAGTGTATGTCCCGACCATCTTCGTAATCGGGATTATGTCCTTTGAGGGCGGTGTCCATCCGCAACATGCCATCGCCGCCAAAATTCAGTTCCGCATCCAGAGAATCATAATGGAAGTTCTTCAAGGTCGTGAGAACCGTGGCCATCTGATCACTGGACTCAGCCAGTTTCAATACCGATTCACTGGGGTTGTACTGCAACAGCCCCCCCGGGGCCACGGTCGCCACCGTGCCATTTTCCACAATTACGTTCCCCTGCTCTATTGTGACAGGAATTCTGCCGATTAGTTTTCCTTCACTGTAAAACTCTTCATCTTCCAGGGAGAGGATCTGCAGCAACTCGAGCTGCTGCAGCTCGACCACCAGGCTGCCGCTTGCCTCGTTCAGATTAAACTGAAAGTCGTCGCTGGCGATGCTGCCGCCGAGGGTGTTGGCGCTGAGAGAGATCCCCTCGAGGTCAATCTGCCGGCTGCCGGCGTCGCCATGGATGTTGAAGTCCATCTCCAGCGCCGTGACGGGAACACCGATATCGATGTTGCGCCAGCTCATGTGGGCGGGTCCGGCATTGCTGAGGCGAGGCCAACCTGCCAACTTCAGTTGCAGCTCGCCGCCACTGAACTGGTTATCTGAAACCTGGGCGGCGAGATCGCTGGCACCTATGCTCACCTCAGTGCTGAGCGGCCATGTCAGCCAATCATCCGGCAGTGGCCCCTGCCAGCCCGCCTCCAACTGTAGATCGACGGAGCCGCTGAAGTCTGCGGGCAGCCACTCATTCAAAGGGGCGACCCCTCCCTGGTAGTCGGCTGTCAGCTTACCCTGCCGGGTAACGGTCGAATGGTTGAGTTGTAAGCTGTTCAGAGGGACTTCAGCGACAACCAGCTCCTCCGCAACCGCCACAACTTCAGCGTCCGCCACATCGATTTTCACCCTGCCGCTGGCCCACTGTCGCTCGGGGTCGAAAAGTTTCAGTTGGACATGCATGGTAGCCGAGGGCGTGGTACTCAGCCAATGCTTCAGTTCAAACTGATCGACGAGCAGTTCCACAGACAGATCCTCTATGCCAATGGGTCCGCTGATTGCAATCTCCTTACCGGAGCAGCCGAGCGAATTCGCCGTGGGGTGGTATTGGCACCGCATTTTGTCCAGGGTGGTCACGACCAGCGGCGGCAACTTCCCGAGTTGCAGCGTTACTTCATAAGCGGGATGCAGGTCCATCTTCCAGGAGTCCGCAGAGAGCGATAGAGCAGCGGAATGTGCTAAGTCGGAGTGCACCGCGAACGCCTCGCCCTGCCATCGCCAGCCGCCTGATCAGCCGAGATCGGCTTCGCCGCGAATATTCTGCAGCAGCATGGAGGCCGTGTCGACGGGATCCAGCAACAGATCACCCGCATATCGAATGCTGAGCGTCTGCCAGTCGAGATCGAGATCAGGCGGCAGCGCGAGCTCTCGCTGGAGTCGCTCGAACCAGGCATCGCGAACCAGCAGCATCTCGCCGCGCACCTGTATCGACTCGTCATCCTCGAATCCGGCCCGCAGCGTGACAAAAGACGGGCGGGCGCCAGCGTGAATTATGTCGAGTTGCAGTTCGTCCTCATCGATGAGGATGTGGATCTGATCGATACCGGACTCACCCATGGTTGCTGTGACAACCAAGCCATCGCTCTGACGAAACCAAGACAACTGAAACACAAAGCACTCGCCAGGCGGACAGAATTCCAGCCGATCGATCTGCCCCTTGGCGGGAGCTAATGGCAGGTAACGATGGAATGAAGACAGCCAGGCAGCGGGATCGAGAACCTGTCGCTGCTCGCTCACGCCGAGGGTGATTGTGAGCTGTTCCACCTCAAGCTCCAGACCGATGCTATCTGCCAGGTCCGTCTGCAGCAGCATATTCGATGCGGTGACATCCGTTCGCTGGTCGGCGGATGAGAACTGCAGCAGCGGCCATCGCCAGCGGGCAATGGTTGGCCGCTGCAGCGAAAGCCGATGCAACAACCAGCCAGTGGAGGCGAACTGGTTCGTGAGCAGTTGGGTGGCCAGATAGGGCAACGCCAGCCATATCAGCACCAATACGATTGCGGCAACCATCGCGACCCTGACTGCCGCACGCTTAACCATCGTTAGATTGCCGTGGTGTTGACCAGCTAGTGTACTGTCCCGCAATTAGGTGGTCATTATTCGGTCGGCATATTTTGTTCCTGGCAAGGCGAGAGGACGCCGTGGGTTGGGCACCCTCGCCGGGCGCCCCGATAAGGACGAGTAACGAAGTCCAGGGACAAAATAGGCCAGCGAATAAGGCCACGTATTTGCGGGACAGTACACTAGATGGCATTAGATTTTCTTGAATATGATCAGATCACGCACAATCGACTCACTCATGCGATGAGGCGCACTGAAGTCCTGCGGTTGTAGTCCTTGCTCTACAAAGAGCTGCATGAGATCACTGCGGGCCGGCTGATATGAGTTGAATATCAGCACCAGGACGCCACCCTTGCGCAGGCAATCGACCCAGGCAGGGGCACACTCCCTGACGACCGGAAGCGGGTTACGGGTCCCTTCGGTGGTGGCGTGTTGAATGCCGTAGGGTAGATCGCAAACCAACAGATGAAAGCGTTTGCCCTGCGTCAGATTACCGGCTTCGCGACTGTCTCCTATGGTTAGTCGCAAGGTCCGGTCAGCAAACTGGAATTGATCAAACTTGCCCCGCTGCTGTTTGTTGCTCCGGCCGATAAAGCCCTGGCTGTGCTGATGCTTGATGCGAAGCAGCTTGGTCTGCTTTTTCAAATGTTGGTGGAGTCCGGCGAGGGCTTTGCGGTCCTGTTCAATGCCGCTCGCATTCATTCCGTATCTAAGCGCCCACAGCATCGTTGTCCCTCTTCCGGCCATGGGATCCAGCAAGCGGGGTACTTCACCTTCTCTGATAGAGGCAAAGACAATCCCGATATTGATGGCTAGCTGAGTGACCAGCTCGTTGGTTTTGCCCTGATACTTGGCAGCGTAAACCAGCTCTTCGGGGAGAACGAATCCCGGCTCCTGGTTCAGGACAATCAGTTTGTCCCCCTCCTCTTTGAAGATGCCCTGAACAAAACTGAGCCGGGACAACTGCTGCAGTTCCTCTTCGTACAGCTCGACATTCAAATAGTCAAGGGTAGCCAGCTTCTCAGGTCGAACGTCACATTCCGGGTAGTGTGCCAGAAACTCGGCGTGGGCAACCTCCAGGTAGTTGCCAAAATAGGCAGCCTTGGCGAGGGGGGATAGTAGCAGTTTCAGTTTCATAGAATGCATCTTGGCTTTAACTGCATTACGCGGGTGCTTTCTTGCCCGCCGCCATCCCGCTTTAGGCGATCTCCCCGATTGAAGGATCTTGCGCCAAAGTCAGCGTGAATACTGCCTTGGAATGATTCTATTGTCTATGAATTCGGGGCGGTCAATAAATGGCAATTTGTTACAGACGCAAGCAGGTGCTTTGGTTACAATCGGCACATATTCACCCAAAAATGATAATACTGAGGGCCTGGATATGAGCACTGAATCCCCTGTTCTGGACATAAAAGCGCCTCTGTGCCCCAATTGTGGTTCTGTCGACGTAGCTGCAATTCTCTATGGTCATCCCGCCTGTTCCGAAGAGATCAATCTGGATCTCGAGTCCAACCAGACGGTTCTAGGTGGCTGCTGTGAAATTTACGAAAAAGCGCCGGAATGGTGTTGCACCAAGTGTAATCATCAGTTCGGCGCCTGCGCCAGTTCCGAAGACGGCTATTGATCGGCGCACTGCCCGCCACACGCCCCGACTAGCTCACGCCGACCCCTTCGAAGGTCGCTTCGATACAGAATAATTTCAATTAATTCAATGCCTTATATAGTGGAAAACAGATCCTTCTGTTGCCAGTTTCAATGTGCTAAGTTTGTTCACGAAAATACAATGAACGTAAGCGGAGGAAGATATGAGTGACTTTGAAGGTAGAGTAGCCGTTGTCACAGGCGCAGGTGGTGGTCTGGGCCGATGTCACGCGATCGCACTGGCAGCGCGCGGTGCCAAAGTCGTGGTAAACGACCTGGGTGGCAGTGTCGACGGATCCGGCGCCGGTGATATGGCGGATGCGGTCGTGGCGGAAATTGTCGCAGCCGGTGGCGTAGCGATCGCCAACAAGGCATCCGTAGCGGATCGTGAGGGTGCCCGAAGCATGATTACTGACGCTGTGGAAGCCTTCGGTGGCATCGATATTCTGGTGAACAACGCCGGTATCCTGCGGGACAAATCCTTCAAGAACATGACCCTGGATGAATTCGATCTGGTCCTGCAGGTACATCTGACCGGTACAGCCTACGTCACTCACGCCGCCTGGCCCATCATGTATGAGAAAAACTACGGTCGCATCATCTTCACCAGTTCCGGTTCCGGCATCTACGGGAACTTCGGTCAGTCCAATTACGGTGCCGCCAAGATGGGCATGCTGGGTCTGATGAATGTGCTGTCCCTGGAAGGTGCATCGCACAATATCAAGGTCAATTGCCTTGCGCCAGGCGCCGCAACCAGGATGACGGCTACCGTTCCGGGAAGACCGAAGGTGGACATCGACAATCCCCCACCCGAACGATCTCCCGCACTGGTTTCTCCGGGCGTGCTGTTCATGTGCAGCGAAGACGCACCGACCGGCAAGGTGATTCAGGGATCCGGCGGTCGCTTCTCGGTCTCCGCAGTTTTCAGCAATGACGGTGCGGATCTGGGCGTTGACGCCAGTTACGAGAAGTTCCTCGAGAACAGCGATAAAATCCTCGATATGAGCAAAGCCCAGGAAGGCAGTGCCATGCGCAGACGACGACAGACGTAGCGAGAAAGGGAACAGTTCTCCCCTGCCCTGGCCGATTTGATGGTGACGGGTTTCCTTACAGTTGCGAGGTACCGTTCTCTTCCGGTTCCAGTGGTTTCTTCACTTTCCAGGGTGACTTTGGACTGTCTTCGGCGCGGGGCGTGATGGGTGGTAGCAGCAGCACCGTGTAGCTGAAAAAGAGAGACATCACTAAGGCAACGGTCAACGCGTTGGACCCTGCTGCCAAGCCAACCCCGATGGCCGCAAACACGAACAGGGCATCGGACGTGTTCTTGAGCGTGGTGCGATACCTCACGCCGGCGACGATTCCGGCCAAAGCAAAAGCCAACGCGATCCGGTATTGCACGATCAGAACGATGCCGGTAACGATGATGGGCAGGATAATCAAACTGGAGGCGACCGCGTGGTTATAGCTCTGGCGAAGCCCAACGCCCATATACACCCAGCGTAGCGGTAACATGAGCACAAAGGTGCCGAGCATGGTGGTCAGCAGTTTTATGGTATCGTCGAACAGATTCACGGGTCTGGTTGTCTGCACCACCTCTTCCAGACTTTCGATGAACCCCATACCAGGCGTCCCTCCGAGATTCTCCAACTCGCCTAAGGGGAGATATGGCAGCCATTGCGGAGTTAACTTATGTATCAGGATGAGCGCAACGAATATGCATGCATAATAGACGGTGATTTTGAATAGGAGGATGACCTTGATCCGCTAAACATGACCTGCCTCTTCCATTGATGGTCCCATTGCGCAGCCGCCGACCGGCTATTCCTTCTCCATGATGACGGTCTCACCTGAGTACTGTTCAGCGAATTTTTCTGCATCGCCGCGATCACCCACGATGGTACCATAGTGCATGGGTATCACCAGATTCGGCTTTATCTTCTCGGCAGCCTTAACTGCCTCTTCGGCCGTCATTACATAGGTTCCGCTCACTGGTATCATGGCGATATCAACCTCGAGACTCTCCATCTCCGGAATATCATCCGCATCTCCGCAATGGTAAATGCGCTGGTTACCCACGTTGATGATGTAGCCGACATGTTTGGCTTCCTTGGGATGAAATGGTGTTCCCGGCTCTCTGAACTTGTTGGTGTTGTATGCAGGCAGCGTCTCGATGTCGATACCTGCGGCCATCAGACGATCACCCGGTTCTACCGCGCGGACTTCACCGGCCACCTTACCACCCAGCAACTCGGCGGCCGACTCGTTCGCCACGACGATGGTATCCTCATCGCACAGAGTAGCAATGTCTTCCGGTGAACAGTGATCGAAGTGATCGTGGGTGACCAGAATCAGGTCGGCAATGGGTTGATCGGCGGACAACTGCCACGGATCTATGTAGATTGTTTTCTCGCCGTCGATACGAAAACTGTCGTGACCCAGCCAGTGTATTTTATCCAGCATGTCTACTCCCTCCCGTCATCAGATGATTTCAACCCTCCGGGCCAGATGTACTGGTCAGAGGAACTCAAATCCCGGCACACAATAGATGATCCTCATCGGATTCAGCCCTGTCAACCCCGTTCGAGTACGCGCCCGTCATGAATTCTGCCAGCGCCTCGGGGAGGCCAATCATAGCAGAACAAGTATCCCATGACCTGACCTAGCGTCACTGGTAAATGGTTCGGACAAGATGCAAACTAACGCCTCTACCGGATCAAACCAGACAAGCGAACTGCGACGCAAGAAACAGGAGATTTCAGATGGATCCCGATACCCGAGAACAGATGGAGGAAACTTGGAATGTTCCCCTGATGGATGCTCTGTTCACCCGCCGCTCGCGCCGCTTTGGCCTGGGTATGGAGATTGCACACGGTCCCAATGCATTCAAATCGGAACAGGACCCGATTCCCCTCTCTGCAGAGGAGGAAGCGATGCTTTGCATTGCAGCGACCGGTCTGTCCGGAATGAATCTCTCCGACATGCCCCACACCCGCAAAGAGGAAGTCAGCGACGACGAGGAATGGGATGGCAATGCCAATACCATGCTGGAATACAGCGGTCGCACGTTCCCCAGCCCCTGCGGCGCCCATGGAACTGAACTCTTCTACAGCAATGATGAGGGCACCTACATCGTCAAGATGCGCGGCCTGAAAGCGGATAAGATACAAGAGATATCGCGGCTCGACGATCTCGACAAATTAGTGGCCGTATTTGAGGATAGACGCATCCAGATCAGTGATGGTCGCATCGATCTGCCGCAGTCCTTTCCGGCATTTCTGTCTCTCAACCTGTGGGATGCCAACAAGCCAGGTTCGACCCTGTTTATGCCGGTCGTGGACGTGACCGAGGAATTGATCAACGGCATGATGCTGAATCTGGAACAAGGCGCCTATCCAACCGATGAAACTGGTGCGCCGCTCGGCTGCAAGAAGTGGGTCGACGCCGGTCTAGCCCATATACCTTCACCTTATCAATCCCTGGAACCGGCTGTGTGCCTCGGCGCCACCAATATGGAAGTGGGCTTCATGGCGCAGAATCTGCTTCTCACTGAATCAGCCATGGGGTTGGGTGGCTGGCCGTTCGGCGGTTTTTCACCCCTGATTACGCTCGGCGGTACCCCTATGAACCGGGGCCTTAGCTTCCACTTCGAAACAGCGGAATCCGGTCCCATGGCGGGGTTCCCGTACGCAGTGGGTAAAGACGGTCTGTTTGAAACCCACCACCCCCACTACTACGGTTCGATCGACGATGCTGTTGACCACATTATGGAGAAGAAATTTGGTGAGACAGGAATCTTCAACCCGAAGAATTCCGACAGAGCTCCCTACAAAAAGCCAGGCCAAATGGAGGTAGGCGTCCCCAGAACCAGCGATGATATCGTGCAGGCAACCAAGGATATATTCAACGAGGTGATCAGGCGCTATGGCCGTTTTCCCGTGTTTGTGGATCCCTGTATCATGAGCATCATGGTGCAGGCTCACCATCTGGAACTCGAGTTTTACGACAAGTATTACAAGGATGGCGCCTATACTGAACGCCACCGCCGTCATATGGAAAAATGGCACGGTAAGAAGCGATCCAGACTGAAGGCCGCATAGCCGGCTCAACTACTCAACCCAATCAGTGCACCTACAAGCAGTGCAACCACAAGCAGAGCACCCTCAAGCAGAGCACCCTCAAGCAGAGCAACTACGGTGATCGATTCAATATGAATATCAACTCCCCCGCCGGCAATTTCATCATTACGTTTGAGAAGCTGGAACCGGTAGACGGCAATATTCAGATCACCGGCAAATTCGGCGCCTGGGACGCAATAGCAAAGATGAGCCCGTCAGAATTCTTCGGCATCCTGCGCATGGCGATGACTCTGAAAATGATCGGCTTTTTCGCGCGATCAGTGCTGGGCCGGCGCACCGCTAAGGAGGCAGAAACATAGATGAGCGAACAGGACTTCCGCACACGGGCAGAGCCGCTTGTTAAAGGCAATCAGTTCGAGGATTTCGAAGAGGGTCAGGTATTTGAGCACCACTGGGGCAGAACCATCACCGATGGAGACAACAGCTGGTTTTCCACCCAGACACTGTCCTTCAATCCACTCTACTTCAATGAACCGTATGCCCAATCTCTTGGCCACGAGCGAATGGTGGTCAACCCGCTGTTAGTGTTCAACACCGCCTTCGGTATGTCGGTGGAGGATCTTTCCGAAAGCGGCGGCCTGTTTCTCGGCGTGGATGAATGCCAGTTCCTGCAAGCGGTGTACGTGGGTGATACCCTGACTGCAAGAAGCACCGTAATCAGCAAACGGGAATCCAAAAGCAATCCCACCTCGGGCATAGTCACCTGGTTGACAGAAGGGTATAACCAACAGCAGAACAAGGTTGTGCAGTTTAGACGTACTAACTTCGTGCGCTTTCGGACACCCAGAAGCAAATCGACCCAACAAGGTACTTAAGCCATGTCACTGACGGGTAACTCGACCTATTATGAAGACTTCGAACCGGGGCAGGTCTTCCGCCACGTTCGCGGCAAGACCATGTGTGAAAATGACAATGTCGGCATCACCCTGCAGGTGCTCAATACCGCACAAGGCCACTTTAACGAGGATGCACTCAGAGATACCTACGGTAAAAGACTGCAGTTTGGCGGAGTTACCATCGCCATGGTGATAGGCCTTGCCATGCAGGACACAGGCGAAAATGCTCTGGCGGAACTGGCCCTCGACAAGATTCGCCTGAAAGCACCGGTGTTCCACGGCGATACCCTGTACGCCTTCACCGAGGTGATGGACCGGTCCGACAGTGATCGGGAAGATGCCGGAGAGGTACTGTTTCGCCATTGGGGGGTAAATCAGAAAGATGAGATCGTATTCGAAGGGGAGAGAAAAGTCCTCATCAAACGGCGCAGCCACTTTCTGTAAACGCCAATAAACACAAATGCGAGGCGCGAGCATGAACCGAATGGCACTGGAAGGATTGACCGTTATCGATTTGACACGGGCATTGGCAGGTCCTTTCTGTTCTATGCTGCTGGCTGACCAGGGGGCCAACGTCATCAAGGTGGAAGCACCGGACATCGGTGATGGCACCCGCAAGATGGTCCCATTTGCTCCGGACGTGGAAGATAGAGAACCCTATGGCGGATATTTTCAGAGCGTCAACCGCAACAAGCTGAGCATCGTCATCGATCTCAAGTCGCAAGACGGCAAACAGATCATTCGCAAACTTGTCAGCAGTGCTGATGTGCTGGTGGAAAACTTCAGAACGGGCGTGATGGACGGGCTGGGACTATCCTACGAAAGCCTGCACGAGATCAACCCCAAGCTGGTGTACGCGGCAGTGAGGGGATTCGGTGACCCACGAACCGGCAAGAGCCCCTACGGTGACTGGCCCGCCTATGACGTGATCGCGCAGGCCATGGGCGGTATGATGAGCATCACGGGGATCAAGGATGGTGCACCCCTAAAAGTGGGACCCGGCGTGGGTGACCTCATCCCCGCTACACTTGCTGCATTCGGCATCCTGTCCGCACTTCACCATGCCAACGAGACGGGCGAGGGGCAGTTCATAGACGTAGCCATGTACGACGCGGTATTGTCATTCAGCGAACGCATTGTTCCCCAACATTCCTACACAGGCGAAGTTCCGGCGCCAGAAGGAAATGCCCATCCGACCCTCTGCCCCTTTGGCGTATTCCCAGCCGAGGATGGTTGGGTCAGTATCGCCTGTCCCGGCGATCACTTCTGGAAAGTCCTGGCAACCACCATGGGCAGGGCAGATATGATCTCGGATGAACGCTATCGAAACAACTGGCTGCGAGTCCAGCATATGGATGATGTTATCGAAATCGTTTCAGCCTGGACCGCTGCCCACACGAAGGCTAAGTTAACGGAAATTTTGGGGGGCAAGATTCCGTTCGGGCCGGTGAACAACGCTGCGGATCTGTTTGCCGATCCCCACGTGGCAGCCCGCGATATGCTGGTGGAGGTGGAGCAACCTGGCAGTGCACACAAGTTTGCCATCACCAATACGCCGATCAGAATGACCAAAACCCAGGGGGGCGTGACCACCCGGGCACCACTACTGGGAGAACATACCGATCAGATACTTGCGAAAGCGGGCTTCGGGGCGGATGAAATCAGCCTACTCCGCGAAAAGGGTGTAATTCAGTAAAGGAGACCTAACATGAGCAGCAGACCCAGGCGGCTGCGCCGCTGTCAATTATCGGTACCGGGCAGCAGCGAAAAAATGATGACCAAAGCGGCCGGACTAGAATTGGACCACGTCTTTCTGGACCTGGAAGATGCGGTTGCGCCGGACGCCAAAGCGGCAGCCAGGGGCATGGTGGTAGACGCGTTGAACAATCTCGACTGGAAACCCAAGACCCTCTGTTATCGTATCAACGATGTGGAAACCAAGTACTGTTTCGAAGATATCATCGAAGTGGTTACCGGCGCCGGGGACAAGTTGGACACGATCATGCTGACCAAGGCCAAAAGCGCGCACGACATTATGTTCGTCCACCTGCTGCTGGATCAGTTGGAGAAGAAACTGGGATTAAAGAAACGCATCGGCATCGAGTGCCTGATCGAAGAGGTCGAGGGCATGATGAATGTGGACGAGATCGCCGCTTCGAGCGATCGTCTGGAGTGCCTGGTATTCGGTATGGGGGATTACTCCGCCAGCCAGGGCATGGACCTGCGTGGCATCGGCAGCGCATCATCCTATCCACCGGACCTGTGGCATTACCCACGCTACCGCATGACCATCGCCTGTCGCGCCAATGGCATCGACCCGGTGGATGGACCCTATGCCAATTTCGGCAATCCCGAGGGCTACCGGGTCGAATGTGGCCGCTGCAAGGTTCTCGGTATGGTGGGCAAGTGGGCCATTCACCCCTCTCAAGTTGAGCTGGCCCAGGAGGTATTCTCGCCCACCGCCGAAGCGGTGGCCAACGCACGAAAACAGAAGGCGGCCTATGAGGAGGCGATGGCACGGGGAATTGGCGCGATTACCGTAGACGGTGTCATGGTCGATGTGGCCAGCGTACGCATCCTGCAGAACATCATCGATCAAGCCGATCTGATCGGCATGAAGGCACCCGCGGCCAAGAAGCGACCGACAGCGAACAAAAGCACAAAGAAGAAGTCGGTAGCAAAAAAGAAACCTGTCGCCAAGAGGAGGGCCGCCAAGACGAGGGTCGCCCAAAAAACGGCAGCGAAGAAAAGTAGCCGCAGATAATTGACGAATCGGCAAGGGCAATCAGCATGGTTATGAATCGAAGCGAGGATGCAGTGCAGGAAGCGAGCAGCGGCTACATGACGGACGAACGTCGCATGATCCAGGAGGTCGCCCGTGATTTCACCATGAAAGAAGTACTGCCGGTCGCCAACGAGCTGGATCCCGTGCAAGGCGACATCCCCATGGAGCTGCGCGAAAAAATGGGCGAGATGGGTTACTTCGGTATCAGAATACCGGGGGAATATGGTGGCCTCGGACTCGGCGTGTTCGAGTATTGTCTGATTGCGGAGGAACTGGCCAGGGGATGGATGAGCGTTGCCAGCATCATCGCCCGTGCCGGTGGCGTTATGGGGGTAGTTGGCTGGCCACTGGAGAAACGCATCGAATTGACCAAGAAAGCCGCCAAGGGGGAGTACCTGGCCGCAGTCGCCCTGTCCGAACCGGATGCCGGTTCGGATCTTGCCAACGTCAGTTGTCGGGCGGTACTGGACGGTGACGAATGGGTGATCACCGGCAGCAAGTACTGGTGCACCTTTGCCGATGGAGCGGATTACATCCAGGTATTGTGCCGGGTGGACAGCGATAAAAAGTCCCGAGGCAGGGGGCTTAGAAGCTTCGTGGTGGAGAAAAACAGGGGCGAACTGCCTGCCAACGTACATGGATCTCCCATTCCCAAGATCGGCTATTTCGGCTGGAAAACCTATGAACTAGCCTTCGACGAGTGTCGCATACCGAAAGAGAATATCATCGGTGGTGAAGAGACCGAGGGCTTCAAATCAACCGTCAGCGGACTGGAAGTGGCCAGGGCACACACCGCTGCGAGGGCGATCGGGCTGGCACGGGGTGCTCTGGAAGATGCCATGGCATACGCACAGGAAAGAGTTCAGTTCGGACAGCCTATTTCCGATTTTCAGGAGACCCGATTCAAACTTGCCCGCATGGCCTCGGAGATCGAGGCCGCCAGACAGCTGATGTATTTCGTGGCCACCGAGGCGGACAACCGGCGCCGTCTCGATAAGGAAGCCGCAATGGTAAAATGGTTTGCCGCAGAGATGGCGGAACGGGTGACCTCCGACGCTCTACAGATTCTCGGTGGCGCCGGTTACACAAAACTGCATGCAGTGGAACGATACTGGCGCGATGCACGGCTCACCAAGATCTTCGAGGGGACCTCGGAAATTCAGCTGCGAATCATCTCGGACCGGCTGCTGGGCAGACCGACTAACAGGCAACGGCAGTCTTGACTGCACCACAGCAATCAACTGATTTATGACTCTGAACAAATCACCAGACAGCAAGCACGACCGGGGCTCCGGTCCGGCTGGCAAATTGCATCGTGTGCTGTTGTGGATGATGAAGCAAGCAGCATGCAAGCTATCAGATCGGCGCTGGAGGAAGAATATGATGTCGTTACCGCCACGGATGGTCAGCAAGCGCTGGACTTAATCAACGGGATGGAACACCCCGAAGATATTCACCTGATCATCTCCGATCAAAAGATGCCTCACATGACAGGTGTCGATTTCCTGACGGCAACCGTTGACATCCTGCCGAAGACCATACGCGTTATATTGACCCCATACACCGAGATAGACAACATAATCAGTGTCATCAATGATGGCCGGATAAATCGTTACGTTCTGAAACCCATATCGCCCAGCGACCTGCAGGCCGCCGTCAGGAGCGCCATGGAAATTTATGAACTGGCGCAGGAGAATGTCCGCATTATAGATGAACTCACGGCCACCAATACCGCCCTGCAGACAGCGCTGAAGAATCTACACCTGACCAAAATAACCAATGGTGTCTTCTGGCTGCAGATACCCGAGGTAGATCTATATATTCTCTGTGGCTGTCCTGCAGACGTCGTCAAGCACATGATGCGTAAGGGTCAGATAACTGAAACCCACACCGGGCAGATCACCTTCGAATCCGGCCCCAACGCGATCTTGCTGTCCGACAGCCTGCTGCAGAAAGGCGAATTCTCCAATCTTGCCGAGTTCCCCATACTTCAGATGATGTACCGGCAGGGAATCGCCATTCCGTCCCACCCCAACAACAAAGGCATCAATCCCATTCTTATCGGATCCGAACAGCAGGTCAACTCCCAGATGGAGTACATCCTGCGGGGAAACTACGGACTGATTTCGTTACAGGAGATCATGGACAGCGGCGTTTCGGGGCCGGAAGCGGAAGCCATGATGAGGATTAAGCTGAAATTCGCCTTCGGCACAATCGTTAAGTCGGAGGAATTGCTGGACCGCTGTATCGTGGACCAGGATCTGACCGAGATTCGCGATGGCGTATCTGTGCGACGGGTGGGCTTCAATAAGTACGAATTCCATCACAGGGACAAGGCCGTTACGGTCGATCTCAACCTGGGACCTGACGAGATATATGAGGCGCCATATGAATTGGGATTTCATCAGATAAACCGGGAGTTTTTTGCAGTAGTACACACCGGTGAGGGGGATGGTTGGGATATCCGTCGTCCCTGTATGGCCAGCATTCTGATGTACAAGGGAGATATCTATCTGATCGACACCGGTCCGGGCATTCCCCATATCCTGCTGATGCTGGGAATCGATGTCAGTGAGATCAAGGGAATTTTCCACACCCACGGTCACGATGACCATTTTGCCGGACTGCCCGGCCTGATGCAGGGAGACCACCAGATTAAGTACTATGCCACGGCTCTGGTAAGAGCGGCTGTGGCCAAAAAGCTATCTGCGCTGATGTCCATGGATGAGGAACTGTTCTACCAGTATTTCGATGTCTGTGACCTCGAGGCCGACAGTTGGAACGACATCGATGGTCTCGAGGTCAAGCCGATCTATTCGCCCCATCCGGTAGAGACAAATATCTTTTTGTTTAGAGCTCTGGGGGAGGATGGTTACAAGAGCTATGCACACTGGGCCGACCTGACCTCTTTCGAAGTGCTCGAAAGCATGATCGAAGAAGATCCTTCCAAACCCGGAATTTCCAAAGAGTTTTACGACGTCACCCGAGCCAACTACCTGATTCCGGCGGATATCAAAAAGGTCGATATCGGCGGCGGCATGATCCATGGCCAGATTCAAGATTTTGCTAACGATCAATCTACCAAGATTATTCTGGCGCATCGGTCTGATCCGCTGACACTCAAGGAGAGAGGTGGGCTCGGACGCGTCCTTTGCCACCATAGATATTCTCATCCCCCGGAAGGAGAATTACCTGCAGCAGAAGGCCGCCGAATATCTGCACGAGTATTTCCCGAACCAACCCATGGAGGACATGGCTCACCTTTTGAGTGGTCCGGTGGAGTCGGTCAATCCAGGCACCATCGTACTTGAAAAGGGTACCCGTCCCGATTGCGTCTATCTGGTTCTTTCCGGCACCATGGAATGCATCAAATCAGAACTGAATATAAAGTTCCACATGTCGACAGGTTCGTTCATCGGCGATCTGCCTTGCCTCGATAATTCCGAGTCAGCGGCTACGTATCGGAGTGTTTCCCACGTACAGATGCTGCGACTGTCCGACGAGTTGTACAGATCCTTCCTCGAGTCCAACGACCTGCTGGATCAGGTAGTCAGCATCCAGAACAACATCGAACTGCTGCGTCGGACCTGGTTGTTCGGTGAAGAACTCTCCTACGTGGTGCAAAACAAGATTGCTCAGTCCATGCAGTCGATGGAGGTCGAAGAGGATGAAGAGCTGTCCATTGAGGGCAAGTCAGGCCTGTTTCTGATCGATGACGGTGAATTGAATGTGAAGAATTCTCAAGGTGAAATCGTCGAGGTACTTAATTTCGGTGACTTTTTCGGCGAGCAAAGCTTGCTGTCGGAAGAATCTTTCAGAGGCACTATACAGGCTTCCTTCCCAACCAAACTCTTCTTTATCGATGCCGACGTCCTGGCCGGAATCCCAATCGTCCACCTGAAACTGACCGAAGTCTGGGCCACCCGCAGGAGCCACTGAGCAACGCACCCGTCATCTGGATTGCGATTCACGCCTCAAAGACCGTTCGTCCCCCCAAAACGGTACGCTGGATCTTGATATCGATGATGGCGTCAGGGTCGACGTCATGGGGATCCTCGGCCAGCAGCACGACGTCGGCAAGCTTGCCCGGCGTCAGGGAACCTTTGATAGTCTCCTCGCAGGATGCATAGGCGCCGTGCATGGTGCATATCTTCATAGCATCATCCACGCTGATCTTCTGCTTCTCACCCCAGACCTGCCCTAGATAATCCTTGCGCGTGACCATCGAGCGAATCGCCATCATGGGGTCATAGGGTCCCGGTGTATAGTCTGAGGCCGGTGCCACGGGGATACCGTAATCCAGGAAGGAGCGGTGGGCAAACATCCAGTTCATCCGCTCGTTGCCGTATTCCGCCCACTTCTCTCCGTGATAGTAAGCATAGGTGTAAAAGGGCGCCGGTATCACGCCGGTATCCTTGATCCGCTGCAGCAGATCCGGATTCACCAGGGAACAGTGCTCGATTCGAAAACGAGGGTTTTCTCCCTGCCAATTCTCGAGCACCCGTTCGTAGGCTTTCAGTACCATGTCGATGGCCTCATCGCCATTGGCGTGAAAACCGATGCGGTATTGGTTAGCCACGGCGTCGTCAACGGCGGCGTCGATCGTCTCCTGGTTGGTGACCAGAATACCGTAATCATCCGGTCTGCCTTCATAGGGCCGGGTCATGCGCATGGTGCGCTCCGACGCCGAACCATCCACGAAGTATTTCGCGCCCCCTATTCTGAGCATGTCATCGCCATAGCCGGTCAATATCCCTGCAGCTTTGAAGATTTCATAGAGGGAACGGGGACCATCCATGTCGCTGTCATCGAATGAGCCGCCCATGGGCATGATGGCAACACGGCAATTGAGTTCGCCCGCCTTAAGGGCGTCCTGATAGGCACGAAAATTCTGCGGCGAAGTGGCTGCGTCCGTACTGGAAGTAAGGCCCACCGAAGCCATGCGCAGCGTACTCAGCCTGGCCGCTTCCTGCATCAACCGGCGCGTCACCTTTGGCCATACACCGATGCTGCGAAACGTAAAAGCAGCCCGTTCGGCTACCTTGCCGGTGAGGATACCGTTTTCCCGATAGTAAGCGCCGCCATCCGGGTCCGGGGTATCCATCGTTACGCCCGCCAGCTTGAATGCGGCTGTATTGACGACCGCTGTGTGGCCACCGCGATGACCGACGTAAACGGGGTGATCCGGTGCGACGTAATCCAGATCCGAAATATGTAACGGTCGGCCCTCCTCAAATTTGGTGTCGTCGTACATAAAGCCGAACACCCACTCGCCTGCCGGAGTTTCCTCCACCTTGCTCATGATCGCATCCTGGACCTCGGTAATGCGACGATAGTCAACATTGACACCGGCTGCTTCGTTGGCCATCAAGGGGTGCGCGTGGGCGTCGATAAAGCCCGGCGTGACCGTCATGCCGCCGGCATCGATGACGCGGGTATCGGCCTGAATCAACTTCTCAATCTCAGCTGCCGATCCAACAGACAGGATATGACGACCACGAATCGCCAGGGCCTCAGCAACTGGCTGCGCAGCATCCTGGGTCAGTAACTTACCACCCATAATGACGCTGTCGACCGATCCAAACATGTTGCTTCCAGCTCCTGCGGCCACTTGCCCTGCCTCCTGGTCTACCAATCCGAGCGTGCCACCGTAGCACCGGCCTTGAGGAACTTCAACCGCCTGCAATAGCCCGCCGCTTTACCGTTACTTACAGGCGATGGTCTAATCATGTCCAGGGCTCAGATCAAATCCGTAAGAAAAGTCTTCCAGGACATGCAATCGATATCGTCTTTGCTGAGAAACTCACGGTTACCTTTCAGGTAAACCTGGATTGCTTTCACATCCGGGAACTTTCTTTTAAAGTAAATCAGATGTTTGCTGATATCCTTGCCTCTTGTCTTCACTTCAATCGCCATTGTCGGGATGTTGTTTCTCAACACGACAAAGTCCACTTCCCGTCCTGTCCGATCTCTGAAGTAACGAAGTTTGTAGTCTTCACCTTCGCTGTCCTGCTTGAAGTGCACCCATTTTAGAAGGTGGCAGGCAATCAGGTTTTCGAACCGGTCCCCTATGTCAGTGACTAAAGCCCAGTTGTAGTGATAGTGCTTTTGTTCCTTCTTTACTGCCTTTATCTGGTCACTACCGAAGGGCGACAATCGAAAGATCATGTACATTCTTGCAAAGATATCCAGCCACTTGGCAACCGTGGCATGGGCAAGCTGAAGATCTTCCCTGAGGCTGTTGACAGAAAGCGGTGAAGCAACGAGATCTGGAAGACGCTCCATCAGCAGTTGCATTTGGGTGAGGTATTGGGTTTGTTCAAGGGAGGTGACGTCTTCATAGATAAACCGGTTTTGGTAGTCTCGAGCCCAGCGCCGGGCCTCTCGTTGGGAAGCTGAAAAAAAAGGTTCAGGGAATCCTCCGAGATTCAGCAGCGCTTCAAAATCCTTCTGTGTCTCAATTCCCAGTTCGGCAACGCTCAAGGGGTGCAACCGATAGAGAAAATAACGACCCTGCAGAGAATCGCCGCTGTAGCGGTAGTAGTCGAGTCTGGCACTTCCGGTAACCAGGATCCTTTTTGTATGACCGTACTTGTCAAATACACCTTTGAGGTAATCTCGCCAGCGCTGGAACTTGTGGATTTCGTCGTAAATAACAAATCGCTGGAGCGGAATCTCCTGATGCAGAACGAACTGCCTGTCTTCTTCTACATCCCAGTTAAGATAACGGCTACCTCGTGGTGCGAGATCCATCGCCATAGTCGTCTTGCCAACCTGGCGCGGTCCGCTGATGAAGACCATCTTTTTATGCAGGTCGTCCAGCGTCAGAGATGTCAGATATCGTTCTGTGAGTTGACGCACGTAGATACACCTCTTCCTGTATCTGTACTATTTTACATAGGTATCTAAAATAGTACATTCTATTTTAGATACCTATGGAGATTCGTAATGTGCGGTCTGAACCGTTACGCGTTCCTTTCTCTTTGCCTTAACACTTCATACAGAACCAGCGTGGTTGCCATGGCGACATTGAGGGAGTCGGCTCGACCCAGCATGGGGATGGCAATTCTTCTGCTGGCTTGCTTGAGCCACAGGTCGCTCAATCCATACTGCTCAGAACCCATGACGACGGCGATGTTGCCTGCGAGATTCGTGTCCGTATAGTTTGCCGCCGCATCGGGAGATGTGGCTACGATGGTGAAGTCGTTTTCCCTTAGCCATTCGATGCTCTGTGCGGCGCCGGCCTGCACCACCGGTCTGGTAAACAGAGTGCCTATACTCGCCCTGACTACATTGGGATTATAGATGTCCGTGACCGGATCACAGACGATTACGCCGTCCGTACCAACAGCATCGGCAGAACGCAGGATCGTTCCGAGGTTACCCGGCTTTTCGATGGCTTCCACAACGACGATGAGGGGCTGTTTGCTAAGCTCGATGTCGCCCAACCCCCAGTGCATGGGTTTGGCGATGGCCAGCAGTCCATCCGGCCGATCACGATAGGATATTTTCAGAAAGGCATCCTTGCCAACTTCCTGTATCTCGGCAGCACGCTGCGCCGCAAGTTGAATGAGAGAATCCTCGTTCTCCCCGAGAAAATACGGGGGACAAATCAGCAGGGATTCGATCTCTACCGATGATTGCAGGGCTTGCAGAACTTCGCGATATCCCTCGACGGGAAAGCGTTCCAGGCGATCGCGCCAACGTCTGTCGCGCAGTTTGACCACCTGCTTGATAAGCGGGTTCTTGAGACTCCTAATAACCTCTGCTCGCTCGCTTGTCATCACCACTAATAACTATTGTTGGGGGGCCAGTGGGATCTGACAAAATCCCTGGGCCGGTACATCCAGAGCACTGTTGAATTTACTGGACAGATTCTGGAAGGCGATCAAGCCGGTCAATTCAACGATGCCGTCGTCGTCAAACACAGTTTTCAGTCTCAACATCAATTCATCACTCACCTGCTGATCCGAATAGGTCACCGCTTCAGTATACTCAAGCGCCACTCTCTCCTCGTCGCTGTAAAGATCACTGCTTTGCCACTCGCCGAGTGCAGTTACTTTCTCCATGGAGCCTGACCGTTCCGCCAAGGATGCAGAGTTTATGTCAACACAGAATTCACACCAGTTGATCTGAGATACACGCACCGTGACCAGCGACCGCAACACCGGATCAAGGGGAGATTTGCGTCGATCGAGTACACCGTAGAGAATCGCCACAGCGGCAAAAAGTTTCGGTACCCGCCCCCATAACATACCGGGTATCAGTACCTGGCCGTATCTTCTTCGCTGCTTCCAGAAGAATGGCCGTATAAACAGAGGGTATTCCTGCAGGGGTTTGGTGTTAATTCGCATTTTGTGCACTGAATTGTTGACTGGTAAGTGACTTGGCATGACTCTGCGGCAAAGCTTGCGGCGCCAGCTTATAGTAAAAGTCAGCGCATTCCCATAAGCGCTCTACTCGGGAACGCGACGGCCGAAGGCTAATCCTACTCGGTGCACGACGAGCAACCTGTACGTAGCGCGTGTGTTGTGGTGTTACACTTACGTACACAAAACTCTGTGCAGAGGCAATATGAAGGTAACTGACAGAGCGATTGGGTTCTGGAAAGGGTTGCTTCACTGTAGTGGCCTTTACGTGCTGCTTGTGGCCTCGTTAGCAGGTGCTCTGGGCCAGGCCCCAGCGATTGCCGAGGATGGTGATCAGCTCGAGGATCAGGCCGAGGCGGCCGAAGAAGTTCAAGACGACCACGACCCACGCCCAGACGCAGACATTGAAGAAATCAGAGTATCCGGCAGCAGAACTGATTTTCGCACTCCTCTCAGCATCAGTTTGGACACCAAGCAATTGGAGAAGATACCGGGGACTCAGGATGATCCCCTGCGTGCCATCGTCACGCTGCCCGGCGTGGCGGTCAACAATGACTTTGAAGGAGGCGTGGCGGTTAGAGGTTCCAGGCCGGGCGACAATCGTTACTTCCTTGACTTCCTGCCAGTGGGATATCTGTTTCACCTAACTGGTTTGAGTGTTGTCGACGGCGATCTGGTCAGTGGATTCAGCCTGTATCCGGCGGGGTTTGGGGTCGAGTATCAGGGTGTGACAGGTGCGGTAATCGACGCAAGCACCCGCGATCCAGCCAGCGACGGCCGCCACGGCGTGCTGGACGCGAGTATTCTGGATGCAGGCGTGCTGTTCGAGGTGCCCGTTAGCGAATCACAACGTGGAATCTTCTCGGCACGTGCCAGTTACTACGACCTGATTCTTGGCAGAGTGATCGAGAAGATCAATGAAGATGAAAATGAAGGGGTTGATATTGTCCAACTGCCGAGGTATCGCGACTATCGGGGAAGATATCAGTTCGACATTGGTGAAAGCAGTACGCTGGACCTGTTTGTCGACGCTGCCTCCGACGAAGTGGCACTACTGTTTGAGGATACGGCATCGGCGGTCGCACTGGATCCAGCCGTCGCCGGAAGCCATCGATTTGAGCTTCAGAATGATCGTCAGGGAGCAGTATTCAATCGCGCGGGATCGACTGGTCAGGAGCTACAGATCGGCGTTGGGCGTATAAGAACCCTTGTGCGTGGCCGGTTTGGCGGGGTTGGCCGTTTTGAGACCGATGTAGTAGAAACAACTCTACGAGCGGCAAATAGGTTCGAAGAGCTGGGACGCCACATGTTTGTACCCCGTCAGCACCATCTGGACACATTGGCCTGATTGCTTAAGAGACACATTTGGCTCATCGTTAACCCCAAGAGGAACGATGATGACAAAACGCAATCCTAACAAACGCAGTTCTGAACAGACTGTACGCGATATCCGCAGGGCAACACGACGCCAATATTCCGCCGAA
>PVBE011537543.1_pt1 | contig 33341 bp, 26 predicted proteins | sample 1631181 | NCBI WGS metagenome assembly PVBE01 (sample SAMN08397723, study PRJNA350692) | Marine metagenome, whole genome shotgun sequencing project. | isolation source: water | place: Pacific Ocean | collected 2012-04
CGGTGCGAATGTCATCTCTTCTCTTATGGAAATCCAAAAAAATCCTGTGAATAAAAAAGGGAAAAAAACGACTCCTGTTGCATGGGAACAGGGATGTTTAGAAGAGGTATGTGGTTCTTGCTCTATGCTTGTTAATGGAAAACCCAGGCAAGCTTGTACTGCATTGATTGAGCCTTATTTGAAAAAAAGTTCCACCATTGTGTTAGCTCCTTTCACAAAATTTCCTCTGATCAAAGACCTTGTTGTCGATCGAAATCGAATGTTTGAGAATTTGAAAAAAGTAAAAGCTTGGATTGATCCAGATGGTTATTTTGAAAGAGGACAAGGTCCTAAGATAAGTCAGGATGCGCAAGAAGCTCTTTATGTCCTTTCTACTTGTATGACCTGTGGTTGTTGCTCTGAGAGTTGCCCTCAGATCAATGAACGCTCTAAATTTGTAGGTCCTGCTCCTGTTTCTCAAGCACGTCTTTTTAATGCTCACCCTTCGGGAAAAATGCATAAGAATGAACGTCTTCGCCCACTTCAAGAAGAAGGGGGTATTGCAGACTGTGGAAATGCTCAGAATTGTGTCAAAGTATGTCCCAAAAATATTCCTCTTACAGAATCTATAGCGATTATTGGTAAAGAAGTGAACAAACAAGCTTTTCGTGATTTTTTTAAGGTTGGCGAAGAAGCAAGTGATTAAATTTTTTATTCCCCAAAAATCTCTAAAATACAAAAACTTGCGTTTTCAAAAAAGGGAAAAACTAAAAAAACATTTGTTCAAATTTAAGACAAATCATAAGATGTCGTTAAGAATTTATTAAGAACTAATGTTACGCGGCAGGAGAAAAAAAATCAGATGAACCTTTTTCAGTTAGACTTCACTAAGATATTCAAAGAGAATGTATTTTGAAGCAGTCTGATAGAGGCATCTTTTATTTTGCTCTTGCCATGTAACATCAGTTAAAAATTATAAAGCCCTGCTGGTTGGGATAACCTAGTGTATATTTTGCCCTTCAACGACCTTAATTGTAAGGGGATCACGACGTCAAATATCAGGTAATAGGAGTTTGCATTGCAAATTCAGTACCTGCTTTGAGAAGTGGACCCACTTTATACAAACATGGTTGATAGCGCATGTCTTAGGCCCCACCTGCGGGGTTTTTTGTGTCTATAAAACATGAGTTTTAGAATTATTTCGGTAGATATCGGTTTTATTTAGAATCTGCTAAAATTGATATAGGACCTGTGTCATCAGGAGTAAACTGCGTTTTTCCAAGCTCTCGAAAGAGTCCAACTGCTTCTTTTCTAGAAGCTATAGGATGAACACCAGCATTGCATGCCTCAAAGTAAGCGTTACATATGCCTTCGTTTTTTGGCTCTAAGCGTTGAAGTAGGACTCTATTGTAAGCGATAATTGAGCGAGACAAAAAAGCTGGGCAATCCGAAGGTGGGTGATGAATTGTATCACGACTAAATATGGGCATTTTACCTGGATGAGATAATTGGTACATATTGTAGTCCATTTTAAGGAATATTCTTGCTTGATCCCCCGCATCCTTAAAAAGAGGTTGATTATGCATCAATTCAAAACCAATTATAGCGAGTGAATATATATCTGATAGAGGATTATTCTCGAAAGTTTCGTTCGGGTCTTTAGTAGGAATTCTATCGGCTACTTCAGGTGACATATAATTGATTGTTCCAACAGATTTTGTAGAACGAACGCTTGTTTTTGCAGCGAGACCAAAATCTGTAATTTGAAGATTCCCTTCAAAACCAACAAGTACATTTGCTGGCTTTAGATCTCTATGAACAATTTCTTGATCATGTAAAAAATCAAGACCTAAAAAATCTGAGCAAGTAATCCAGTTGCTTTAGAGAAAGAAAGTGGGTGTTGTCCTTTTTGTATATATCCATATAAATTACTTTCAGCTTTCGGTAATAAAACAGCTATAACCTTTACTTGAGTCTTTTCAGGAATTTCAGCTGCTTGAATGGCGGTTTTTGTTCTTTTGAATAGTTTAAGAATAGGATATTCTACGCGCATTGCTAAAGCGCCACAAACGTTTGGGTGGGGTTTTTCTAAAAAACCAAGAACTTCGCCTGAATCTCTACTTGAAAACTCATCTCTTTCAAATGACTTTACTGCAAAATTAGGATTTTTAGGATTTTCATGAACAGATCCAAATCCTCCTGCTCCTAGTTTTTTTCCTTTAGGACTTGGAGGTAATAAATCTAAATCCAATATTTCTGTTTGAGGAAGAGGAGAGACTGGAGAGCGCAAAGATGATAAGTATGAATCCAGAGTAGTAGCTGAGTCAATACAACCGCTTGCTACGGAAGTTGTTTTTTTATCAGAAGAAGAAGGGCTGCCTCCGCGTCTAGGAGGAGCTTCTAGCTCTTTTGTTGTATCTGGTCTACATAAACCAAATCTTCCCCAAATAGACATTTTATTGTTCCCTTTTTTAATTATCTTTTAAGATTATATCATAATTAATTTTTTATTGTAATTATTATTTTACTCGTTAATTAAGTAATTAGACTTATGGTGTTTCTGTGTTTTATTAATATAATGATATATAATATTTTTTTGGATACCTACTAGTGTTGTCTGCATACAAGGTAAATAAAATACTTGGTTTTTATTTAATTGTAATAAAATAACTATTATAATTATTTATATTGTTAATTGATTAAAAAGGGAGTGTTAATAATGAAAGTAATAAATACAGAAGATGGTGAAATAAAAGGCAATAGAAATTTTTTAAAGAGAGATACTCGTCGTTACTCTAATTTAGATCATTTACTAGCTTCTATAGTAGACCGTAAGATGGAAGCTTTAGGGGAATTTCTAAAATTATCTTGGGATAGGGAAAATTTACAACAAGCTTTTAGGTGTGCCACTACAATAGGTAATAGTGATGCTCGTGCTTTGATTGCTAATCATCCAGACTTTAAATCTACTAAAAGTTAAACAATTAATAAAGAGATTGCTAGGTTTATTAAATTCTTAGAGTTTGACTGCAATCTCTGTTCATTTTTGAGCTAAGAGATAAGTAAAAGCGCCTTACATTTGCAAGAATTGGGTCGATTTACGGTGTGGTTCTTGGCGGACCTTAAGAGCTTCCTCTAAGCTTAAGGACTTAATTTCAAATCTTTTTGAAAGCTCGGTTGTGATTCCATTTATGAATTGATCTTTGTCTGAAAGGTGATCTTTTAATTTACAAAGAAATTCGCTATGAGCCCTTTTTTCTCGATAAGAGGGAGTCTTTTTGGGAAAAGAAAGCATATTCATGTGTTGTGGGTTATAGTCCCATAAAAAGGATGTGTGATGCAGCCACCTCCCCTTTTTGATATACTGCGCATTGCCTCCTAATTTATGCTTTCCCACTACATAATCATTTTCTCGTAATGTGAATTCAGGCATCTCAAAGGCAGATTGATAAAAGCGCTCGGACCATCTGAGGATGGGTTCAGGAAAAACAGGTATGTCTACGAGCTCTTTTGAAAAAATAAAGGTCACAAATAAAGTATTGTGATCGACCAAAACACAGCCTCCCCCACTAAACCTTTTAATCAGGGGAATCGGATTTTTTTCCCAGAGGCTTTTTTCTACAAGTTCTTCAGGCTTTCCTGAAATTCCCATTACAATCGCTTGAGAAGAACCTTCGTTGATGATGCAAAAAGAACCTTGATCCGCCCGAAGCAAAGCTTCTTCAATTTGAAGTTGATCGTAGATGGAGGTATTTTTTAAATGCAAAAAGTGTATTTTTTTCATAGTTACTACATATGGGTGATTTCTAATACATCTTCAATAGGAATAATTTTATATTCAGCTCCTGAAGGGTTTGCAATACGAAAAATCAACAAGGTTCCATTTTCCATTAAACTCAGTGAAAGAATATTATTTAACGGTTTTGTGTGTATGATGTGAAAGTAAATCTTTTGGGGCGGAATTTCGTTTCGGAGCTTCTCAAAGGCTTTGATAAAATCTTCAGCTCTTGCTTTAGGATCTATCATCATCACACTTTTTGTGTTTCCCGATGTAATTCCTGCTATAGAAGACGTCTTTTTTTCTTCTTTATGTTCTACTGCAAAAGTACTGAGAGAAAAAGATAACAAACAAACAAGAGCGCTTTTCATGGGTTTTTCCTGATTTGATTTTTTTTCAGGGTTTTTTCTGCTTTTTTGATAATACGATCTAACTCCTTTTGAGAACCTTTTTTGATTTCTGACGTTAAGACAATCGAAAAATGAAGAGCAAATTTATTCATAAATATTTTTTTATCTACATTTTTTTTGAGTTGGCTTACGATTTTTTCGCTCTCTTCTAAAGAAGTTTGAGGCATTATTAAAATAAATTTTCCGTCTTTTGATGGAATCAGTATATCATTTTTTCGAATTTCTTGAATCAGGAGTTCTGAAATATCGAGTAATAATTTCTCTGTTTCAAATATGCTGTGTTGTTTTTCAAAATTTTTAAACTTTTCAATTCCCAAAAGCGCAATCGTTAAAGGGATTTTTTCTTTTTTGGGTTGAGAAAAGATCTTTACTGTCTTAGTGAAAGTTTTTTTTATAGTAGAAGATTTTTTACTTTGAAAGGTTTGAGAGATAGAAGATATTTTTTGATGCATTTCTGAGAGTTGAGTGACTCTTAAAATTTTTTGATTGAGTTCGTTTTTTTCTAAGGGATCGTAAAGAAAATCGGTGATTCCAGATCGGATAGCCTGGGTTTTAAATCTTTTTTTAAGGTTTGAAGTGATTAAAAGAATGGGAATCCAATGAGGGGTTTGATTTTTTTTAATGAGAGCAGAGAGTTTTAAAAAGTTCATGTCTTTAATGTTTTCATCCAAGATAACCAAATCAATAATAGAGTTTTTTAATATTTCTAAAGCTTTTTCTGAAGAAGTTTCTGTAAGGACATGAAAGTTTTTAGCAAGATGCTTTTTGAGCCAAACTGTGGTAATGGTCACAGGAGTAATGATAAGAACAATGGGTTCTGAAGCGGGTCTAACCATAGATTTTTGGAGAGGTTTTTTTTAAACTGATGTTATGCGACAGGAGCAAAAAATAAAATCTATTTTTGAAGTTACTTCGGTGTATTTATCAAAGCAACCATGAGAACAGAAATGTCTCCAAAAGTTACTCCGTCGATTCTTTCAGCAGAGGCCAAATTATCTGGTTGGTAACGAATTAATTTTTCACGAGCTTCATTTCTTAAACCCTTTATCTGGGTATAGTCAAATGTTTTAGGAATTGAGATGTTATGAAGGTTTTTAAACTTGTGAAGCTCTTTTTTTTGTCTTTCAATATATCCAGCGTATTTGACTTCACATTCAATTTGGTCGTTAATTTCTTTACCGTGGTCCTCTAAATCTTCAGGATAATCACTCAAAAGTGTTTTATAGCTATTTTCAGGACGGCAAAGAAGTTGGGCTAATGTAAGCCCTTTTTGATTCTTTGTTTTATAAATTGTTTTTAGCTTTTGAATTGTTTCTTCAATCGTTGTTTTTTTGTAGTTCAGCTTTTTTATTTGTTCATCTGAGATTAAGCCAAGTTGGTAGCCATAAGGACGCAGACGAAGGTCTGCATTGTCTTGTCTTAAAAGAAGGCGGTATTCAGCTCTTGAGGTAAACATACGGTAAGGCTCAACCAAATCTGAAGTGGTTAAATCATCGATCATGACACCGATATAACTTTCTGATCTTTTCAAAATAAAGGGTTCTTTTTTTTGAATTTTTAAAGAGGCATTGATCCCCGCTATGAGGCCTTGTGCTGCAGCTTCTTCATAACCGGTTGTTCCATTAATTTGTCCTGCTAAAAAAAAGCCTTCAATTGATTTAGTTTCCAAACAAGATCTGACTTGTGAACATAGGACATAGTCATACTCAATGGCATAGCCACTTCTCATGATATCTGCGTTTTCTAATCCCTGAATTGAGTGGATCATTGCTAGTTGCACATCATAAGGAAGACCTGATGAAATACCGTTTACATAAATTTCTTCTGTGCTTAGCCCCTCTGGCTCTAAAAATAGTTGGTGTCTTTCTTTATCTTGAAAACGCATCACTTTATCTTCAATAGAAGGGCAATATCTGGTTCCGATTCCTTTGATTTTTCCGGAATAAATAGGAGATTTTTCAAAATTATTTTGTACGATTTCTTTTGTTTCATCATTTGTATAAGCGATATAACAATTGACTTGAGGAAGTGGGGAAGGTTTTTCATCGAAAGAAAAATAGACGCCTTTTTGTCCCGATTGTTTTTCCATCTTAGAGAAATCAATACTTCTTGCGTTGACCCTAGCAGGTGTTCCTGTTTTTAGTCTTCCCAGCTTGATACCTAGCTTTTCTAAAGAAGGAGAAAGCCCTTTGCTTGCGCTTTCACCGCCTCTACCGCCAGATATGTGATTTTCTCCTATATGAATCAGCCCTTGCATAAAGGTGCCCGAAGATAAAATAACCATTTGAGAAGGATAAAAAATCCCTTCCTTGGTAGTTACCCCTAGAATTTTGTGGTCTTCGACTTCAATTGTGGAAATGGTGCCTTGTTTGATCGAAAGATGAGGCACTTTCTCCATCTGATGTTTCATTTTTGTTTGATAAAGAACTTTATCCACTTGAGATCGTGGTGATCTTACAGCAGGCCCTTTCGACTCATTGAGCATGCGGGATTGAATCGCTGTTTGATCTGCGATCATTCCCATTAAACCGCCCAATGCATCAATTTCACGAACAATATGCCCTTTAGCAGTACCGCCAATGGAAGGATTGCAGCTTAGCTTTCCGATGGTATCAAGATTCATTGTCAATAGAAGGGTTTGGGAACCCATGCGTGCAGAAGCATGCGCAGCTTCACAACCTGCGTGCCCAGCCCCTATGACAATAACGTCAAAAATTTTTGGATAGCGCCACATAAAAAGGGAAAAGGTTATTTATTTTTCTTATGGCGATCGCGTCTGCGTCTTTTTTTACGCTTGTGTTTTGCGATTTTCGCTCTTCGCTTTTTCTTGACAGAAGACATGTTTTAAACCTGAATCATTATTTCAGACAAAATTCTAAACAACTTTTATAAAAAGATCAAAGTTTATAAGAATTTTTACCCTGTTTTTTATAAAATAGTTTCCTTTAACCTCTCTTTATAGGGAAGAAAAGGGAATTGTAAATTTTTGTAAATTAAACTCTTACGGAATTTGAAGGAGTTCTTTTTTGAGTTCAAGATTTTGATTTTGAAATCTTTTTTCATAAATTAAATTGGCTAGTCTAATGACTCCGGCTGTTGTTAAGCAAAGCCAAGGAATAAAGCTGGGAACACTCAAAGAAAAACAAAGAAGACCCGTTATCATGATCATGTTTGCTGCGATTTTTGTGGTTTTCACAGCGATTTTTCGAAGAGAGCCCGTTTTTGTATTTTGAATGACCCTATCCGCAAGTGATCTGTCGAGTTTACCTGTCTCTTTTAACTTTTCTTGAAGAAGCTTAAATTGCTCATAGGCAAGAGCGGTTGTTTGTCGGATAAAAATCTTTTTTTTCTTTTCAATGACAATATCTCTGTCTCGTAAAGGAATTATTTGTATTTCGTCTTCGGTAAGAGCTAATTTTTTGGTAAGAAATTCTTTAATAGCTTCTTCGCTCGGAGAGTTTTGTAAAACTTCTTCAGTATAGAGAAAGTGCGTGGTTCTCGAGATGCTATAGGCTGACATCAATGAGGCAAAAGTAAGCATAAAATAAGCGAGGGGCATTTCGAGGTCTTTAAAAATTTGAATTGGCGGAAAGTTACAAATCTTTTCTAAGGAACCTAAAAAAGTACCCAATGTGTCTACTGTATCTGCAGATTCTATTACAGCGCTTGTTACTGTTAAAAAGAGCCCTTCAAAGTCTTGTAGTTCATAGTTTTTAGGAATATCCATGATCTCAGAGAAAGCAGATTCTGTGTTTAAAAGGACTGTGATACATGAAGGCACCCCTAATTTTGTAACAAGAGGATTGGCCAATTGCGCTCTTTTCTCAAAAGTAATGGCATCTTTTGAAAGATGAACAAAAAGCTTTAAAGATTTTTTTATAATAAAAATCCCTCTGCTTATGTATCTCCATGGAGCTTTGATATTTTCGAGTGCTATTTGAGCTATATCTTTTGCCTTTTTTGCTTGAAGGTTGAGTGGGCAAGACCAGGAGGGCGGAGTATTTAAAACAGGAATAATTTTTTGAGTCATATAAAATTGTTTATTTAAGTTATTTTCGAGTAGTATAATTGGTTTTGCTATTTTAATTCACGTTAATTATTGAGTTCATTTAAACTGAATTAATTAAAGTAAATGGTATGTCGTTAAATTAAATTTAACTAAGAAAGGGTTGTTCAAATAAATTTAACGAAACCTTGTGCAATCAGTTGAGATTTGCTATAAGCTTACCAAAGAATATTTTTGCAACTGAGCTTTATTTTTTAGTTCTTTACTCCCTTGCAATTGAAGGTGTAAGAATAAAATATTTACCCAAAACATGGTTGGCTCTGGACATATTTTTTTTGAAGAGTTATTTGAAATTTTAGAGGCACTGGTCGATTAAGCGTCTTGGATGGAGGGGTTGTGAGAGTTGTATGCTCTTTAATACTTTTTTCTCTTTTTGCTGCATGTTCTACGCGAATGGATACGCAAAGGTCTGCGAATGTGGGCAGCTATTTTTCTGCAAATAACTCAGGAAAAATGATTGGAGGACCTTCAGGATTAATTGCAGGAGGGCCTATTGGAGCTACTTTAGATCAGCAAGATCGCAAGGTTTTAGAAAAAAGCAGCCCTAAAACAGTAGATCGAATGGATCGAGGTGAGCCTTTAACTGTTAATGATATTATCAAATTGCATGCAAGTGGCGTACATGATGAAATCATTATTCAGTACATCCATGATACAAGAACTTCTTATAGCTTAAGCCAATCGCAAATCCGAAGGTTGCAAAATGTGGGTGTGAGTCAAAGGGTAATTAATTATATGATCGATACGGGGCGATAAGAGGTATCTAGTATTATGGCAATTCAACTGGAAAGTGAAAACGCAGAATTTGATTCTGAATTCTTTCAACAAAATCTATCTTCTCACTACCGAATTTTGCTCAAAAGTTTTAAAAAAACTTCCTATTCCCTGGTTCTTTTTCACTTCAGCTTTTTACTGATTTTTATATTACAAATCGGTGCTTTTATATCTTTTTTTACTACATCTACTATGGTTGCGATCCTTTTAGGGGGTATTTTTTTAAGTGTTTTTTCTTACTTTATTCTTCTTTTTTACTTCCAGGCAAAAAAGCCAGAACAAAGACAAAAAATATTGAAAACGTTTGTAGAGTCTGCTCGTAAAGCAGTCGGTTTGCCTGAGGGGACTTCAGAGCATCATTTATCGATTGCTCATGCTGCAATCAAACTTTTTACGTATCTTCATGGATTTGAGAAAGGATTTTATGGTTCAAAAAATTTAAAAAGTTTGAGAAAACTCTTTGAGTCGTTTAGCTCATTTTGTCATTTTGAGGATGTATTTCAGCTTAAAAAAATGCTTTTAAAAATTGCAATTGATGAGCATATCAAACAAATACACATGAGCCCCACTGATTTAGAGGTTCATGCCTCGCTTGCGAATACATATGTTCTTTTTTCCAGGTTATATTCTGAGTCTCAAAAAACGATGCATCGTTTTTTAAAAATTCGCTTTAAAAAATTAATGCAATCTTTGGAAGGGGGCTTCCAAGATGCTGCTCAGAAAGCTTTAGAAGAATTTACAATTATTTATCACTATGCTCCTGATGATCCTTGGATTCACATGCAGCTTGCACAGAGCTATCGAGCTCTTAGTATGTTTGAAAAAGAGATTGAAGAGTATGAGGCGATTCTGAAAATGAGTCCCCTAGACCAGCAAGTTCTTTTTCGCTTAGGAATGCTTTATTTTGAACATGGCCAAAACGCCAAAGGGCTCCAAATCTACGAAGAGCTTAAAAGAAGCAATCTAAAAAAAGCAGAACAGTTAATTGTTTTTTACGGTGCTTCCTAAATCTATTAAACCTAATTTTTGGGTTCATTTTGCTTTTTCTCATAGCAGATTTTGTCTAGATTTTTCTTTTTTTTATGCAGGAAAGAGCTAAAGGATCCTTTTCCAAAAAAAGAAGTCAAAAGCTCCATGAGAAAAAATGAAATGAACCCAAAGCTCAGATTACTATACTTTTTCCACTTCAATCGCATGCTCATTGTGATTCAAAGTTTTTGGAATTCACGATTCTTGATTGGTATAATTATTGAAACCACTGTATAGTCAACAAAGAGCCAGCTGTTGTTTTTAATAACTGAGGTTACGCAGCAAGAGTGAAAAAAGAAATGAGAGATTTTTCTGTCAGACTTTTCCAAAATATGAAGAGATATTCAATGAATATCTTTGAATATTTTGGAAAAGTCTGACTGGAAAAGATTCATTTAATTTTTTGTTCCTGCCGCGTAATGTCAGTTAATAACCCGAACGAAATCCGTGTAAATTGAGGGAAAAATGGGTACAGGCAAAATTTTTATCGGTATCTTGTGCGTTTTCACATGTTTACAAGCTGATCTTTCTTATCATTTTGATGATGCAAAAACACAAGAAGAAGCGTTATTTATTCGAAGGATTTTAGAATTTTGGAATGAATCTGAATTTGATCTTGCTCAATCTCAGATAGAAGATTTTTTACAAGAATTTCCTCAAAATACTTATGCAGATACTCTTCAAGCTATTTTAGGCGACTTAGCTATGAAAAAACAAGATTATGCTAAAGCGTCTGCGGCTTATTCAGAAGTCAAGGAAAAGGAATTAAAAAAAAGGGTTTTGATCAATCAGCTCGATTGTATCAGGCAATTGCAATGGTATGTTACGTTGGCAGAGGAATGTGAAAACCATTTAGATACTTTTTCTGAATTTGAGCCTGATAAGCATGAAAAGGTTCTCTATTTTTTAGCAGACGCACTTTATCATCTCACTTTAAGAGATCCTACAGATTCTCCCGAGTATCAAAACTATGCTTTTGGAGCTCAAGAGCGCTTTGAGCACCTTTTGGGAACAAAATATGCACTCGATATCATGCAACCCCTTGCTCATATTTATTCACTTATGGAAAAACATGACAAAGCATCTTCTCTTTTTGTAGCTCTTGCAGAAAAAAGACCCCAAAACCGAGAAGAGATGCTTTTCCAAGCAGCGAATGTACAGGTAAAATATGATAAGGAACAGGCGATACGCACGTTTGGCCAGGTCTATCATCTCGGTAAAAAGAAAGCACCTGAAGCTGCTTACAATCGTATGATTCTTCTTTTTGAGACAGGAAAATATGGAGAGATTCTTTTAGCTAAAGATCAATTATTAAAATATATCCCTAAAGAAAAAATTCCACTTGTCCATTTCTTTTTAGGAAGAAGCCATTATCTTCTCGAAGACTTTAAACGATCCATTTCAGAATTACGCCATTTTATCGATTCGGATACTCTTTTAAAAACAGAGCTGCATGATGCTTATGTCACGGTGATTGATTCGAGCATTAAGTTGCAAAGCATTGATTTTTTAAGTGAATTTATAGAAAAATTTCGAAGTGATTTTCCCCAAAGTACAAAATTAGCACAGGCCTATCAAAAAAGAGCGTTTTTGTATAAACAATCGGGAAAAAATAAATTAGCAAGGAGAGATTTTCAAACGGTTTTTGATCACTTTCCTGATTATAAATTTAGTGAAAGTCTTTTGTATGATTATGCGCATCTTTTATTTCAAATGCAGGATTGGAATGAATCTCGAGAAATAGCAGAAATTTTTCTAGAAGATTTTGTGAACAATCCCAGAGCGCCTGTTGCTTGGAGGCTTTTTATCAATGCATCAATTGAATGTACTCAAAAAGACCCTGGTCTAAAAAAAATTCAGTTGATTCCTGACCTTTTGTGGGTATTGGATCAAAAAGGTCTTTTAGAAAAAGAAGAAAAAAATGATTACGTCTATCTTCTTTCCAAAACGCATTATGATTTAGGAGAATACCGAGAAGCTTTAGATGTTTTGGTGCCTCTTGTAAAAGAAGAAGATCTTTCTTTTAAAATCAAAGCCAATTCTTATCTTATAATGGCCAATTGCTATAAAAAGGGATTTGATAATTTGAACTTGTTTTGTGCCTATGCAGAACAAGCTCTTAAGGAAAATTCAAAATTGGAGTCAAAAAATCAAGTTCGGTTAGCTCTTTTTAACGGTTATCTTAAGTTGTATACTTTAAATTCTCAAAAAGAAGCTCTTCAAAGTGCCGCTGAGCATTTGTATCAAGTACAGGCAAACGGAGCTCCGATCAAGGGTCAAAATAAAATCTGGTTGATTTCTCATTATCATCAAAAAGTGAAAGAATTTATCGAGACAAATTGGAGTGAATCTATTCAAAAACATCCTCAGATGTTAGAGGCTACAAACCGCGTTTGTGATCTTTTAAAAGAGGTTGTAAAAGGAGATTTTACTTTAGAAGAAAAGGAGAAGGGCCTTCTAGATCTTGCAGATGTTTTTGGATTTAAAAAAGAATTTCAGAAAAAAGTCCGTACTCTTCAAAAACTCCAAAGTCTTCATCAAAAACATCCCGATCGGCAGTGGAACCTTAAAGAAAATGCTACTTTTGAGCTTGCTAAAGGGTATGTAGAAATAGGTAAAAAGAAAGAGGCTCTTTCTTTATTTAATCAAATTCTATCTGCATCCACATCTTTACAATCTTATTTTCCAGCTTATGCGTGTTTACAGAGTGCAAGACTTCGTTATGTGCTGTTGGATCAAAATTTCTTAAAGAAAGATCACCCTGAAATGATCAAAATTTTCTCCCAACTCAAAAACTTAACTTTGCAAAAGAATTTTGATAATGAGCCGATTTACCTAGAGGCTGCCATTGATTATATTGATATTTTATGTTTTGAGGAACAGACGGAAAATAAAAAGCTGCAATTGATTCAAACAACTATAGATGAGTTTTTTTCAGAACAAGATGTTTTATCCAAAGAATATCACCAGAAGAGAAGAAACTCACCTCAAAAAGAAAGGGTGTTTTTTAGCTATATCGATCTTTTAGATTTGGAATCTATGATCATTAAAATATCGATTGATCAGGGTGATAAAGAAGATGTAAAAGGGCTTTACAGTTCAGCAAAAGAACTTTTGGAGGAGCTAAAGCTCATATCTCCAACTGAATATTTTTATAAGCGTGTAGAGATTCTTGAAGAAAAATTAAAAGTGATGGAGATATTACGTAAACCATAAAAAGCAAGGTTTGACGAGAGTGAAAATGTGTGTATATTCAAATCAAGGGTCTTTATAAAAAACATAGTGTTTGAATGAGAAAATTTTTTTGTAACGGGATGCTACTTTCTAAATTGAAAAAGAAGCAGCGTAGAATTCTTCATGGATGCCAAATTATATCGCTTCTGATCCATGTAGCTATGGTTTTTTTGGTTCATCGGACAACGTTTTCTCAGAACACGGCTTCCTTTTCCTTATCACAAGTAAAAGATCATCTTCAAAAGCCTGAAAAAATTCTTAAAGAAACATTTGATCGTATGGAAAAGGGGATAGCTCGGAAAAATCTGCCTGAAAAAGAGTCTTTAGATCTGATTGTTTTGGAAGAATTCAAACGGGAAGTTCCCCATTTTTTATCGAATGACTTGATGACAAAAATTGATGAATTTGAAACTCAAAATTTCAACACACTGTATGACAGTAAGATCGTGTCTTTATTAGAACCTCTGGATTTTGAGGATCATTTTGATTTGATCCATAAAATTGATAAAGTCTCTTTGTATCCAGAAAACCAAAAGAAGCAGCAAAAGCTTCTTGCTTCTCAGCTATCTTATGAAAATACACCAGAAATTGAGTTAGAAAAGCATCTTTTGAGTATGGAGCCTAATTTTTATGTCGAAGATAGTCCCTCAAACTTTAGTGTTGAAAACAACTATGAAGCATTACTTGAAAAAGACCATATTTATCAAGTGCCTTATGACCAAAAGCCCATAGCGAATACCCCGACGCTTCCTTCTTTGCAAGATCTCAATACAGAATCTTATGCAGATCATTTTGATGTAGACCTTGTGTTTACGGAAAAAGAAGGAGATGGGTATATCTTTGCTTTAACGCTGATACCTAAGCCTAATATTCATTTTGATAAACTGAAGCAAAATATTTATTTTGTGATCGATAAATCCAATGCAGTTCAAAAAGACCGCCTCAAAGCAACGAGGCACGCAATCAGCCACGCTCTTTCTTATATAAAAAAGGAAGATACCTTTAATATTTTATCTTATGATGGTTCTTTTGAAAGATTTTCAATAGAAGGTCTTCATCCTTCAAAAAGTGCCAAAATACAAGCAAAAGATTATCTATCGACTTTAACATTAGGAAGTATTTTTTCCCTTGCGGATCCTTATAAGCCTTTAAACAATCTTTTATTTGAAATTACAGATCCCAGAGAACTTTCAACGATTATCTTAATTACAAACGGGGATGGGCTTTCAAATAAAAAAAACCGATCTTTTTTAATTCAGAATTTTACTTCCAAAAATGCAGGGAAATTTAATATCTTTACAGTCGCTATGAAGCAGGATTCTCACTTATCTTTATTAGAAGCGATTAGTTCTTTTAACAGAGGTAACTTAATTGTCTCCTCTACTAAATCGGCGCTTAAAAGAAAAATTTCTAAACTTGTTAAATCGATTAGCTATCCTATAGCAAAAGATGTCTCTTTATCATCAGCTTCGTCATCAGATGCTAAAATCACTCTTTATCCCTCACATAACCGTCTTTCAGCTCTTTATTTAGACCAACCGTTTGTGATTTTAGGACATACAAAGCATCTCGAAGATTTTGTCCTTTTCGTTCAAGGACACCATGAAGATAAATGGTTAAATATTAAGAAAAAAGTTTCCTTTCTAACAGCTAAAAAAGCAGATAGTTATTTAGAAGAGGAATGGGCTTTACAAAGCTCCTATAATCATTATGAAGATTTTTTCCGTGATGCAAATCCTGCTCATTTATTAAAAGCAGAAGCTGCCTTAAAACCTTATCGTTTACCTTCCTTATTCAAATGATTCGAATCTTAGGTGGAAGTTTAAAAGGAAGAACAATTCGATCACCTAAAGGCAAAGCAACAAGGCCTACTCTAGGTGCTGTTCGTGAGTCTGTTTTTAATATTTGTCAAAATAAAGTGGCCCAAGCTCGTTTTCTCGATCTTTTCGCAGGATCAGGAGCTATGGGTTTTGAAGCGATTAGCCGCGGCGCTGTCTTTTCAGTTTTTGTGGATAGAGATAAAAATGCAACGAGAGCTCTCAAAGAAAATGCTAAAATCTTACAAATAGAAGAATTGTGTAACATCCTATTCAGCGATGTTTTTTTCGTATTTCCTAAATTGAAGGGTCTATTTGATATTGTTTACATTGATCCTCCTTATAATCATAAAGCGCCGTTTGAAATGCCCTCTAAAATTTTACATTTATTAGAGAAGCATGGGTTGATAGCTACTGATGGTCTAGTATTTGTTGAAATCCCTGATATAAAGGAAAAATATGAATACGAAAGCAATTATTTAAGGTTAGAAAAAACAAGAAAATTTGGATCAAGTCGTCTTTTAGAATTTCAAAAAATAGGATAAAAATTCATTTTTAGATTTTTTCCTCTACTTTTTTTTTATACAGACAGATATGAAGAAAATAGAGGTTTATCAGTGAGAAATATATGTTAGATGGAATTATTCTTCTTTGGTTTGTCCTCACGGGGCTTTCTTTGATTTTTGTGATTTATGATGTGATTACCACAACTCCAGAAGCAGGAATCATGAAAGTTGCGTGGGTTTTAGTAACCATTTATACAGGTCCATTAGGGCTTTTTCTGTATTTGCTTTCTTGCCGAGAACCTATACCAGGGACTCATGAAAAATTCATTTCAAAACTATGGAAACAATCTTTGGGATCAGAAGTACATTGTTTGGCGGGGGATGCCACAGGGATTATTTTGGCCGCGATAGTTTTGGCTTTTTATGAATTTCCTAAATTTGTAGAAATTCTTATTGAGTATGCTGCAGGATTTTTTTTCGGTCTTTTGATTTTTCAGGCTCTTTTCATGAAGAAGACAATGGGTGGAACCTACATAAAAGCGATCAAAAATACTTTTTTCCCCGAATGGCTATCGATGAATATGATCATGGCAGGGATGATTCCTGTTATGGTGATTTGGCCCCGATTTGATGAACTTGCTAAAAGCCCTTTTTCTTTTCATTTTTGGGCTATGATGTCCTTGGCTACGATTATAGGGGGATGTGCTGCTTATCCTATTAATCAATGGCTTGTATCCAGAGGATTAAAACATGGGATGATGACAGTGAGAAAAGAGAAGCCAAAAGAAATGGCCCAAAAGAAAACCATGAAACATCATCATGATATGGCTAAAGATTCTTCGAAGCACAAAGGGCAGCATCATGCTATGGCTAAAGCTTCTTCGAGTCAAGTCTACAAAATGTTATGGGTTACTTTAGGATCACTTGCTTTGGGAGTAGCTATTGCCATTGTTGGCTATTATGCATGATCAGGAGAAAAGCTGCTAAAAACTTCTTCGTTTTGGATCGAGTCATCAATGGGTGTATAATCTTTAAATTGAACAATTTCCTTTCGGTAGACCATATTGACGTCTCCCACGGGACCGTGTCGATTTTTCGCAATAATTAAAGTTGCCATTCCTGGTTTATCATGAGGATCATAATAATCTTTTCGAAGAAGAAATAAAATCAAATCAGAGTCTTGTTCTAAAGAACCTGATTCTCGTAAATCACTGAGCATAGGACGGTGTCCTTGTCTCTCTTCCACTCTTCTAGATAGTTGTGATAGACAGAGAATGGGAATATTTAATTCCTTTGCTAAGGTTTTTAAAAGCCTTGAAATCTCAGATACTTCTAATTGTCTGTTTTCGGTTGAACGGATTGTTCCGGAGCCTGATAGCAGTTGTAGGTAGTCAATGACAATAAAGCCAATATTATACATCTCTTTGAGCCTTCTTGCACGAGACCTTAGATCTGTAATTTTTAGTCCTGGTTGATCATCAATAATCATGGTATGTTTTTGCATCTCTTTTACAGAGAAGACAATTTTTTGGTATTCGCTGCCGTTTAAAGAGCCTGTTGTGATTTTTTCTGCATCCACCTCTGACTGAGAAGAAATAACCCTGTGGACTAATTGTTCGGCGCTCATCTCTAAAGAGAAAAAGGCTACGGGAATTTTTTGTTTAAAACAGATGTTTTCTGCAAAATTTAACCCCAATGCGGTCTTACCCATCGCAGGCCTTGCAGCTAAGATCATAAGATTCGATGGATTAAAGCCATTAATGAGTTCATCTAGATCCTTAAAAGAGGTAGGAACGCCTGTAACTTTAGACGCATCTTCTCCAAATTCTTTATACTTTTGCTGTCTTTGTTCAAGCTCTTTTAAAAAAGGAAGTCCCGATTCAGCTTTTACTCCAGATAAAATGTCTCTAAGAATAAGGGCTTTATCTGATCCAGCACTTTGAGAAATCTGAAAAAACTTTGATTGGGCTTCATCAAGTAAGTTGGCGACATCCTCTTTTTCTTCAATAGCTTCCTTCTCAATGAGAGCCGCTGCATTGATCATGCGGCGAAGAATTGCTTTTTCTTGAATAATCTTGATGTATTCTTCGATATAAGCAGAAGTTCCGGCATATTGAGCTAAGGTAGTTAGATAACTGATGCCCCCTACTTTTTCGAGCTTTTCTCTTTTTTTGAGCTCTTCCGATATAATATGGACATCTGCTGGTTTGTCTTCTTTATAGATCTTTTTCAGGATTTGAAAGATCTCTTGGTGTTCGAAGTAATAAAAATCAGGATCATTGAGTTCGTCAGCTGCTATGTTTAAACTATTGATATTAGTTAACATAGAGCCTAATACCATCATTTCAGATTCTTTAGAATTCGGTGGAGTCTTAATTTTTTTAGCCATAGAAAAACCTCAGTCTTCTGAATGTATCAAGATCTTCGAATTTAAGCAATTTTTCTCTAAAAGGAAGGTTTTTTAAAGTGTATTTATAAGTCTTTTGAAATCAGGTATTTAGCTTTATTTATTTGTTTGCTTTATTTCAAGCAATTAATAGTTAGTTTGTTAGTATTAAATTATTATTATTATAATTGACAAGATTTGTAAATGTTACTATAATAAAGTATAAGGATACAATTTAATTATTAATAAGATCTTTTAAATAAAAACTGGTATCATGAAATGAAAGACGACCTTGGTGGATTTTCTGAAGAAGATATTGCCGTTAAAAGACTTAGAGTTTTACAGCAAGCCGAAGTTTTAGGATCTGTGTCAGAAGCTTGTCGCCGATCAAAAATGGATCGTACTTCATTTTACGAATGGCGTAAAAGATACCAAAAATATGGACTTAAGGGTCTTCAAGACTTGCCTCCTATTCATAAATCCCATCCTCAAACTACATCTTCAGAAGTTAGCGAAAAGATTTTAAATCTTTCCAAACAACATCCCAATTGGGGCTGCGTACGTATTTCAGAGTATTTAAAAGAGAAAGAAGGAATAAAAGTCAGTTCTCCTACAGTTCAAAAGATTTTAATCAGACACGGTATGGGAAGGATTCAAGATCGTGTTTTGATGCTAGAAAAAGATGCAATGGAAGGCATCGAGCTTAGTCAAGAGCAGTTAAATTTAGTAGAAAAGGTCAATAGCTGTTTTAAAGAAAGGCATAATAAGCTTCAAAAGCCAGGCGAGCTTTTAATCCAAGATACAATTACATTAGGAAAAGTTGCTGGCTTGGGCAAAGTCTATGCTCAAACAGTAATAGATCCTTATTCTTCTTTTGCGTTTGCTATTTTACATACGAAAAAACAGGTTCAAAAATCGATTCAAATCATTCATCAAGAAGTCATTCCTTTCTATCAATCTAAATCCATACCTATTGAATCGGTTATGACTGATTTAGGAACAGAATACACGGGGAAAAATGACCATCCATTTGAGATATATTTAAATTTAAATGGGGTGAAGCATGATAAGGATTTTAAAAGTCTCAATAAAAATGGATTTGTTTTAAATTTTAAAAATGCTCTCAAAGAGGAGTTTTTAACAAAGTTATCAGATATAAGTTCTTTAGAAGAGCTTCAACAAGAGTTTACCACGTGGCTTCATCATTACAATCATGAAAGAATTCACACAGGTTTTCCTACAATGGGAAAATCTCCTTATGCCGTTGTTCATAAATACAGATACTCTCCCCAAGAAACCATTTAGTCTTACTTAAAACTGACGTTACGCGGCAGGAGCAAAATATTCAAAAATATTCATTGAATATCCTTTCATATTTTGAAACAGTCTGACAGAAAAATCTCTCATTTCTTTTTTTACTCTTGCCGCATAAGATCAGTTAAAAGATTAAGATTTTTTTTTGTAATATAAAAGGATCGAAGGAATCAAGCTTCCGATCACAATTCCAAGAATTAAAAAAGATTCATAAAAAAACAGATTTCCTACCTTTATCTGAGCAGGCGGAACAAATCCCATAAAGAAAGTAAAAAGGCACGTAAGAATACCGATCACGCTTAAAAAACAGATTCCCACTTTTCCTCCAGGAACCTGATAGCTTCTAGGTACGTCTGGTTTTTTAAACTTTAAGGTAATAGCTGCTAAAAACATCAAAATATACATCAAAAGATAATACTGAGAAGTAAGAGCTGTAAAGAGCCAAAAGCTGCTACTAACTGTAGGCATCAAAAGAAAAATTAAGGATAAAAAAGATACAATAATAGCTTGGGTAATCATAAGCCCTAGCGGCATTCTATTTTTATTGGTTCTGCATAAAAAAGAGGGAAGCTCTTCATATTTTGCTGCAGCCATAAGCCCCTTGCTAGGCCCCGCCATCCATGTACTCAATTGTCCAAAGGCTCCAATTGCTATTAATACAGCAATAACGGGGAGTAATTTTTCCATGCCATAAAAAGCAAAAAAATGGGCTAAGCTATCAATAGCTCCTGATGTTAAACTAATTTCTTTTTGGGGAATAACACTTGCAATGGAAAGTGTTCCTAAAGAAGAAATCACAAAAATAATCAAGACAGATAATAAAATAGCTCTAGGATAAGTTTTTTTGGGGTTAATTACTTCTTTTGCATGAACTGCAGACATCTCGATCCCTCCCATAGAAAAAATCACTCCTGTTAAAAAAGTAAGCTGACTAATTTTTGTTAAATTAGGAAAAAAACCATCCCATGAGATGTTAATTTCTATAGGTTGCTTACTCATCAACCAATCCCAGCCCATAATAATAATTAAAAGTCCTGGAATAATAGTTCCTGCAATGACAGCAACTGTGCTGATCCAGCCAGATACTTTCATGCCTCTCAAATTAAAGAGGGTAGCACACCACAAAAGGATTAAGATGGTTATAACATAATACATTTTGTTATTTGCTAACTCTGGATTGAATGTAAAAGCTAAAGCTCCAGCAATAAAAGCAAGGGCTGTGGGATACCAAGGAATGTTAAGTAGCCACAAATACCAGATAGATAAAAAGCCCCATCTATGCCCAAAGGCCTCTTTTACCCACACAAAAACTCCGCCTGTATCAGGCCATCCCGTAGCAAGTTCTGCCGAAATAAAAGCTACCGGTAGAAAAAACAGTAAAGCTGCCAAAATCATAAAAAAAAGAGATGAAAAACCATATTCTGCAGATAAGGGCCAACTCCTAATACTGCAAATAGCGGATACATTGATCATCGCTAGAACAAAAACGCTCAGTACTCTTTGTTTTTTCTTCATTTTAAATGTCCTGGATCTGCAAATGATCTTTCCTTGCATCTTTGCTGGTAAAAAATTTTCCTGCAAGGGAAAAAAAACAGGGTAGTTTTAAAATAAGTAGTATCCCGCTTTAAATGCTTCCTGGTAGTTAGTTTCTATAGTTTGAAATACTATGTAGTTATAATTTTATATTTTATTTTAATTAAACAATGTATTATTATATTTAAATAAAAAATAAAAATAGATGACTATGGCAATTGGTGATTTAAGAAAAGGTTTAGCACCTAGTGTTTTGGCATATGATGCTGTAACAAAAATTCGCAGAGTAAAAGCAAGCGGAAGAGAGGTTAGCAAACTATCTGATGGAGTTTTTCAGTATTTTGCAAAATATGGCGATCCTGCAACGAGCTGGAACTGCAAGTTTCTAAATGAACGAGGGGAGAAAATTGCCTGTGCTGCTTTTGCTCATATAGCTATGATACATGGTTTTAAAAAATTATATAAAATTTTTAAAGATGGGAACACGATCAGAAAAAATCCAGACTTAATGAAATATAGCTATAGAAAAGAGTTAATATCTAGAGAAGGGAAAGAATATTTTGGATTTGGATTAGATCAGTTTGGAGAGGTATTAAAAACTTTAATAAAGTCTGTAAGGGAGGTTAAATTTAATCTTATTTCAGAACTTCATGCAATGAGTGGTTCGATTGAATGGAAAGAAAAAAAAGGGTATGTTGTAATTAAGTTTTATGATCCTAATAAAACTATCACATATCAAAGATGTCTTTGCTTTGGCTTAGGTAAAGTAAATCAATTGTCAATCAGACATTTTTTGTCAAAAGAAGATCTTTCAACTTATTTCCCTAAATTTCCGTATGCTATTCTTGTGACTATGCAACAAAGAGAAGCCGAATATTCAGAAATAAAATTGCAAGAGGGATATTTAGATGCTCAAATGTATTATTCTTTAAGAATGGGGTTTCTTCCAAAGATAGCTGAATTATTCAATAGAATAAAAAAAGAAAAAATAAGAATGGATGTACTAAAAGCCGTAGATAATTTGGGATATTCTGGATTTGTCTATGCTATTAGTGAAAATCATATTCAAACAGTTGAATTTTTTATGAATTTAATTTTTGATTCAGACCTAAACTCAGGTGAGATATTCGAATTAATAGGAGAGACTCAAGATCTAAGTGCTTCCCCTATGTTTTACGCTTTTAAAGAAGGTTATGCTGAAATAGTGGGGATTTTTGCGAAATTAGTCCTGAAATCAAAATTAGAACTTTCCCAAAAAGTTACTCTATTAGAAGCATTGAGTGTTAATGGAATACCGGGGTTGTTTATAGCACTTAGAAAAGGAAATACTCAAACAGTCAACGTATTTGTAAAATTAATTCTTGATTCAAAGTTAGAACCTTACGAAATATTTACAATATTAAAAGCTGTAGATAGTGAGGGAATACCCGGATTATTTATAGCATTTGAAGAAGGTAATATTGAAACAATTGAAGCATTTGCAAGGTTAATTCTTAATTCAAAGTTAGAATCTCGCGAAAAAGTAGATTTATTAGAGGCAATAGGTACGTATGGGACGCCCGGACTGTTTATGCTACTTCAAGAGGGAAAAACCCAAGCAGTCAAAAGGTTTGTGAAGTTAATCCTTTATTCAAATTTACACCCTCAAGAGAAAGTTAGGATATTAAGAGCATTGCGCTCTGACGGTAGACCAGGGTTTTCTATAGCTCTTCTAGTAGAAAAATATGAAACAGCTGAAGCATATATGAGCCAAATTTTAAATGCAGAAAATTTTAGTGGCGACCAAAAGGTAAGTTTATTAGAAGCGGTTTGGGATGATGGATCAGGGTTATCTTTTCCTCGTGAAAAAGGTCATTTAGCTATAACAAGAAGATTTGATCAATTAATTCAAGAATCGCGCTTGAGCATTGAACATAAACATCGGTTATTTCGTTTGTTGTTGCCTATAGCTGTACCAATAGCTGGTCCATTAGTGCCTATTTATTAAAACACTGAACCTTTATTACCAATGGAAGCGAGTTTTTGATTAAAAAACGGAAAGAGAGGGATTCGAACCCTCGGTACCCGTAAGGGTACGCGTCCTTAGCAGGGACGTGCCTTCGGCCGCTCAGCCATCTTTCCAAGGGATTTTTTGCTCCTGCCGCACAACATCAGTTATAAGCTGATATAAACCGATTTTTTGAATCAGTATTGGTTAAATAATCCCAAAATTCAGGTTAATAACCTGAGTTTTGAGTTCGTTTTCCTTAAAATCAAGAGGAATCTTTGATGAAATTAGGCTCATTTTTCCGGAGGAAATATTCTATGCAATATTTTCAAGGAGAAAAGGGGCAAATTTCGCTAAAAGTCCCTGGATTTTAAGAGGAATGAACCCAAAATTCAGGTTAATAGGCTACATGATACGATCTTTTTGCTTTTTTGATCAACTGAGATTACTACTCAAAGTAGTAGGCTTTTTGGATTTGCTTCCCATTGAGTGCATTCCAATGAGTTACTTTTTGTGAACCATCTGGATTTTGGACTACGATACTATAGACAGGGAGAAAAATTTCGGTCTTTTTTCGAATTGCAAAATTATTCCCAAATGCTGCTTTTGCCATTGACTCAATTTGAAAGGCACGAAATCTTTTACCGATACGTTTTGCATTTTTACTCGGTTTTGTAACAAGCCATTGATCAAGTTTGGTTTCAGGAATGACATGTAATTTAGGGTTTTCTAAGTGAAGCCGAAAATAATTGCCGTTTTGTACGATCAAACTTTTTTTTCTACAAAGGGCTAAGAGTTGGTTTAACTTCTCCTCTTCTAAATTTAAAGCTTTAGATAACCCCTCATGGTCTAAAGATCCTCCTGAAGCTGCTAGGGCATTAATGATCTGAAATTCACTTCTGCCGGCGCTTGAGTGAATACAGTCACTGAATCCATGGGTTTTTTCCCAGTTACTGGTGTTGATGACCATTTCACCATCAACTAAACTCCATAGAATAATCCCCTCACCAGTCCTTTCTGAAGGCTTGGTATATTTTATCTCCATTAACAGATAAGGATGAAATTTGAGTCTTGGTGCAAGAAAAGAATGTTCCGAGTCTAATAAGAGCTGGCGTTTATGCGTTTCCATAATGCTTTCTGCACTATGGCGAACCTCTAATGTTTGGAATTTACCAATATTTAAAGCTTCGTTGACAAGACCTTTTGCTTGAGGAAAGGTATTCCATGCCCAAAAACTTCCTACTCCTAAAGTAGCGAAGATAAGTAACATCATCAGTAAACGCATTAATTAGCTCCCTAAATAGCTATATGTAAAATTTTTTTTTTCGTGGAAAGCTTTTTTTTACTCTTTCATCGATAAAAGAAACTCAGCATTGCTATTTGTTTTCTTCAAACGAGCTAAAAGTAGGTTCATAGCATCATTTGGAGTTAAATCAGCAAGAGCTTGGCGTAAAAGATAAATTTTTTCTAGTTCATGGGGATGATAAAGAAGCTCTTCTTTTCGAGTTCCACTTTTGATCACATCAATTGAAGGATAGATTCTTCTGTCTGCAAGCCTGCGGTCTAGGGCAAGCTCCATGTTTCCGGTTCCTTTGAATTCTTCAAAGATAACCTCTTCCATACGAGAACCTGTTTCAACAAGAGCTGTTGCAATAATAGTTAAAGAACCGCCATTTTCTATATTTCTTGCAGCTCCAAAGAAACGTTTTGGTTTATGGAGTGCATTGGCATCAATACCACCTGTTAAAATCTTTCCAGAGTGAGGTTGCACTGTATTATAGGCCCTTGCAAGACGGGTAAGAGAGTCAAGTAAAATAACAACGTCTTCTCCTGACTCTACTCTACGTCGAGCTTTTTCAATTACCATTTCGGCTATTTGTACGTGTCTTTCAGGAGCTTCATCAAAGGTAGAAGAAATTACTTCGCCTTTAACGCTTCGGACCATATCGGTTACTTCTTCAGGACGCTCATCAATTAACAAAACAATAAGGTAGGCCTCGGGATTGTTTCTTTCTATTGCGTTTGCAATGTTTTGTAAAAGAACTGTTTTTCCTGTTTTAGGAGGCGCTACGATTAAAGCTCTTTGTCCTTTCCCAATAGGTGCTGCTAAATCTAGAACTCTAGTTGAAAGTCTTTCCTTATCTGTTTCCATAACAAGGCGTTCTTCAGGATAAAGAGGAGTTAGGTTTGAAAATAAAACACGCTCTTTAATCTCTTCATGAGTTTTATTGTTGATCCTTTCCACTTTGAGCATTGCAAAGTACTTTTCTTTTTCTTTAGGAGCTCGAATAGTTCCATAAAGCGTATCTCCTTTTCGGAGATCAAAACGACGGATTTGTGCAGGAGACACATAGATGTCTTCTGCTGAAGGAAGGTAGTTATAGTTGGGGGATCGCAAAAAGCCAAATCCATCAGGAAGGATTTCTAAGACACCCTCTCCATAAAGCACTTCATTGGGTCTATCTGAAATAAGCTTTACGATCTCAAAAACAATTTGAGACTTTGTCAAAGATCCCAGATGCTCAAGACCAATAGATTTAGCGAATGCATGAAGTTGAGAAATATTCATTCTCTGAAGCTCAGAAATTTTTGTGACTGTTTGTGGCAATGAACTTTCTGATTTATTGGGTTTTTGAAGGGGAGGAACTTTTGGTTTTTGTTTTTTTTCCATACGTGGCTTTTGAAGGGTTTCGTCTTGATTCATTGAGAAACTGGCTCCTACAATAAAGTTATGTTATTTTCTCTATTTTTGGTAGTGTTAAACAAAAAATTACAAAATTTGTGTACATTACTAATTGCAATTTTATCACTTGTATCCTAAATGGATTGGCTCTTATTTTTAAGCCGCACTTATCTAGGATGGTTATTGAAAAGTATCATAAAGATTTTTGATCTTTTGCTTTAACTCTTTTAAAGTATCGTTATTATAAAGAACGATATCTGATTTGTCTTCTTTTTTTTGAGTAGAGTATTGTCGGTTTACTCTTTTGTCATAGTCATTTTTTCCAAAACGCTGTTTGCACTTCTCTTCGTCAGCTTTAACAGTGAGGATAAAGTCAAAAAAGGATTCAGCTCCGATTTCAAAAAGTAAAGGAATTTCTACTATAAATAAAGAGTGCTTTTTTTCATCTTTTACTTTTTCATACTGAGACTTTATTTCAGCTAATACATAAGGATGGACTTGCTTTTCCAAAGCTTGTAATTTTTTAGGATCGCTAAATACCTTTTCTGCGATTTTTTTTCGGTTTAATTGACCTTTTTTCATAATATCAGCGCCGAGAAGATCTATAATCTGCTTGCCTAAAGGGGAGTTCGTTTTGAGAAGCTGATGCACAATTGCATCGCTATCAACAGCATAGGCGCCTAATTCTTGAAAAAACCTGCAAACTGTTGATTTACCACTCGCAGGATAACCGGTAACAGCAATTTTTTTTAATTTTAGCATTCGCTCCAATTTTTGCCAACTTCTATATCTACAATAAGAGGAACTGAGAGGTGAGATGAGTTTTCCATTTTTTCCTTTACAAGGGACTTAAATAGGGAAATTTCAGTTTCAGGGATTTCAAAAATTAATTCATCATGTATTTGAAGAATCATGAATCCTGAAAGCTTTTTGTCTTTAATCTCTTGATCAATTGCGATCATAGCTATTTTGATAATATCTGCTGCGGTTCCTTGTAATGGAGTATTAACTGCAAGTCTTTCGGCAGCAGATCTTAGGTGAGGATTTTTACTATAAATTTCAGGAATAGGTCTTCTTCTTTTTGTAAGCGTGAGGGCAAATCCCTTTTGCTTTACCTGGTTTTTGCATAATTCAAGATAATCTAAAACTTTTGGATAACGTTCAAAGTAAGTCTTAATGAAAGAAGAAGCTTCAGTATGAGAAATTTTTAATTCTTGAGATAGACCAAATGCTCTTTGCCCATAAAGGATGCCGAAGTTAACTGCTTTAGCTGCATAGCGCATCTCTTTTGTCACTTTTTCAAGAGGAAGGTTGTAGACTAAGGAGGCTGTGTAGGCATGGATATCTTGGCCTTCTTGAAAGGCTTGGATTAATTTGGAATCTTGGCTTAAATGAGCGAGAAGACGTAGCTCGATTTGTGAGTAATCTGCTGAAAGATAGACCCAATCTTTTTTTTGGGGTTTAAATCCTTCTCGAATTTTACGTCCTTCTTCTGATCGAATAGGAATATTTTGTAAATTTGGATCTTGGCACGAAAGGCGTCCTGTTGCAGCTACTGATTGGTTAAAGTTACAATGGATTCGGTGTGTTTTAGGATTGATTTTTTGAGGAAGGGCGTTGACGTAAGTGGAACGTAATTTTTCAAGACCACGAAATTCTAAAATTTTACTGGCTACAATATTTTCTTCCGCAAGCATCTCTAAAACTTTGGCGCCTGTTGCGTAAGCTGTTTTTGAACGAGCAGGTTTTTTTAGCCCAAGGCGCTCAAATAAAATTTCGCTTAATTGTTTTGGAGAGTTTAAATTAAAGCTCTGACCTACTTGATCGTAAATTTCATCTTGGATGCCTTGTATTTTTACTTCTAAAACTTCTGACATTTTTTGTAGTTTTTGAATATCTAAAAAGATTCCATCATGCTCCATTTTTGCAAGAATGGGAAGTAGCGGAAGTTCCATTTTGTGTAAAAGATCGCTTAAATCCAGTTGTTTAATTTTTTTTTCAAAAAGAAGTTTTAAGCGGTAAGTATAGTCCACATCCTCGGAGCAATAATTTGAGACTTTTTCAATAGGGACTTCATCCATTGATATTTGATTTTTTCCGCTACCGATAAGCTCTTTAATCGGAGTCTTTACTTTATTGAAAAATTCGAGAGCTAGCAAGTCAAGGCTATGACGGCGGTTTTGAGGAGCGATTAAATAGGAGGCTAACATGGTATCGAAACAAATATTTTGTATTTCGATTCCATGTGTCAATAAAACATGGTAGTCATACTTTAGGTTATGACCAAAAAAGCCGATTGAAGGGTTTTCGAAAAAGGGTTTTAAGATACTTAGAATATAAGCTGAGTCTATTTCTCCGTTTAAAGGTATGTAGGCTGCTTTTGTAGCTTTAGCAGAAAGACCAATGCCTACGATTTTTGCTTTCATAGGATCTAGATCGGTTGTTTCTGTATCTATACAAATTTCTTTTTCTTTCGAAAAAGTATCAATAAGCTCTTGAAGGTCCTTTTTGTTTTCTATTGTAAGGTAAAAGGTCTCTTCTTCTTGGGGTTTTTGAAGCTCTTTTAAGGTTCCTTTCAACATAGATGTGAAGTTATTTTTTTGGAAAAAAGTTTCTAGTTTTTCAAGATCAGGACTTTGCAGTAAGTAAAAAGAGCTTGTTTTGGGAATATCTGCATTTATATGCAGCTTGGCGAGCTCTTTTGATAAAAGAGCTTTTTCTTTTTCTTCTACCAATGTTTGTTGCTTTTTTTTGCCGGAGACTTTTTCAGGATTTTTTAAAATCGCATCTAAAGTACCAAATTGTTGTAAAAGTAAGGCAGCTGTTTTAGGACCAAACCCTGGAAGACCCGGAATGTTATCGGCGGAATCTCCCATGATTGCTAAAAAATCAAGCATTTGATCAGGACGTACCCCATAAATTTCTTCCACCTTCTCTTTATCTACAAAAAGGTTATTTTTATGAATATTGATGACAAAGATACTGTCATCTACAAGTTGAAAAAGGTCTTTATCACTTGTACAGATAAAAGATTTGGCTTTTTGGCTTTTAGCCCAAAGTGAAATGGAAGCCATGGTGTCATCTGCTTCTATACCTGGAATAGAAATAGCAGGAATGCCCGCGAGCTCACAATAATGGTAAGCCCACTCGATTTGTGGATATAAATCATCAGGAGCTTCTTTTCTGTTCATCTTATATTCAGAGTAAACAGCTGTTCTCGATTTCGTATTATCGGGGCCATCAAATACAGCAACTAGATAATTGGGTGAAAATTCTTTGATAATTTTTTGAACAGATCGGATGAATCCATATAAAGCAGATGTTGTGTGACCTTTATTATTTGTCATGGGGGCTATCGCATAGTAAGAACGAAAGATCAAATTTAAAGCATCTAAAATATAAACTTCATCCATGAGACTATCCCACGGTTAAGAATTTTTGAATCATAATGGGGAGAGTCTCATAAAGTTTCATAAAGCCTCATTTTATAAGAATAGGAGTTGAACTTGCTGGTTCATATAAATAAGAAAAGCCGTTTGCTTTGCTATCAAAATTACCAATAGAAAATTCATGTACGACTCTTCCTGATGTTAAAGGCGAGTGTCCTCTTAAAAGATCAGAAAGCCATTGTTTTTTCGATTTTAGTTCAACAATTTGATATGGCTTTTTGGGATCAATATCCGACTTATGCAAAAGATCAAGAAGGGCCTCTTTATAGGAACTGTCAGCAACATCGATATAGCCTAATTCTTCTGCCGTGGGAGGATCAAAAACCTGTGCGCCATATTCGTGAAGTAATTTTTGTCTGTTAATGCGGGGGCGATGTTTAAGTACAATATCTACAAATACTTCATAAAGGTAAGATCCGATGCGAACCAAAGATTGGTCTTCCCCTTCTTTCCACTTACGAAAAGGGCTCATCATATCTTTATCTTTACCTTGTGTGATCGTTTTTGATTCGATACCTAATTTTTGTAGAGCGTCTGTTACGTTGAAAAAAGGTCCAATTACAACTCCAATAGAACCGATCATTCCAACAGTGGAAGAATAAATACGATCAGCGCTGCAGCCTATATACATTCCCCCTGATGCGCAAAGTCCATCTACATAAGCATAAATGGGAATATTAAATTTTTCTTTATAAGAAAGCAAAAGTCGGTAAATTGTATCGGAGTCTAAAGCTGAACCTCCAGGTGTTTTAAGATACAGAAGAATTCCCTTAATCCGTTTGTCTTTTAAAAGGCCTTTTTGGGAGTCAATTAGCTGCGCTTCGATATCTTCTGCTGTAACACCCTCTTTTGTTCCGATAACACCTTGAATATTTATTCTTAAGATAGCAGGAGAAGAGGGAGAAAGAATTTGAGAATTGCCATTCAAATCGGGAAGATAAGAAGTGGTTGTTTTATCACCAGTATCTGCATCTTTTCCTAACATGCCAATGACAATACCAATCGGGATAAAAGCGATGAAAATTCCAATGATAATCGCAATGGCTTTAAAAAGCGCTCGTAGTGTGCTTGTAAAAATTGATTCTTTAAGCGGGTCCATAAGTGCATCCTTTTTGATTTTCAAGCTATTTTAGAGAATAAAACGTTTTCTTTCTAGGAAGAAGGTTGATTTTGAAAAAGCTCTCGAAAAGCAAGTGCTCCAAAAACAATAAAAGTAGTATAGATATACCAAGGAAAGACAAAATGTAAGGAAATACCCGCAATCACGATAAACTGAAGAGCTGTTGTTAATTTTCCCCAGCGAATAGCCCGAAATTCATAGCTTTGCCACTTCCCTGTACACTTAAGATAAATACCGTAAATCAGCAAAAAGAAATCCCTAGAAACCATAGCGAAAGCAGCCCAAAGAGGAATGCTGTTTTGTAAGACTAAAATTGAAAGCACAAAATAAACAAAGAATTTATCCATGGTGGGATCTAAAATCGTTCCAAATCGAGAAACTGATTTGGAGCGTCTTGCAAAGTAGCCATCAACACTATCTGTTAACATGGCCAAAAGAACAGCTAAAATTCTCAAAAATGTATTTTCGGTTAAGAAAAGTAAAGCTAAGGGAGCCCTTATAAAAGATAAGCTGTTTGATAGTGTTAGCATGTAAGAAATTATTTGCAAGGCTTTCTCTATTTCATTTGGAAGGGATTATCGTTTCCTAGCCCGTTGTTTTCGATCCTTTTTTTCTTATCTTATACCAAATAATGCAAATTATGGTAACTACAAAGAGTGCAAATATTACGATATTAAAAGCTTTTACATAGTGCATTAAGATATGATAGTTTTTTCCTAATGTGTAAGCAAGCCAAAACAGGAGGCTATTTGATAAGATACAGGCAATTCCATCACTTAGCAAAAATTTTCCGAAATGCATTCTTCCTAATCCAGCTGTAATAAATAAGCAGTTTCTCACTCCAAAAGGAATAAACCTTCCTAAAAGAAGGGTGAAAAACCCATATTTTTTATAAAATTTTTGAGCTTGTTCTAGCCGTTTTTTCTTAATAGTATTGGCAAACCAACGAATATCCCATAATTTTCTGCCTAAAGTTCTTCCAATCCAGTAAGAAACCCAATCAGAGAGGTAACAGCCGAGAAACACAGCTAGGAAAAGAATTAAAAGGTTTTCAGGGACTACATTAGCAGCCAAAATAGCGCTAATGATGATCATCAGATCTTCACTAATAGGTACGTTAATACCCGCTAACATTAGCATTCCAAATACAATCCAGTGCGCATGATGAGCATGTTCATAGATAAGATTAATAATCGATTCCATCAATACTCAAAAGGTTTGTTATAAAATTTTTTATAAGTAGCCCTGGAAAAAAAAGCAAAACATCTCTTTTTGATTTTTGGGGAAGGCTTTTCATTGAATTTTCAATTTTTTGCTAAGGCTTGTTGATCGTGAACTAAAGAAGTACTTTCTGTAGGCTTAGTGATATCAATTTTTTCTGATTGAACAGTAAGTTCATTAAATTGTTTTCCCAATACGAGTACAGAAAAAGCCCAAATTCCAATAAAAATAAGAAAACAAACTGCGATAACAGGCGTCGATGCAGAGATTGTAGAAAAAACAATGAGGAGTCCTTGGTATAAAAGAGACCCTCCTGATTTTCCAATTCTTGATCCTACGCCATCAATGGCAGCTTTTCCTTTTAATTTACACTCTTTACTCAGAGGGATAAAAGACATTTCTTTAGTGGCATCAAAAAAAGTATATTTCATTGCTCTGGAAAAACAATTTTGGGCAGTTCCAAAAAGAACAATTAAAGAGAGAGGAACGCTTCCCATAAGACCTGCAAAAAGAGAAAGACTTGAATCTCTCGATAAAAGAAAAAAGAAAAAGAAAACCCCTGTAACTAACATAATTAATGGTGGAGCTAATGCATTGAATGTCCAGCTAAAACGTCTAAGCAAAAAACCTGCGATAAAAAGGGAAAAGATGGTGGCTAGAAGGCCTGTATAGCTCATTACATGCCCCATATAGATATTGTAATCACTAGGAGTGGGATACAGTTCTTTAACTTGGTTTTTCCATACAACTTCTACAAGATTAAGACATAAATTATAAGCAACGACGATAACTGCAATGCAAATTAAATATTTTGATTTCGCTAAGTAACGAAAGTTTTTTCGAAGGGACATTTTAATTTTTGGTTGATTTGGTGTTGCTGTATCTGTTGCTGCATCTAAAGGGAGGACATCTTTAATCACTTTTTTATGCATCCATTTAAAAACTAAAAATATGCCGAGGCCCGATAGCAAAATTGTACTATTAAGGTATAAAACAGATTGCTCCCATGCATTTGTTCCATATGGCAAAGAAGGAAGAAAAATAGTACTTGATAGATAGATCGCAGCTTGACCCGATAGGATTCCTGAAATATTAGCTCCCAGGCCAAAAAGAGTATAAAATCTTTTTGCTTGCTTTACAGGAGTTACCTCATTAGCAAATCCCCAAAATAAAACAGTAAGAATAATAGCGCTCCAAAGCTCGCTCATTACATAAAAAGCGGTAAAAATCCAGTTACGGAAAAGAGCAATAAGCCCTTTAAATCCAGCAGGTAGAATATTTTGTAAAGTATTTGCTGTTTCATTAGGATGTAGAAGATCACGGTTTGGGTAGAGAAAAAAGGTAAAGACAAAGAAAAATCCCAAAAAGATAGATAACATAAAGTAAAAAACTTTTTCACGGGAAAACTTATTAGAGAGCCGGGTAAAAATAAATGTCATGAGAAAAGCCATAGGAAGCATGACCCAAACTTTGACAAAGGGGATGGCCTCAGCGCCAGATTGAGGAGCTGTAATAAGCATGGTGTCTTTAGCAGCTCTTAGTAAATTATAATTGAAAGCGATCAACATGAAGATCAAGAGCATTGGAATAAATTTTTTATATTCACCTTTTTCTATAGGCCACAAAAATGAACAAACTCTTCCGAATAAGTTCTCTGTATTAGATGACATATAAAATCTTTTGTTGTTGTGTTTTTAAAAACCTTGCATTGCAGAGACTTGAAGAAACAACAATCAGTGAATGAGAAATATTAGGGTTAAAGGGAGAAATAGAAAAATCTAAATAATTTTCCATCAAATCCTTTTGGCAAAATTTGTTAATTTTACCTCGATGTTAAAGAGAAATTTGCATCCATTTCTTAACCTAAATTATATAGATTTTCTCTTATTTGGCAACTTGGAAAGTGTAAAAAAAAAAATTTAAAAAAAACATGGTTTTAATCTGAGTTTTAGGGGGGTTTTAAGTAGTATTAAATTTTTTTATTATTTGCCTGATATTTTTAGGTAAGAGTGAGAAAGGAAATATACTACTTCCACTTCAAACGTATGGTTTTGA
>PVBE011323955.1_pt1 | contig 33335 bp, 32 predicted proteins | sample 1631181 | NCBI WGS metagenome assembly PVBE01 (sample SAMN08397723, study PRJNA350692) | Marine metagenome, whole genome shotgun sequencing project. | isolation source: water | place: Pacific Ocean | collected 2012-04
CTCGAGATTGGGATAAGTGGATTTAGTGAGGGAATGTAGAAGTGTGGGAATGTAGAAATGTGGGAATGTAGAAATGTGGGAATGTAGAAACGTGGGTGGCAGGGTCGTTCCTCACGGCCTTCGAGATATTCTCGGTTGTCGTGTTCACCGTCGAATATGCGGCCCGGATCTGGGTCTGCACCGAGAACCGGACCGCCGGACACGGCCGTCCGGCGGCCAAGCGAATCCGCCACGCGCTGACGCCGATGGCGCTGATCGACCTGATCGCGATCCTGCCGTTCTATCTGAGCGTCTTCATGACGCTCGATCTCCGGTTCATGCGCGTGTTCCGCTTGCTTCGGCTGCTCAAGCTGTCGCGCTATTCGCCGGCGCTGGCAACGGTCGGCGTCGTCTTCCACGCCCAAAGACGGTCGCTGACCGCGGGGCTAATGGATCATGCTGGTCACCCTCGTCTTCGCGTCCAGCATCGTCTATCTGCTGGAACGCGAGGCGCAGCCGGACGCGTTCGCGAGCATCCCGCACGCCATGTGGTGGGGTCTCGCGACGCTGACCACCGTCGGCTACGGGGACGTGACGCCCGTGACCGGCTTTGGCAAGCTGTTCGGGGCGCTGATCATGGTCCTCGGGATCGCCATGTTCGCGCTGCCGACGGGCATTCTCGCGACCGGGTTCGCGAACGAGTTCCGCAAGCGCGAATTCGTGGTCACCTGGCGCCTGGTGGCCTCGGTGCCGCTGTTCGCCGGGCTCGACGCGCTCCGGATCGCCGAGGTCGCGGGTCTTCTCCACGCCAAGCTGGTGCCCCCGCGTTACACCGTCGTCCGCCGCGGCGAGGCCGCGGACGCCATGTACTTCATCATCTCGGGCGAGGTCGACGTCGACCTCGCCCCGGCGCCGGTGCGCCTTGGCGCGGGCGAATTCTTCGGCAAGATCGCCCTTCTCAAGGAGTCGCACCGCACAGCCACGGTCATCGCGGTGACCGAATGCCAGCTCCTGACCCTCGAGGCCGCCGAATTCCGGCGCCTGCTCGCGGCCAACCCGGAGCTCGGAGACGCGCTCGAGAACACCATGCGCGAGCGGCTCACGCACATCGAAGGCGGGGACGCCGTCCTCTGAATCAAGCGTGGCCGGGCCGGAATACGGAGCACGATTCATGACGGCTGAGCGCATCGAGCACGACAGCCTGGGCGAGGTCGCGGTTCCCGCCGAGCGGTACTGGGGCGCCCAGACCCAACGCAGTCTCGATAACTTCCCCATCGGCACCGAGACCATGCCGAAGCCGGTGATGATCCACACGCTTTTGCAATCGATCCGGCTTTTGGCCGATGCGTCGCGGAGCTTCGCCGATCGCTGCGTCGCCGGCATCGAGGCGGACGAGGCGCGCATCGCCCAGCTCGTGGGCCAGTCGCTGATGCTGGTGACCGCGCTCGCGCCCCACGTTGGCTACAACAACGCGGCGAAGATCGCCACGACCGCGCACGAAACGGGATCGAGTTTGAAGGAGGCGGCGCTCACGCTCGGGATGGTCAGCGAGGACCAGTTCGACGCCTGGGTCCGGCCAGACGAAATGATCGGGCCGAAGGATTAGGCGCCGCCACGACGTCGCATCCCTACTCAAGTGCGCCCGAAGTGAAGCCGTAGCGGCAACACGAAGGGCAGATAACGATTGCGCCGAGCCTTGCCGAGAGGAGGCCGCCCGGGACGCGGCCCATGAAGGTCCGTCATGAAGCCACAAACAGACATTCATATCACTAGCTTATTGGCCCGTGACCCGGAAGCCCGCCGCGACCTCCCGCCCCTACTCTGCCGCGGCCGCGGCCGCCCGGCGCAGGCTCGCGAGCCACGCGATGGCAAGAAGGCTTGCCAGCACCGGCACGATCACGCCCAAATTCACCACGAGCCACCCGAACTGGTGGAACAGCGCCCCCGACGACAGGCTGAGGACGGTGACCATTCCCCAGACCATGAAGTCGTTGAAGCCCTGGACCTTGGCGCGCTCCTCGGGCTCGTAGGTCTCGGTCAACAACGTCGTTCCGCCCACGAACATGAAATTCCACCCGACACCTAACAGGACGAGCCCCGCCCAAAAATTTCCGATCGCGATTCCGGCCGCGTTGACGGCGACGCACAAGATGTTCAGCACGATGCCGGCGCCGATGACGCGCAGCGTTCCGAACCGGGCGATCAGGGCTCCGGTGAAGAAGCTGGGGACGTACATCCCGAGCGCGTGCCACTGGATCACGAAAGCCGCGTCCGCGAACTCATGGCCGGAGGCGACCATGGCGATCGGGGTCGCGGTCATCACCATGCTCATAACGCCGAAGCCGACCATCGCCGAGAGCACGGCGGTGATCAGCGCGGGTTGGCGGATCAGCACGCTGATCGGCCTTCCCGAGCGCCGCGATTCGTCTTTGCCAGGTTTGGGAAGGGTCGTGAAACCGAGGATGGCGATGGCGGCCGCGCATAGGATCGCGATCACGACGTAGGAGCCGGCGAAGGTCACGGGCGCCAACCAGTCGCGGCTGAGTATGGCGAGCTGGGGACCGGCGATCGCGGCGACGACGCCACCCGCGAGCACGAACGAGATCGCGCGGCTGCGGAACTCGGGGGCCGAGACCTCGGCGGCGGCGAAGCGGTAGTACTGCCAGAACGCGTTGTGCACACCGAGCATGGCGCTGCCGACGCAAAAGACGACGAACGAGCCCATCCAGATTCCCAAGGCCGCCACCACGGCCGCGACGACGCCAACGACCTGGCCGAGGACGAAGCCGGGGCGCCGGCCGACCCGCTTCATCAGCAGCGCCGCCGGGATCGCGGTCACGAGCATGGCGGCGAACTGCAACGCTAGCGGCAACGTCGCCAGCCGCTTGTCGGTGGCCAGCATCTCGCCGGCCAGCGCCGAGACGGTCATAACGAGCGCGGTCCCGGTCATCGCAAGCGCGAGACCGGATCCGAGCAGGATCACGTTGCGGACGCTGGCGCGACGAGCGACGACGGCATGGGTTTCGCGCGAATGCGCCATGGCTCCGATCTGATTTGTGAGGTGCTGCGCCGCCGACACGCACGTCCGGCGACGCTCAAGCGTTGATGTTGATGAGGGTGCGGGTGAACGCGTCGGTCTCGACGGACGCGAGCAGTTTAAGATACGCGTTGCGCGTCGAGAACGCGGACTGGATGCCGAAAAGCGTCGCGCTGTTCAGGCGTTCGGCGTTGCTTTCCGCTTCCTGAAGGGCGATGGCCTGTTGGATCGTCAGATCGCCGATGAGACCGGAAAACGCCGTGACTTGGTTGTTGGCGCGCCTCGAGTAGAACGTGGCCTCGGACGCGGCAGCCCGGAACCTGGCGCGGTGAACGTCGAGTGTCGCCCTGGCCGCCGCGATGTCGTCGATGGCGCGCGTGCGCCCGGCGGTCGTCTCGAGGCCTTCGTACAGCCACGCATCGAGCACCTCGAGGCCGCTTCGCGACAGTGTGCCCGTGAACTGCTCGGCGTCCGAGGTGTTGTAGTTGATGGTGAACGTCACCGCGTTCCCAGCGATGCTGTCAAGCCGTAGGCCGTCGTTTACAGACGCCTTCTTTCCGGTTTTCGCGCCGGTCGCGGGATCGATCTGAACCAGGATCTTGGTGTACTCACCCTCGCGGATCCAGCGATCCCCACCCGAATCGGTGATGGTGTAATCGGTGCCCAGGTACCTGTGCGCCACCGTCCGGCTCGCAGCGGTATCGTTGGCGACGTACGAAAAGCTGGTGGTGCCGTTGGCGCCGATGAGATTCGGGCTGTCGAACGTGCTTTCCACCGTGTTGTTGAGCGAGGTGAGCGCCGCGGTGAAGCTGCGGGCCAGGCCGGGGTAACTTTGCGACGTTCCGTACTGGGCAAGGACGGCGAAACTGGTCGCCGAATCGAGCCTGGTGCGAATCGAACCCACGCGACCGACGAGACGGTCGAGAAAATCGATCGCGTCCTCGATCCCGTCGACCACTTCGCGGACCACGCCCGCGTCGCGGCCGATCGAGTTGATTTTCTGTTGGAAGCCGGCGACGACCACGCCCTGGTTTTCGCCGAGCTTGCGCGCGTTGAACTGCGCCACCTGAAGCTGGAGGGTAGCGTTGGCTAGCGCCAATGCGCTGACTGGTGTCAGTGCCGTCGTTGCCACGCGGTGAGACCCCCTCCCAAAAAAAGCCTTGCGCGTTAGCGTACTTGAGTCACGAACCGATGAATCTAACACAGCCCCGGCCACGCGTCACGGCCGGAGCAAATAATGCCCCAATTTCAATCGCTTCAGGGGCGCCGTTCGGACGCCGTCGAGGCCCGCTCTCAGGCCTCGTTCGCGAGCACGAGCGTGCCCGCCGCCGACAGCATTCCGCCCATTCCGTTGACCAGCGAAAGCCGGACATCCGGCACTTGGCGGGCGTCGCACTCGCCGCGCAATTGGCGCACCGATTCGATGATCGGGAAGATGCCGTACATGCCGGTATGGGTGTAGGAAAGGCCGCCGCCGTTGGTGTTGATCGGCAACGAACCGCCGAGCGTGGAACGCCCGTCCGCGAAATACGCCACGCCCTCGCCGGGCCGGGCGATGCCAAGCGATTCCAGCATGATGGGGGGGCCCGCCGTAAAGGCGTCGTACAGCATCACGTGGTCGAAGTCGCCAGGTTCCACGTCCGCCATACGAAACGCTTTTTCGCCGGCGATCCGGGTCGCTTGGCTGAACGTCAGGTCCTTCATCTGGGTCATGAGCACGTGCTCGGTCCCCTCGCCGGCGCCGCGGACGAAGACCGGCGGCTTTGCGAGATCGCGGGCGCGGTCGGGCCGGGTAAGGACCACCGCGCCGCCGCCGTCTGTCACCAAGCAGATGTTGAGGCGGTTGAACGGATAGCAAACGGGGCGTGAGTTCAACACGTCGGCGACGGTGATCGGCTGATCGAACCGCGCCCGGGGGTTAAGGCAGGCCCACGCACGGGTCGAGACCGCTACCTGCGCCCAGTCCTCGAGCGTGGTGCCGTGTTCGTGCATGTGCCGGGTCGCGATCAGACCGAAGTAGCTGGGCGCGCCGTAAAAGCCGTACACGAACTCGAACTGGCTGTTCAGGCTTTGGTCGCGCGCGCGCGGGCCACCCACGCGCGAACGTCCGCTCTCGCCGTGGGAGACGACGGTGACATCGCAGAGCCCGTGGTGCAGCGCGGCGAGTGCGTGGCCGACAAGGATCATGAACGAGCACCCGCCGACGTAGGTCCCGTCCACGTATCGGGGCGTGATCCCGAGCGCCTCGGCGACGGTCGCGGGCGTGTATTGGCCGGCCGTGAACACCCCATCCACCTCGTTGATGGTCAGGCCGGCGTCATCGACGGCGTTGGTGATGGCTTCGAGGTGCAAGCTGAGCGGACTTTTTTCGGGCAGCACCCCGATTTCGTCGCTTTCGGCGGCGCCGACGATGCAGGCCGCATTGCTGAGCTCCCTCATGCGCCGCCCTCCGATGCCTTCGCGCCGGCGGGGCGGAACTGCGGGATCGTGATGGCGTCCGTCAGCCGCTCGAACACCACCTCGAGCCGCATGTCGCATTTGAGCGCCGCAGGATCCGGCTCCACGTCGACAAGGTTGGTCAAAAGCCTCGGCCCCTCGTCGAGCTCGACGAGCGCAAGGATGTAGGGCGGCGGCACCTTGAAACCCGGATTGAGCGCCTGATGGGCTATCTCGAACGAGTACAGCGTTGCCTTCCCGCTCGCCTCGATCCACGAGATGTCGCGCGAGTGGCAGGTGGGACAAAGGACGCGGGGGTAGAAGAATGGCCCGCATTTGGCGCACGTGGGCAGCATCAGCTTGTCGTTCCGCAAGCCCTCCCAATAGGGCCTTGCTTCGGGCGTGATCGGCTCCGGCAGTGGCCGGTCGAGGGATTGTTGCATGGCTCGTTGGTCCGGTTTGCGTTGCGCAAGCTCAGTTCAGAACGCCACTTGATCGCCGCCCTTGAGGCCGAGCCGGCTGCGCGCGTCATCGGGCGTGGCGACTTCGAGCGAAAGATTCTCGAGGATCGCGCGGATGCGTGCGACCTGCTCGGCATTGCTTTGGGCCAGCACCCCCTTGCCGAGATACAGGCTGTCCTCGAGCCCAACGCGGACATTTCCGCCCATGATCGCGCCCATGGTGCAAAGACCGAGCTGGTGGCGGCCGGCCGCCAGGATCGACCATTCGTAGTCGGCGCCGAACAGCCGGTCGGCGGTACGGCGCATGAAGACCAGGTTGTCGGGCTCCGGCCCGATGCCGCCGAGGATGCCGAAGATCGTCTGTACGAAGAGCGGGGGAGTGACCAGGCCGCGGTCCAGGAAATGGGCGAGGTTGTATAGGTGGCCCACGTCGTAGCATTCGAACTCGAACCGCGTGCCGCAGCCCTCGCCCAGTTCCTTCAGCACGCGCTCGATGTCCTTGTATGTGTTCTTGAATACCATGTCGCGCGAGCCTTCGAGGTAGGCCGGCTCCCAGTCGTACTTCCATTCGGTGTAGCGGTTCAGGATCGGGTATAGGCCGAAGTTCATGGACCCCATGTTGAGGGACGCCATCTCAGGACTCGCGCGAAGCGGCGCCGCCAGCCTTTCGTCGAGGGTCATCTTCTGGCTGCCGCCGGACGTGATGTTCACCACTGCGTCGGTCGCCTGCTTGATCCGCGGCAGGAATTGCATGAACACGTCCGGGTCCGGCGTCGGGCTGCCATCGGCGGGGTTGCGGGCGTGAAGGTGCAGGATGGCGGCGCCGGCCTCGGCGGCGGCAACCGCTTCTTTGGCGATCTCGTCCGGCGTGATCGGCAGATGCGGCGACATGGTCGGCGTGTGGATCGAGCCGGTGACCGCACAGGTGATGATCACTTTGTCCGCCAAAGGTCCCTCCTTGGGTTGATGCTATGGCGCCGCAAGCGCCTCATCGCTGCATGCGCGGGTTCAGCACGTCGCGAAGCTTGTCGCCCACCAGGTTGATGCTGCCAATGGTAATCAGAAGCGCGATCCCGGGATAGAAGCTGATCCAGTAGCGCCCGCTCAATAGGTAATCGAATCCGTTGGAGATCAAAAGCCCCAGCGACGGCTCGGTCGGCGGCAGCCCGAGGCCGAGGAACGACAGCGTCGCCTCGAGCGAGATCGCGTGCGCCACCTGCACGGTCCCGATCACGATCATCGGCGGCATGCAGTTGGGAAGCAGGTGCCTGAAGACGATGCGCCGGTGGCCCAGCACCAGGCACTCGGCGGCCTCGATGTATTCGCGCTGGCGCTCGACCAACGCGCTGCCGCGCACAGTGCGCGCGTAGTACGCCCACTGCACCACGATCAGGGCGATGATGGTCTTGTCGATGCCGCGCCCCAAGATGGCGAGAAGGATCAGCGCGATCAGGATCGTGGGGAAGCTGAGCTGAAGATCGACGATGCGCATGATCACGTTGTCGACGCGGCCGCCGAAATAGGCCGAGGTCAGGCCGACGGTCATTCCGATGACCAGCGCTATCAACCCGCTCATGACGCCGACGAACAGGCTGATCCGAAGCCCGTAGAAGATCGCGCTCAACATGTCGCGTCCCAGTCCGTCGGTGCCGAGCCAGAACGTCATCCCCTTCATGCTAAGCGACCCCGGCGGTTGGCGGTTTTCGAAGATCGAAAGCTGCTTCAGATCGTAAGGGTTGGTGGGCGAGATCAGGGGCGCGAAGACGGCGACCACGAAGATCGCGGCGAAGACGAAGAACGCGGCGACCGCGAGCGGGCTTTCGCAGAAGTCCGAAAGGAAGCGGCGGAACGGGGTCTCGACGCGGCCAGCCCCGGCCGCCACCGCGGGACCGATCGCGATTTGTTCGCCGAGCCCGGTCATCGCTGCATCTCCGTGATGCGGACCCGGGGGTCGAGCACCGAGTAAATGATGTCCACCAGCAAATTGATGACGATGAACACGACGACGATGATCATCAGGTATCCGACGACCACCGGACGATCGAGCACCTCGATCGAATCGATCAGGAGCTTGCCCATCCCCGGCCAGGCGAAGATGGTCTCGGTCACCACCGCGAACGCGATGACGCCGCCGAGCTCGAGGCCGAGAACCGTAATCACCGGAATCAGGATGTTCTTCAACACGTGCACGAACAGCACCCTGCGCACGCTCAGCCCCTTGGCGCGCGCGAACTTGATGAAGTCCACCAGCAGCGTCTCGCGCATGCCTGCGCGGGTCAGCCGGATCATCAGCGAGATGTGAAACAGCGCCAGGTTCGCCGCCGGAAGAACGAGGTGTGAAAGCCCGTCGAGTGTGAGGAAGCTGAACCGGACCCCCAGCACGTCGACCGTGTCGCCGCGGCCGGTGGTCGGTAACCAGCCAAGCTGGACGGAAAAGACGATGATCAGCATCAGCCCGACCCAGAAGCTGGGTAGGCTGAAGCCCAGGATCGAGCCCCCCATGATGATCCGCCCGCTAAGCGATTCGGGCCTCAGCCCCGCCCACATGCCGAGTGGAACGCCGATGAGCACCGTCATCAGCATCGCGCAGGCGGCGAGCTCGACGGTCGCGGGCATGCGCTGCACGATCAACTGGATGGCGGGAACGCCGAGCACGAACGACCGGCCGAGGTCGCCCTTGAGCAGGTTCTGAATGAACTTGAAGTACTGCTCGTGGATTGGTCGGTCCAACCCCAGCGTTTTGACGGCATCGCGAAAGCATTGTTGGTCGCAGTCCGGATTGATCAGGATGTCGACCGGGTTGCCAATGACGTTGACGCCGAAGAAAACGATCACCGTCATCGTGAACACGATGAGCGAGCTTTGCAGCAAGCGGCGGATAATGAAGACCGTCATGCGCTTCCTCAGGCAATAATGGCCTCAAACCGAACTTCGGCGGCACGGGGACCGAACGTCGCGAGCCGGCGGCCCGACATCATTTGATCCCCGCGCGGATGAGCCGCGCGGAAGTTTAGGGTAACGCACCGGCGCCGGGCAACAACGCTCCGTGGGCGGGCGGCGCGCGCGAACGGCGGCCGCTGGCGCGGCGGTGGCGCCTGGGGCATACTCCGGGCCGCTTCGCGCCAACTGATCGGCGCCGCTTCGCGCCGACTGACACGCGCCCGGAAACGAAGACGGTGACCATGATTCCGCCCGATCCCCTGGAAGGAATCGGCATCGCCGGCTTCGCGCACGCGTTGCGGGCGGGACGGACCAGCGCCGAGGCGAACGCGGACGCCTATCTTCGGCGGATCGACGCGCTGGACGATCGCCTCGGCGCCTTCGAAACCGTGGCCGCGGACACCGCGCTCGGCGCGGCGCGGGCCGTCGACCGATTGCTGGGATGCGGGATCGACCTTGGGCCGTTGATGGGCGTGCCGGTGGCCGTCAAGGACATCGTCGCGGTCGACGGCCTGCCGACCCGGGCGGGCTCGAACGTGGACGTGAGCGACCTGATCGGCGCGGAAGGCGGCTTCGTTCGCATGCTCAAACGAGCCGGATGCGTGATCCTAGGCAAGACCAAAACGGTGGAGTTCGCCATGGGCGGCACCGGGATCGGATATTCGCGGGGGACGCCTTGGAACCCCTGTGATGCGCTGATCCACCGCATCCCCGGCGGATCTTCGAGCGGTTCGGGCGTCGCCACCGCCGCCGGGCTTTGCGGTTTCGCCGTCGGCTCCGATACCGGCGGCTCGGTGCGCACCCCGGCAGCCCATTGCGGCGTCTTCGGCCTCAAGACCACCAAGGACCTGTGGCCCACCGACGGCGTCTTTCCGCTTTCGCGGACCTTCGATACGCTGGGCCTCTTGACGCGCTCGGCCGCCGACGCGGCCGTGGCATTCGCCGCCCTTCAAGGTGATGCGGAGCCGCAGCCGGCGATGGTGAGGGGCCTTCGCCTTGGCCGGCCGGCCAACCACTTCTTCGATCACGTGGACGGCGAGGTGGCTGCCTGCATCAGGCGCGCGATGAATGCGATCGCGCGCGCCGGCGCCGACATCGTCGAGATTGAGATCCCCGAGGCCGCCCGCGTTTGGCCCGAACTCCACGCCTTCATCGCAACCGAGCTGGTGGCCGAACTGGGCGGCAGGTACGGCTTCGAGGCCAAGCGCGCGATGATGGATCCGGACGTGGCGGCGCGGACGGAGCCGGGGCGCGATGTCCCGGCAGACGCGTACGTCCGACTCCGCAAACGCCACCACGTCTTGCGCCGGATCGCGGATAAGCGGATGGCGGGCCTTGATGGCTGGATCGCACCCACGGTCCCCTATTCGCCGCGCCCGGTCGCCGATTTCGACGACGCGGCGCTGGCCGATCGGCTGGTCTCCGTGACCTCAGCCAACACCCGGATCGGCAATTTCTTCGGACTGTGCGCGGTTTCGATCCCGGTGCACCATCTCGGCAGCCGGCTGCCAGTGGGCCTGCAGATTCTGTGCCCCGGCGGCGCCGACGCCCGCTTGCTCGCGATCGCGCGCGCCCTCGAAGCCGTGATCGGCACGCCACCCGGGCCCGATCTTACGGGCTTTCTCTGAGGCGCCCCGACCCCGGACGCCAGGCGGGCGCAGCGCACGTCGGCACGCCGGCATGTTGCCCGCCGGGCGGGTTTGGGACACGATTATCCCTGTTGCACGAACGCACAGTGGGAACCCCAGATTCGAAATTCTACCTTTCGCGGAATCGTCAGACTTTTGCATCAAGTCTAACGATGACCCGATCCACTCGGACAAAGCCATGAAGCCAAACAAACAACGCATTCCGGGGTTTTGCGCACTGTGCAAATCCAAATGCGGCTGTATCTCGATTGTAGAGAACGGCAGGCTGGTGGCCGTGGAGCCGGACCCGGACCACCCGACCGGCGAACAAATCTGCGCCAAGGGCCGCGCCGCGCCGGACATTGTCCACAGCAAGGACCGGCTTGCCTACCCAATGAAACGCACCCACCCCAAGGCTGCCGACGACCCCGGATGGCAGCGCATCTCATGGGACGAGGCGCTCGATTGCACAGCACGCAATATGCGCCGTATTGCGCAAGAACACGGTGCGGAATCTGTTGCTTTCGCGGTCGCCACCGCCAGCGGCACTGCGATGTCCGATCATATGGCATGGGTTGAACGGCTGATCAGGGCGTTTGGCAGCTGCAACACGGTAAGCGGAACGGAAATCTGCAACTGGCATAAGGACGTTGCAACTTCGTTTACCTACGGCGCACCTGTCGGCGGACCGGATTTCAACAACACCGGGTGCATCGTTCTGTGGGGCCACAACCCCAGTACAAGCTGGCTGGTACACGCAGCCGGTGTGGCACGCGCCAAATCGCGCGGCGCAAAACTTGTCGTTGTCGACCCGCGCTGCGCCGGGCTGGCGAACAAGGCGGATCAATGGCTCAGGGTGCGCCCGGGCACGGATGGCGCGCTGGCGCTTGGTATCGCCGGTCAGATGATCAAAAACGGCTGGTTCGACCGGGAGTTCGTCACCAACCGGACCAATGGCAGCTTCCTGGTGCGCAACGACAACGGCCGGTTCCTGCGCGCCGAAGACGTTGATCGTGAAGACAATTCACAATCATACATCGCCTGGGACACGGCAACATCCGCGCCCGTGATCTGCGATCCCGACCACGATGATTACTTCGCTGTCACGAATCACGCGGCGCTTTCCGGCACATTCAAGATCATGACAACCGGGGGCGAAGTGGAATGCCAGCCGGCCTTCGCCCTTTATGCCGCTTTGTGCGAACAGATGACGCCGGAAGAAACAAGGCGCATCACAGGCATTGAACCACAACAGATACACGACACCGCAAAGCTGATCTGGGAAAGCAAGCCGGTTTCCTATTACGCGTGGTCCGGAGTTTCCCAGCAAACGAATGCAACGCAGACGGATCGCGCGATATGCCTGCTTTACGCGCTTACGGGAAGCTATGATGCGCCCGGCGGGAATCTTGTCGTGCAAACGGTGCCCGCCAATAACGTCTCCGGCGCAGAACTGGTCGGCGAAAGCCAGCGCGCCAGGGCGCTGGGAATTGGCGAGATCCCGATGGGCCCGCCCCGCGAGCTGAAGGTGACATCGCGCGATTTCTACCGCGCCGTGCTGGACAAGGAACCTTATGAGGTCAAGGCACTCATAGCCTTTGGCACAAATCTTTTGTTTTCCCACCCCAATCCGGCAATGGGGATAGAGGCGCTTAAAGCCCTCGAGTTCCACGTCCACTCAGATCTTTTTATGTCGCCCAGCGCCACGTTTGCCGATGTCGTTCTGCCGGTTACCACACCCTGGGAGCACGAAGCCCTGCGCATGGGATTCGAGGATTCACAAAACGGTCAGTTGCTGGTGCAGCTGCGCAAGGCGGCGATCGAGCCCCGGGGCGAAGCCCGCTCGGATAGCTGGATCGTCTTCGAGCTGGCCAAAAGGCTGGGACTTGATGACATGTTTTTCAGCGGCGACATGGATGAAGGGCTCGGGAATATCCTCGTGCCTTCCGGCATATCGCTTGAAGATTTGCGCGGCAATCCGCGCGGTGTTCAAGTTGATGCAGCGCCACGCCACCGCAAATATGCCGGGAGTCAGGATGGCGATCGCGCACCCGGTTTCAAAACACCCAGCAGACGGGTTGAAATTTATTCCCAGGTTTTCCTTGAACATGGCCAACACCCTCTCCCCGTTTTTGTACCCCCTTTGCCGAACACGCAAGACGATCCAGCGCTGGCGGAGAAATTTCCGCTTGTTCTGACATCGTTCAAGCCAGTGCTGTTCTGCCAAAGCCAGCATCGCGGTATAGCCCGGCTACGCAAGCAACACCCCGACCCCGTTGTCGAGATCCACTCGGACACCGCAACACGGCGCGGCATTGCGGAACATGGCTGGGTACGTATTGAAACGCCCGACGGCACTTCACTGTGCCGCGCAAAGCTAAATGAAAAGCTCGAGCCGGGCGTTGTGTGCGCCGAGCATGGCTGGTGGCAGGGCTGTGCGGAGCTGAATCTGCAAGCGACCGGGACAATTGGCCCGGCCTGCAACAATTACAATGCGCTCATTGGAAATGATGTCCGCGATCCCGTTAGCGGGTCTGTTCCCTTGCGCTCTTATCCGTGCCAGATATCCAGCGCCTGATCATCCCAGAAAATTGAAATCAACGCCCGACTCGATCCTCTCAAACGGCGCCAATCGGTAACATTCCGGGTTCAAGCTTCCGCCGAACCGGCGAACGGAATCATGAGCTGCCAATGCCCAAGCACCATTCTTCATCACGACCGTGGAGCGGCTGGCTGGCGAAGCGATATGTGCTGCAAAGTCTCGTGGCAACGATCCTTGTGTTTCAACATGCACCGCTCACCCAAGCGCAAGATGCGAACGTCGAAGTCATATTTGAAAACGAGCACAAGGCGCGAGTACGCGAGACGCACCTCGCAACGTCATCTCGGGCCAAAACATCTACGCATGTCCGAACTGAGGGCATTGACCACGTTGGTCGAGATGCCACGGGCGCATCGACTGTCCGTGTCTTGCGCCAAGCACGGTATTCCGCGGCCCGGACCGGCGATCGGCCCCCCGCTACCAAGCCAGCCAATCGAGGGTGTCGAAGCTCGACAACGATTTCATGGATCCGGGCGGGCCCCCGCTCCGCGGGCCGACATGTTCGATCCGCGCGAGCGTAGAGCCGATGCTTCCGGCATCGATGACGGTGATTTCCTTGTCGCCGAAGCCGGGGGTACGTGGGTTCGCGGCGTATGACACTCGGATAACGTGGAGCCGACGGTTGGTGTCGTTGACGACAACGGTGGCGATCGGTCCTCCCTCGGGTTTCTCTAGCCGAACGCGGCGACCGTCGCCGAATTCATACTCGCCGCCGACGAACTTGCTCTCCTTGCGCCATGTTATCTCGCCTGCGGGCTTTTGCACGATCATGACGTCGAATTGAATTGGGATTTTTTGTGAAACCGCGATGACCAGCATGGCACCCGGCACGGCCAGTCCGACGATGATCAATATGCGCAGCTGACGCCGTATCAGGCCGAAGACGATCAAGCCTCCGCCAAGCACGACGCTGGCGTAGATCAGGATGTCGAGAAACAACGTGTCTTCGGCGAGCATCACCAGACCCGTGTTAGGGCACCGTCGCAGTTCGCGCAAACCGTGGCGCCGAACCGACGGCCGGTATTATGGTCTCACTTCGTCGAGATTTCATGGCAAACGCCACACCGGCACGCCGATCCGCCGCACTCTCCGCCCCCGATGGAACCGCGCGCGCGTTTCTGCTAACCTTCGGCCCACACGGTGTCGCGAGAGAAGAGGCATCCAGCCGTCCCCGGAACCGGAAGCGAAGGCCATGTCCGAAAGTCTGGATTGGGAAATCAGCGCGGCCGCACAGCCGAACCCTGACGACTACGACTTCGATCTGAGCCGCGCGCTGAGTTGCGTCGTCTCACTGCGCTCCCATGTGCCGCCGAACGCGTTCACCGCCCAGGTCCTGGGGACCGAGCGCGGCGGCAACGGCGTCCAGATCGGCGACGACGGTCTCGTGCTCACCATCGGCTATCTTGTCACCGAGGCCGATCAGATCTGGCTCGTTGATGCGGAGGGCAAGGCAGCCAACGCCCACGTCGTGGGCTACGACCAAGAGACCGGATTTGGCCTGGTCCAGGCCCTGGAACCCTTGGCCGCTGAGACCATCGCGCTCGGGGATTCAGCCGATCTGCGCGTCGGCGATCCGGTCGTCGTCGCCGGACACGGCGGCCGGCGGCGCTCGGTCGCCGCCCAGGTTGTGGCGAAGCGCGAGTTCGCTGGTTATTGGGAATACGTGCTCGACGAGGGCATCTTCACCGCGCCGCCGCATCCCAACTGGGGCGGGGCCGCATTGATCGGCACCGACGGCACGCTTCGCGGCATCGGCTCGCTTCTGATTCGCCAAGCCGGACCGGGCGAGGATGGCCTCGACGGCAACATGGTGGTCCCCATCGACATCCTGAAGCCCATTCTCGACGACTTGATGCGCTACGGCCAGACGCGAAAGCCGCCTCGGCCCTGGCTCGGCATGCTGGCGATGGAGGCGGAAGACCGGCTGGTGGTCGCGGGCATGACCAACGGCGGGCCCGCGCACAAGGCCGAGGTCCATGTGGGCGACGTCGTCGTCGAGGTGGACGGCGAACCCGTCGACGAGCTTGCAAACATGTTCCGCCGCGTCTGGGCGATGGGGGACGCCGGCGTCAACGTACCGCTGACTGTGCTACGCGAAGGCGAGCCCGTCCACATCCAGGTGCGTTCCGCCAGCCGCGGCGACTTCCTGATTGCGCCCCAGCTACACTGAGGCCACCGCAACGGTTGCGCGGCGAGGCCATTTGGTGGAAATATGGCCCCGGGGCCGCCACGCGGCCGAAGGGGAAATCGCTGGGGTCGGAGAGATGTTTCGTCGGGCCGTTTTCTGCCTGTTCGTCGCCACACTTATCGGCGCGCCCGGGAACTTCGCCCAGCCCGCGCAGGCCGCGGGCGCGTCCGAGTTCATACGCGCGCTCGGTGACGAAGCGATCCGCGTACTGCAAAACCCCGCAGCCAACCTCGATCGCCGCGAGGCCACGTTACGCGCGCTCCTGAAGGACGGCTTCGACATCGCCTTTCTGGGGCGCTTTGTCCTCGCCAAGGAGTGGCGGCGCGCGAGCCCCGAGCAACAGAGCGAGTACCAGGAGCTGTTCGGCGAATACATCCTCGCCACCTATTCGTCGCGCTTCGGCGGCTACGCGGGCGAGGCGCTGACCATCGTCGACGAACGCCCGGCGGGAAAGCGCGACGTGGTGGTGAGCACCCGGATCGACCGGCCCAGCGGCGCCCCCATCCGGGCCGATTGGCGGGTCCGCGCCGACGAGGACGCGTTTCGAATCATCGACGTCTCGATCGAAGGGGTCAGCATGGCGATCACGCACCGCTCGGAATTCGGGGCGCTTGTGCAGCGAAGCGGTATCGACGGCCTGATTGGGGTGCTGCGCGCGCGGGCCGAAAAGATGCCGGCGACGGCGGCGGTCCGATGAGCACGCGCTGGCGCCACGACAACGCCGGCCGGGGTCGCGGCGCCCCCCGGCGACTGACGCTGGTACGTGGCCTGGCCGCGGCCGCGGGCCTTTTCGTCCTTCTCGGCGGAGGCGCCGCCTGGGCCGATTTCGACGCCGGCTGGAAGGCTTATCAGCAGGGCGATTTCGCCGCCGCGCTCGGCGAATGGCGGGCCCTATCGAAGGCCGGCGACGCGCGCGCCGACTACAATCTCGGCATCCTGTACGACCAGGAAAAGGGCGTCGACCGTGACGTGGCCGCGGCGGCCGAGCTGTGGCGCCGGGCGGCGGAAAATGGCTACGCGCCCGCCCAGCACAACTTGGCGGCGAGCCTGATCGCCGGCGATGGGGTCGAACAGGACTTCGCCCAGGCGCTTTCGTGGCTCAAAAAGGCGGCCGACCAAGGGCTCGACCGCTCCATCTACACCCTTGGCAAGATGTACACTTACGGCCTCAGCGTGGACGCGGACCCGCGCCGGGCCTTCACCCTGTTCCTCGATGCCGCCAAAAAGGGGAACGTGCGCGCCCAGTACAACCTCGGCAAGATGTACCGCGACGGCGACGGCACCGAGAAGGACTTAGGCGCGGCCGTCGCCTGGTACCGGCGCGCCGCCGACAGTGGCTACGCCAAGGCCCAGGACAGCCTCGGTCGCCGCTACGCGTTCGGCCAGGGCGTCGCGGCCGATTCGGTCCAGGCCCTGTTCTGGACCATGCTTGCGGCGAACCAGGGACTCGAGCGCGCCCAAACCAACCGCGACGAGCTGAAGGCGCGGATGTCGGGCGAGGACATCACCCGCGCGGAAAAACTGGTGGCCGATTGGAAGCGGGCCGCCGATTAGATCGCGTTTATGATTTTGGATGGACTCAGTCCATAATCATGAACGTGATCGATTCCTCTAGGTTAGAGCGGGAAGCGGGCGGACAATCGGTTTCCGCTTTTCCTCGTCCAGCTCCAGCGCGCGCACCCCGCGGTGAGATTTGGGACGTCGCGCCCACCCGCGCCCGGCCGGCCCGCAATCCCATTCCCGCCATCCTCGCGGCTCTCGCGGCCCTCGTTGTCGTCGCGACAGCGCTCCCCGCCCCGGCTGCGGCTCCGGCGCACGTGAGCGCACGGATCCAGGCCTTAGCCGTCGAGAGCCAAGCCATCGCCGAGCGCGACCGCAAGCTCGCGCGCACCTTGAACGACCCGGCGCTGGGGGCGCTGAACGCGCGCCGCAACCACGAGCGGACGGAAGCCCTCGTCAACGCCATCGTGATCGCCGCGATCATCGAATCGCCGGCGCTGGCGCCAGACGTGGTGGCAGCCGCCGTCGCTCTTCTGCCCGGCATGCGCGAGAGCATCGCCCAGGCGGTGAGCGCGGCCTTTCCCGGCTTCGCCCCCGCCATCGCCCGGGCCGCGGGCACGGCCGCCGAGGCGCAAACCGCACCCGCAATTCCCCGTGCGGTTTCGCAAGTGCCCGCCCCGGTGCCCTTTTTCGCCCCCAAACCCGCGCCGCCGCCCGCAGACGCCGACGCGGCGGGCGAGACGGAGGCAGAGCCCGGCATTTACGATCCGCTCGAGACCGTCAACCGCGGGGTCCTCGTCTTCAACGACGCCGTTGACGCCGTGATCATCAAGCCGGTGGCAAAGTTTTACGGCTTCGTCACGCCCGAATTCGCCAAGCGCGGGGTGCGCAACTTCGCCCGCAACCTGAACGCGCCGGTGGTGCTGGCAAACGACCTCCTCCAGCTCGAGGTCGGCGATGCCGCGGTGACGGTCGGGCGATTCATGGTCAACACCGTCTTTGGCGTCGCCGGCTTCGCCGACGTGGCCGAAGGCTGGAACCTGCCCCACCACCCGGCCGACTTCGGCCAGACGCTCTACAGCTACGGCTCGGGCCCGGGGGCCTACCTGGTGGTGCCGATCATCGGCCCGAGCACGGTCCGAGACGGGTTCGGCACCGGCGTCAACACCTTCTTCCACCCCTTCACCTATCTGTTCGACACATATACCAATCTCGCCATCGCCGGCGGCAAGGCGCTGGTCCGCCGCGAGACCCTGATCGAGCCCCTGGACGATCTTCGCGCGTCCTCGATCGACTATTACGCCGCGCTGAGAAGCGCCTATTTCCAGGACCGCGCGGTCGAGCTCAACAAGGGCGCGCCTCCGGTGTCAGGCGATGTGGACCGAATGTTCGAGGAGTTCGAATAGGAAGGCCCATGCCGGCGATCTGCCGCGATTGCGACGCCTGCTGGGAGGACCCACCCGCGGACGGCGTCTGTGAAGCCTGCGGGTCTTCGCGGGTACTCGCGCATCCCGAGCTCGACCGGTTGGCGATCGCCCATGTCGACTGCGACGCGTTCTACGCCGCGATCGAGAAGCGCGACCGGCCCGAGCTTCGCCCCCTTCCCGTCATCGTCGGGGGCGGCAGGCGCGGCGTCGTCACGGCGTGCTGTTACATCGCGCGCCGGTCCGAAGTGCGCTCGGCGATGCCTATGTTCAAGGCGCTGAAGCTCTGCCCCAATGCCACCGTGATCCGCCCCGAAATGGAGAAGTACCGCGCCGTGGGCGCCGAAGTCCGGGCGCTGATGCAGGGCGTAACTCCGCTGGTCGAGCCCCTGAGCGTGGATGAAGCGTTCCTCGATCTCTCCGGCACCGAGTCGCTGCATGGCGGATGGCCGGCGCGCACCCTGGCGCGGCTTTGCCGCCGCATCGAGGACGACGTCGGCATCACCGCCTCGGTGGGCTTGAGCTACAACAAATCGCTCGCCAAGATCGCTTCCGATCTGGAGAAGCCGCGGGGTTTCGCCGTCATCGGCCGGGCCGAGGCGGTCAAGTTCCTGGCGCCGAAGCCCGTCGACTTGATCTGGGGCGTCGGCCCAGCCCTAGGGAAGCGGCTCGAAGGCGATGGCATCGCGACCATCGGCGAGCTTCGAATGCGCGACGAAGCCGATCTCGTCGCCCGCTACGGGGCCATGGGGCGGAGGCTCGCGCGCTTCGCCCGGGGCGAGGATTCGCGCCCCGTCGAGCCGCACGCGGTGGCCAAAAGCATCTCCGCCGAGACCACCTTCGACGACGACTTGGCGGATCTGGACGCGCTCGCGAGCGTCTTGTGGGGACTCGCGGAGAAAGTGGCGCGGCGGCTCAAAGACGCGGAACTCGGCGCCGGCACGGTAACGCTCAAGCTCAAGACCGCGGGCTTTCGAACCATCACGCGTTCGCGCACGTTGCCCGCTCCCACCCGCCTCGCGGAAGTGCTCTACCGCACGGGGCGCAGTTTGTTGGAGCGCGAGGCCGATGGCCACGCCTTCCGCCTGATCGGGATCGCGAGCGCCAACTTCGTGGACGCCGCCCAAGCCGACCCGCCCGATCTCGCCGAGCCCGACAAGGAGCGCTGGGCGCGGATCGAGACCGCCGTCGACACCGTGCGCTCGCGCTTCGGCAGCAAGGCCATCGCCAAGGGCCGCGCCTGGCGGAAAGGGGCGACCGGCGCAGCCGGGAAAGGTCGGGGGCCCGCGTCGTGAGCGCGCCCTTCGTGCGCGGCTTCCGCCCCGGCACGGCCCTGCGCCGGGTGCGGGTCAGGCTCGGGCGCGGTGGGGCATGCGCCAGGGACCGGAAAGTTGACGTCGACCGGAATACAGAGATTGGCTGACATTCGTAACGCTGTAACTACGTTTTTGTAATTACAGGGTTCGATACCGTGCGATGGACGTGGGACCCGAACAGGGATCGCAACAATCGCCGCGTCCATGGCCTCGGCTACGAGACGGCCCGACTGGTGTTTGACGATCCCCTCGCCGTGCCGCGGCCGGACCCGTACTCGGGCGCGGCACGATGGCAAACCGTCGGGTTGATCGCAAACGTGGCCGTGCGCGTCGCCCATACTTGGCCCGATCCGGAACCCGATTCGGACGAACACGTGGGACGCATTGTCAGCGCGCGAAAAGCGGCGCGTCACGAGAGGAAAGCCTATGAAGAAGGCGAGTTCTAAGAAGCTGACAGAAAAGCAGAAGTCCGAGATCGAAGTCCTGGCCGCGCTGGTGGACGACGCGATCGATACCCGCGATATTCCGGAAGCACGCGACTGGTCGGGTGCCCGGCGGGACCTCTTCTACCGCCCGGTCAAGAAGCAGCTCACGCTCCGGCTCGACGTGGACGTGGTCGAGTGGTTTAAGAACCACGCGCGCAACGGCCGCGGCTACCAGACCGACATCAACCGCGCGCTTCGCCAGCACGTACATCGTCGCGAGAAACAGCCGTACTGACCATCTCTGCGGTCCATCCCCGAAACGCCCCGCGGTCGACAGGCCGCTGTATTCCTACAACGGCTCGTTCGTCTCGCCCGTCGGGTCGAAACCCATGACCGGGTGGGCCTCGTAGGGTTCCTCGAGGAAGCGGAGCTCGTCGTCGTCCAACGCGATCTCGGTGGCCTTGGCGGCGTCCGTGATATGGCGCGCCTTGGTGACGCCGACGATGGGCGCGGTGACGCCGGGCTGGTGCAAGAGCCAGGCGATGGCCACCTGGGCGGGCGCGACGCCGCGGCGCTTGGCGAGCTCGATCACCCGGTCGATGACCCGGAAATTGGCGTCCGAGACGTAGAGCTCGCGCATCCGCTCGTCCGTTTTTGCGCGCGTCGTCGGCGCGCGGCCGCGGCGTTTGCGGGTGCCCGAGAGCATGCCGCGCCCGAGCGGGCTCCACGGAATCATCCCGATCCCCTCCTCTGCGCAGTAGGGAACCATTTCACGTTCCTCTTCGCGGTAGACCAGGTTGTAGTGGTTCGACATGGACGTGAACCGGGTCCAGCCGTTCATGTCGGCGACATGGTTCAGGCGCGAGAATTGATACGCCAGCATGGACGAGGCGCCGATGTAGCGGGCCTTGCCCGCCTTCACCACGTCGTGGAGCGCCTCCATGGTCTCTTCGTCGGGGGTGCGCCAGTCGTAGCGGGGGATCTGGTAGAGATCGACGTAGTCGGTCTTCATCCGCTTGAGGGTGCCGTCGATGGCATCGAAAATCTGCTTGCGGCTGATGCCGATGTAGTTGGGCCAGCGGCCTGAGTGGTTGTGGGTGATGGTGGCGATGATCACTTTGTCGCGGGACACGTTCCTGAGCACGTACTTGCCGACGAGCGTCTCGCTCAAGCCGTCGGAGTAGATGTCGGAGGTGTCGAAGAAGTTGATGCCGGCGTCGAGCGCCTTCTTGAACATGGGCCGGCTTTGCTTCTCGTCCAGCACCCAGTCGTACCAGGACTTGGACCCGAAGGTCATGCACCCCAAGGCAACACGGCTGACCTCAAGCCCGCTGGTTCCCAGAAACCCGTACTTCATGCCGATTCCCCCGGTCTGGATTTGGACGCGGCGGGGCCGCGCCGCACCCCGCCATCCTAGAGCGGATCGCGGTCGATTGGAACCGCGATGCGGCTCCGATCGGCTGCGTGAATCCGCTCAATTTCAACAAGATAGGCCCGATTCACGGGCTCGGCGGGTGGCCAGACGCGATATCCCCTCCCCGCCCGGCGCGAAGCCGTGGACGCCCGTGACCGATCCCCGGTATTGACCCGGGGTCGGGCATGACGCTCCCGTCGGGCCCGACGCACAGAAGCCGTCGCCCGACGCTCAATCCGGCGCGACGCCGGTCCAGTCCACGACGAAATCCGCATGATCGACCTGCCAATCGGGGGGTGTATGCGCCTCAGGCGTGCCCACGTATTGGACGGCGACGATGTGGTCGTGCGCATCCAAGCCGAGCACCCGTTTCACGGTAACGTCGTAGGCCACGGCGCCGGTCCGCCACATGGCGCCGAAACCCTTGGCGTGGAACGCGATTCCGAGATTGTGCGCCGCCGCGGCCGCCGACATCACCTGCTCGATCTCGGGGATCTTGGGATGATCGGGCTGAACCTTGGCCGCGACCACGGTCCGGTCTTGCACGCCGCGTCCACTCCTTGCGCAAACAATCGCCGGGGTCGGTTTTTCCAACCCGGGCTCCGGTCTCAAGCCCGCGGTCGGGGGCGGCGAAATTTTTGCGCCGTCACGCGTAGTGGAGCGGCAGAGCGGTCGAGTACTTGATCTGCTCCATGGCGAAGCTCGAACTCACGTCCGACAGGCTGACCTTCTCGATCAGGCGCTTGTAGAACTCGTCGTAAGCCGCGATGTCGCGGACCACGACCCGCAGCAGATAGTCGATCTCGCCGCTCATCCGATAGAACTCCACCACCTCGGGGAACTCGGCAACGGCGGCCGCGAATTCCTCAAGCCATGCGTAGTTGTGCTCGCGAGTCTTGACGGCGACGAAGACGGTGACGCCCACGTTCAACGCGGCCGCGTCGAGAATCGCCACGCGGCCGCGGATGACGCCCGAGGTTTCGAGCTTCTGGATACGCCGCCAGCACGGCGTCGAGGTGAGACCGACCCTGCCGGCGATTTCGGCGAGTGGCATGGTCGCGTCGTCCTGAAGACAGCTGAGGATCGTCCTGTCGATTTCGTCCATGGGTGGGCTCCTTTGGGAAGCACATTTTTCGGAATAGAAATATTTTGCGCGTATTACTTATATCATAGGAAATAATTTTTATATATCCCAATAATAAACGATTATCCGAAAATATTTTCTAATAATCCTCTTGCGCGCTCACATCCCACGCGCGAAAGTCGGGCAACGGAGGAAAGCCGTTGTGATATTTTCCCGCCTTCCTCGATCTCGCCGGACGCGACTGCCTCGTGGTCGGCGCGGGCACGGTGGCTGCGCCGAAGGTGCGGCTGTTGTTGCGCGCGGGCGCTGTCGTCACGGTGGTCGTGCCGGCGGCGAGCGAGGCGGTCCGCACCCTCGCCCGGCGCGGAGACATCACCTGGCGCCGGCGACGCCGGTGGCGGTCATCGAGAACGGAACCCTGCCCGCCCAGCGCGTCGTCACCGGGCGGATCGATGACCTGGGCCGCCTGATGCGCGAGCACGCGATCGCGGCGCCGGCGCTGATCGTCATCGGCGAGGTGGTCCGCCACGGCGCCGCGGCGGCGCAATCGGATGGGACGGAAATTAATGCATTGAGGCTCGCCATATGAAACGGAAAACCGCGCCCACGAACGGGGTGAACAACGACGCGAGGGGCGGAAAAGTCATGACCGCCAACCGGCTCAGCGACGGCGCCGTGGTCTACCTCGCGAACGGCGGCGCGTGGTGCGTGCGCCTCACCGATGCCCGGATCGCCGCAACCGAGGCGGAGGAACGAGCGCTCGAGAGGCGCGCCGCGGCGGGTGAGCGCGCGCTTCTCGTGATCGAGAGCTACCTGTTCGACGTCCATGCGAAACCGGACGGCCCCGCCCCTTTGAGCCAACGCGAGCGCATTCGCGCGACCGGGCCCACGGTACGGGCCGATTTCTCGGAACCGACGGGCCGCGCCGCGATCATGCATCGGGAGTGAGTTTCATGTACGCCTACGACCAGCGCGACCACGCGATGCTCGCCCAACGGACCGCGCAGTTTCGCGGACAGGTGGCGCGGCGCCTGGCCGGCCAGTTGACGGAAGCCGAGTTCCGGCCGCTCAGGCTGCTGAACGGGCTCTATCTGCAGCTCCACGCCTACATGCTGCGGGTCGCGATTCCTTACGGCACGCTGTCGGCGCTCCAAATGCGCGGACTCGCGGCCGTGGCGCGGTCCTATGACAGGGGTTACGGCCACTTCACGACGCGCCAAAACATCCAGTTCAACTGGCCCAAGCTCGACGACGTGCCGCGAATCCTGGACGATCTCGCGGGCGTCGAGATGCACGCCATCCAGACCAGCGGCAATACCATTCGCAACGTGACCGCCGACGCCTACGCCGGCGTCGCGGCGGACGAGATCGAGGATCCCAGGATTTACGCCGAAATCATCCGCCAATGGTCGACGCTGCACCCGGAGTTCACCTTCCTTCCGCGCAAGTTCAAAATCGCGGTGACGGGCGCGCCGCGCGACCGGGCGGCGGTGCGCGTCCACGACATCGGCCTGCAAATTCGAACCAACGAAGCGGGCGACGTGGGCTTCGCCGTGATCGTCGGCGGCGGATTGGGGCGCACGCCGGTCGTGGGCCCTCTCATCCGCGAGTTCCTTCCGAAACGGGATTTGCTCTCCTATCTCGAGGCAATTCTCCGGGTCTACAACCAGCTCGGCCGGCGCGACAACAAGTTCAAGGCGCGCATCAAGATTCTTGTTCAAAGTACTGGTATTGCAAGATTTACCGAAATGGTCGAGGAGGAATGGCGGCGCATCGCGGGTGGATCTCTCGACCTAGATCCGCACGAGATCGCCCGCATTGCCGCGAACTTCGCACCGCCGCCCTACGACCGCCTGGAGCCCGTCGATCCCGGGTTCGAGTTCAAGCTTGCGGCCGACCCTCGCTTCGCCCAGTGGTGCGGCACCTCTCTCGCGCGCCATCGCCAACCCGGCTACGCCATCGTCAACGTCTCGCTCAAGCCGGTGGATGGGGTGCCCGGCGACGTGACGGCCGTGCAGATGGAGGGGCTGGCCGATCTGGCCGAGCGCTTCAGCTTCTCGGAAATCCGGGCGACCCACTGGCAGAACCTGGTGCTTCCGCACGTCCGCTTGGGCGACGTCCATGCGGTCTGGCTGGCGCTCGCGACGCTCGGTCTCGCGACCCCGAACGTCGGGCTCGCGAGCGACGTGATCGCGTGCCCGGGCCTCGATTACTGCAATCTCGCCAACGCGCGGTCGATCTCCGTCGCCCAAGCGATCTCGCGCCGCTTCGCCGATCTCAAACGCTTGAACGACATCGGCGATCTCCGGATCAACATTTCGGGCTGCATCAATGCCTGCGGCCACCACCACGTCGGCAACATCGGCCTTCTCGGCGTCGACAAGAAAGGCGAGGAATACTACCAGCTCACGCTGGGCGGCAGCGACGACGAAGACGCCGCCCTTGGCGATCTCGTCGGCCCGGCGTTCCCGTACGACGCGATCGTCGACGCCGTCGAGACGATCGTGATCACGTATATGGATCGGCGCGAGCCCGGCGAGGGGTTCCTCGCGACCTACCGCCGCGTCGGTCTCGCACCCTTCAAGGAGAAGCTCTATGGCGCTCATCAAGGATAACGCGCTTCGCCCCGACGCGTGGGTCTTGGTCGCGGACGACGCGGAGCTACCCGAAAGCGACCCGGCCATCGTATCGTTCGCGCGCTGGCGGCGCGATCGCGCCCGGCTCGCGCGCCGCAACGGCCCGCTGGGCTTGCGGCTCGGCAGCGACCAGCCACCCGAAGGCGTCGCCGACGATCTCGCCGCCTTCGATCTGATCGCGCTCGAATTCCCGAAGTTCACCGATGGGCGCGCCTATTCCTACGCCCGAATCTTGCGCGAACGGTACGGCTTCGCCGGCGAGCTCCGGGCCGTCGGCAACGTCTTGCGCGATCAGCTTTTCTTCATGCGGCGCTGCGGCTTCGATGCCTTCGAGGTCGGCGACGACATCGACATCGGCGCCTGGCTCGAGGCTTTCGCCGAGATCGAGGTCATCTATCAGCCGGCCGCCGGCGACACCCACGCCCTTCAGGCCTTGCGGACGTCTTTGTCCCCCGGGCCGACCCGGATGAGGGTGACAGCGTAAGCGTACGCGCGCGAATCCGGCCCATCGCGTTGGCGTGCGCAGAGGGGCTTCTGCGGAGCGGGTGGAAATTGCGTTGCGGGGATTCCGTCCCGATTCTAGAGTCGCCCGAACTCCAAGAAAAATAGCGATCAACGATTGCAGGCAGACGTGCGGCGTTCTTGTTCAGCCGTTCGTCGCCTCCGCGGGCCTTTTTGAAAGGCTGAACCCATGCCCAAGCACCACGAGGTCAAATCCACGCCCGAGACCGTTCACGTTAGCGTCTTCGACGCCGCGATCGCGCCCGTGATCGAGGTGGATTCGGGCGACACCGTCACGCTGCATTGCCTTTCCGGCGGCCCCGACATCTTGCCCGAAGATGACGCGTTCGAGGTACTGCCCGATCATCTGGAAGTCATGCGCGCCCTCGACGTGACCAAGCCGGGCCACTTCATGACCGGGCCGGTCGCGGTCCGCGGCGCCGAGCCCGGCGATATGCTCGAGGTCCGCATTCTGGACGTCAAGCTGCGCCAGAACTGGGGCCACAACTCGATCCGGCCCCTGAGCGGCAGTTTGCCAGACGACTTCCCCATCCGCCGCTGCATGCACATCCCGCTGGACGCCGAACGGATGGTCGCCACCATGCCCTGGGGCCTCGAGATTCCGCTTCAGCCCTTCATGGGCGTGATGGGGGTCGCGCCGCCACCCATCTGGGGCGCGATCTCGTCGGGGCCGCCACGCGCGCACGGCGGCAACATGGACAACAAGGAACTGGTGGCCGGCACCACGCTTTTCGTGCCCGTGTTCGTCGCCGGGGCCAACTTCTCGGCCGGCGACGGCCACGCCTGCCAGGGCGACGGCGAGGTCAATTCGAACGGGCTCGAAACCGCGCTCAGCGGCACTTTCGAGCTGATCGTCCACAAGGGTAAGACCATCACCATGCCGCGCGCGGAGACGGACGCGCACTACATCACCATGGGCATGGACTTGGACCTGGACGACGCCGCCACGCAGGCGGTGCGCGAGATGATCGCGTTCATCGGCGAGCGGTCCAACATCGCGCCCGAGGACGCCTATACGCTGTGCAGCCTGGCCGCGGACCTGCGCGTCACCCAGATTGTCGACGGCAACAAGGGCGTGCACGCGATGCTGCCCAAGTGGGCGCTGCGGGCGTGAGGCGCGCCTTGCTCTACTCCACGACCGATCGATAGTCCGGGCCGAAGGCGGTTTTCATGGCGTCGGCAAGCCGCGCCCGGGCGGCGTCCGGATCCCCGATGGCCGCCGCCACCGAGCCCCGACCGGCTTCCGGCATCACGGGGATCACTTGGGCGAAGATCCACGAGCGCCGGGCGAGCCGAACCGAGCGCGGCAGGCGATACAGGTTGCGGTTGAACACGCGCATGGTCTCGTCGTCGAACACCGCCTCCCAGGCCTCGCGCTCGGGGCCCACATCGAAGTCGCGGCGAACGTTCCGGGGCGCGCTTTCGGACCGCGCGCGCTTTGTGGCCGCCCGGTCGACGCGGCCGGAGGCGATTACCACGCCGTAATCGCGAAGCGCCCCTTCCTCGGTGGCGAAACCCAGGCGAACGTCGCGACGAACGCTTTCAGGATCGCGTTTCAAGGGATCGCCCATGCCGCTGCCGCCCGGCATCATCACCGTGACCCGCTCGCCCGCCGCGAGATCGAGCCGGTCGAACCGCGACAGCTCGGTCTCGCCCGCAAGGCCCCGGTTCCGGATCACGCGGAACGGCGCCGCGGGACGCGCGCCGAAGATCCCCCAGCCCTGGAATCGTTGGCGGTCGATCCCCTGAATGATCAGGGTGCCGCCGTCACGACGTGCTTCGAAGGTGATCATCTGCCCGACCCCGCCGCGCCACTCGCCGGGTCCGCCGGAATCGGCGCGCACCTCGTACTCGTTCACCACGATGCCGGATAGGGACTCGACGGTTTCCAGGCGCTGGTTCTTGATGTTTACGTACGAGGCGTCGCGCCCGTCGACCCCGTCGTTGCCGCTGTACGCCCCCATGCCGCCACGCATGGACTGGACCACGGTGATCCGGCTTCGGTTGCGCCCGCCCGGGTCGGGGTCGGAGTAGACGATTTCCAGGCTGGCGCCGCCGGCGGGCGCCGCCATTCGCTTGGGCGCAGCCTGCAGCAAGATGCCGTTCATCACGTCGTTCAGGCGCCGGATCGTGTCGAGGCGCGAGCCGATGGCGTTCGGGAACTCGGCGTTCATCGCGTGTCCCGGCGGGTTGATCGCGGTGATGGGACGGAAGATCCCGGCGTTGAACGGAATGGTCTTGTCGTGGGTGCAGATGAAGGTGACCAGGCGTCGGGTGAAGCCCGCGCACATGCGCCCCATGGACGGGTAGTTGAGCGCGCCCGGCACCTGCGGGTCGGTGTCGCTCAAGTCGATGGTCACCGCGCCATCGCGAAACGTGACCGCAAGCCGGATACGGAACGGATAGGGCGTGATCATGTCGTCGTCGACGAAGTCACAGAACTCGTAAACCCCTTCAGGCACGGTTCTGAGCACGGCTCGGGTCTTCTCCTCGGCGTAGGCGAGCAACACTTCCTGGCAGTCGACGAAGGCCTCGGCGCCGTGGCGCGCGATCATGCGTTCCGCCCGCCGCGCCCCGGTCTCCACCGCCGCCAGCAATGCCTTGAAGTCGCCCAGGTTGAGCTCGGGCGAACGGCTGTTGGCGGTGAACAGCGCGAGCCAGTCGGCGTTGACCTCGCCTTGGCGCACCACCTTTAGCGGCGGCACGCGCAAACCTTCCTGGAAGATGTCGGTGTTGGTAGGTGAAACGCTTCCCGGCACCCGGCCGCCCACGTCGTTGAAATGGCAGAAGCACCAGCCGTAGGCGACGATGCGCCCCGCGTGAAAATAGGGACGCACCAGATGATAGTCGGGAAGATGGGTGGAAAGCCCGTCCGAGGTGTAGGCGTCATTGGTGCCGATTACGTCGCCGGGTTCGAGATCCGGAAACGCCTCGATCACGCCGCCCAACGGGTAATAGATCGTGGACACGCCGGCGACGGTAGAATCGCTGGGCCAGGCGAAGATGTTGCCGGCGAGGTCGGCGACGCCGACTCCGAAGTCGCCTCCCTCCTTGACGAAGGCCGAACGCGCGGTGCGTTTCAGCGTCAGCGCCATCTCGTCGGCGAGCCCCGAGACCTTGCGGCTGAGGATCTCCAAAAGGGCGGGATTGAAAACGGTCATGGCCCCCTCAACCTTCGGTGCCGGCGGCAGGCGTCAGGATCAGGTTGCCGATCCGGTCGGTTACGGCCCGCCACTCGGGAAGAATCCAGGTGGTGCTGTCCTCTTGTTCGATTATGGCGGGGCCGCCGACGACGGCGTCGCGCAGAAGTTGGCTTCGCTGGAACACGGGCACGTCCATCGCGGCGCCCTGGTGGTACACCCGGCGGCGGTCGTCGGGCGACGGCGTCGGGCCGGCGTCGATCTCGGGCATGGTTACGGGCGGCATCCGGCCGGTGACGCGCAGCCTTTGGGTTGTAATCTCGGCATCGCTTTCGAGATCGCGAAACCCGTACAGCTTTTCGTGCGCGTCGTGAAACCGATCGGCGATGGCGGCCACATCGGGGCGCCGGGCCAGCGCGCGTGGCAGGCTCACGGGCAGCTCGAAGGACTGGCCTTCGTAACGCATCTCCAGCGTGGTCGCGAACTCGGCCGCGCCCAGGATATCGCCCTCGGCGGCGAGCCAGGCTGTGGCCTCGGCCTCGAGGTCGCGGAAGATTTGGGCGAGCGCCGCCGCGGCGTCGCCGCCGTCGCGCAAGCGGATGTGGCGCGAGCGCACGTAGTCGCGCTTGACGTCAGCGAGAATGGCGCCGAGCGCGCAGAAGGTGCTGGACGCCGGGGGCACGATCACGCATTCGATATCCACCTCATCGGCGAGCAGGTTGGCGTGGGTCGGCCCGGCGCCGCCGAACGCCATGAGGGTGAAGTCGGCCGGGTTCTCGCCGCGCCGCGCCGTCCCTTTTTGCAGTTCCGCCGCCATCACAGCGGTTGCCACGTCCAACGCCGCCGCCGCGGCCTTGACCGCACGGTCTGGCGCGTCCTGAAGCCCGATGCGCATGCCTACCGCTTCCAGCGCCACGCGCGCCCCCGCCTCGTCCAGCCGCATGCGCCCGCCGAGGAAGTGATCGGGGTGGATGTAGCCGACCAGCAAATAGCAGTCCGTCAGCGTGGGTTCGGTCCCGCCGCGGCCGTAGCACACCGGCCCAGGCTCGGCACCGGCGCTGTGGGGGCCGATTTTCAATACGCCCTGGGGGTCAACCCAGACCACGGAGCCGCCGCCGGCGCCGATGGCGCTGACGTCGAGGACCGGGACCATGAGCGGCAGGTTGCCCACGTGGGCGTCGCTGGTGAAACTGGGCTCGCCGTCCTGGACCACGGAGACGTCGCAGCTGGTGCCGCCCATATCGACGGTGATCAAGTTGCTCCGGCCCGCCGCCTGCGCGGCGCGCAGGGCGGCCACCACGCCGGACGCCGGGCCCGACAGAACGGTATCGATCGGGCGCGCACGCGCCGTCTCGACGCTGACCGTGCCGCCGTTCGAGGCGGTGATGTAGACCGGCGCCCCGACTCCCACCGCCTTCACGCGCGCGACCAGCCGGGTCAGATAGTCGTCCATGATCGGTTGCACGTAGGCGTTCATGATGGCGATCAGGGCGCGCTCGAACTCGCCGAGCTCGGGCCAGATGGTTGCGGATTCCGTGACCGGGACGCCGTCGAGGCGGCGGCGCAATCCTTCCGCCACCTCGTGCTCGAGGGCCGGGTGCATGTACGAGTTCAGGAGCTGGACGGCCACCGCTTCGATCCCGTTCGCCTTGGCGCGCTCGGCGATCTGCGTCAGTTCCGCGTCCGCGACCGGGGTTCGGAGCACGCCGTCGGCGAGCACCCGGGCCGAGGTCTCGAAGATCAGATCGCGCGGCACCAGGGGCTCCTCCTTACGCAGCGTGAAGTCCTGGGTGTGGGCAAGGTTGCCGCGCCCAATTTCGAGCACGCTGCGGTTGCCCTGCGAGACCACCAGCCCCACCTTGGCGCCGCGGCGCTGGATGATGGCGTTGATCAGCAACGTGGTGCCGTGAACGATCAGGCCGATGTCGTCGGGGACGACGCCGGCGCGTTCGATCAGCGCCGAAAGCCCGCGTTCGACCGATAGCGACGGGTCGTCCGGTACGCTCGGTACCTTGAACCGGGTCAGCGTGCCGGAAGAGGAATCGGCGAGCACGAAATCGGTGAACGTTCCGCCAACGTCGACGCCGACGCGGCAGCGCCCGGCCGGGCCGCGCGGTGACGGAGCCGCCGTGTCCGCCGTCATGCGGTGCCCTTGAGGCCCAAGCGGTCCGCGAGCGCGCACACGTCATCGGGTCTCGGGAAGCGTGCGGGCGCGGGCCTGAGCTTCAATCGCGCGAAACCGTTGGCGGGCATGGGCTGCCATTGGGGCGGCCCGTCGTCCGGCTGCATCACCACCGCCGGGCCTCGTGCGCCCATGCTCTCCTCGCTCGCTTTTCCCGCGGACCCGCCGTTTCACTTGCGATCTTGCCGGATCGCCGCAACGAAGACAACGCGGGCGCGGCCTAGCCCGCGGCAATGCCCGGCGTTGAAGGGGCGGCCGGAAGCGCCATGGTGCCCGATGATGCCTCATGATGCCCATGGGGCGTTTGGGAACGAACGCGATGGAACAAGTTCGCAGCGAAAGTGATGCGCGGTTGGCCGCGCGCGTCCGGCGCGGGCTCGCGTGGCTGTGGTATGAGCTGTGCGATCTCATGCGCAACGACAATGCCCCCAAGTCGCGGGCCGACTTCAACCACCACTGCGGCGCCTGAGCTCTCCCCGGCCCGCGCCCCGCCCGATCCGCTCCATGACGGCGCGTCTCGGGCGCGCGCCCGGTCAGCCCGGTTTCGCGGGCCTGTCGCCACCGGGGCCGGACGCCGTGGTGCCGCCGTCCACCGAAAGCGTGGTGCCGGTGACGTAGGACGCGTCGTCGGAGGCCAGGAACAGGACCGCACGCGCGATCTCTTCGACGCTTGCAAGCCGCTTCATGGGGACCGGATCGGCGATCCACGCCATGCCGTCGTCGTACGGGAGGCCGAGATGGTCGATCTTTTCGTCGGTCATCTCGGTGTAGGTGTCACCGGGCGCGATGGCCACCACCCGGATGTCGTGGGGCGCCAGGTCGAGCGCCATCGCCCGTGTCATCTGCAAGAGCGCCGCCTTGGACGTGCAGTACGAGACCTTGCCGGGCTCGGTGAACACGCCCAAGTCCGACGACACGTTGACGATCACGCCGCCGCCCTGGTCCTTCATCACGATCGCGGCCTCGCGCGAGAGGATGAAGGGGGCGCCCAGATTCACCCGCATGGTCTCGGCCCAATGGGCGTTGTTGGTCTCGAGCGTGCCGAAGCGATGGTGGATGCCGGCGTTGTTGAAGAGCACGTCGAGCCGGCCCATCCGCCTCACCGCCTCGGCGATCAGGGCCTCGGGCGCGCCGTCGTCGCGAAGATCGGCTTGGGCGAATTCGACGGCACGTCCGGCGGTCCGCATTTCGCCCTCGAACGCGGCGCCGCGCGCGGCGTCGCGGCTGGCGGCCAGCACCCGCGCGCCCTCATCCGAGAACGCGATCGCCGTCGCCTTGCCGATGCCGGTGGCCCCGCCGGTAATCAGCACGGCCTTTCCTTCGAAACGCATGCCCATTCCTCGCTTTCGCGCCGGGACGATTGGCGATCCCGACGGGATTCGTTGCCGCCTTGAAAGGACGGCCGCAAGCGCGCCGTGTCAAGGGTTTGGGGTGTCGAGCCGCCGCCCATGAGACCCGTCCAAACCCGTGTCGGTCCGGAGCGAGCGTCGAACCGATTACGGCCCTCGACATCGTCCGCACCGCCAATCTCCGGATCGACCAGCGCGGCGAGAACACGCCGCGCCAATCCATGCGGCGATGCGGCGGGTGGAATTGCTGGCGAACGAAAGAGCGGACGAATGCAAGGCTTTGTCGAACCTGTCCCGGGGCGCTTACAAGCGACCGACTGAGTGGTCCAGGGTCCGCATTCAAGCGGGAAGCGGTCATCCCGTCGTAGGTGGCTGCACTCCCGCATTTGACTCCGGGGAGACACTGGTGATGTTGGACGTTGCGATCGAAGTTGGTCTTCGCCTTCGGTCTCGAAATCCAGATGTGCACCCCAAAATCACGATCTTGCCCGCCGTATCCCTGGTACCCTTCCATTTTACATGGCGAATCGCGGCGTTTGGGAAGCCATCGACAGTGCAAGTCCGGCGGTTTCGCTAGCCGCAGAAGAAGCAGATATCAATTTCTATCTATCGGTCTATGAGACGTGCCTTGATGAACTGACCACGCAACGAAATCGAACGGACCATCGTGCCTCGCATGGCACTGAGCGGACCATTTTCGAGGCAGGCGTCGGAATCGGGTTCTGGCCCACAGAAGACAAGCGGGCTGCATCAAACCTTTCGCGTCCCGTCGCTTAAGATCACAGTGGGTCGTGGGGATAAGGGAAGGTTGAGGATATGGTCATGTTGGCCGATTAGATGGAAAAAACGGAACTCCCTCTTTCGAAAAAGAGCCGAGAGAAGCCAAAGCAGAGCAGTTTCGACCCGGTGCTGGTGGCGAAGGTGCTGGGGATTTATCTCCTTTGCTTCGTACTTGCCGGTGTTGGGTTATCGATCGTGTTGATCATCCTGGCGCTGATTCGAAATTAACCCGCATTGCCCAGATGATCATGTGATTTGACGACAGCGCACCCGGATTCTGATATAAAAATCA
>PVBE012027988.1_pt1 | contig 33306 bp, 23 predicted proteins | sample 1631181 | NCBI WGS metagenome assembly PVBE01 (sample SAMN08397723, study PRJNA350692) | Marine metagenome, whole genome shotgun sequencing project. | isolation source: water | place: Pacific Ocean | collected 2012-04
CGTCGTCTTTGCCATCGCATACCTCGGCTGGAGCGCGATGACCCTCTCGAGCAGCCTCGGAGAGCTCGAAGGGGACGTGAAGGTGGCCTCACGTCGCCTACAAGACGCAAAGCGCACCGAGAAGCAGACCTTTGATCTGCAGCAAAGGAGCGCCGTGCTCGACGAGTACGCCGGGGACCTCATGCTGACGCTCGGGACGGGTGAGCAGCTCGCTCGCAGCCTCGAGGCGCTCCACAAGAGCCTGCCAGAGGAGTTCTGGCTGACGAACCTTGAGACCAAGGTCGGACAGGACAAAGACCTCCTCGACGAGAAGGAGGAGCAGCCCTTCCTGCGCATCGAGGGGCGCGCGCGCGAGGGCACTCGCTCCATGTCCGTCCTCTATGAACAGTTCCTCGCGAGGCTGCGCGCCGAGCTCCCGATGGCGCGCATCACGGCGTCACCCAACGTGCGCGGGACCCAGTTCGAGCTGGCCCTGACCTTGTTCGGAGATCCTGACCCCGCGGACGCGGCGCTAGAGCTAGACATGGAGGACTCCTGATGGACCTCAACGATTATTGGCAGGAGAACAAGAACTTCGTCCTCTCCGTCGCGGCCGGCTTCCTCGCGTTCTTCATCGGCGACAGCGTCATCCAGACCAACATCGGTGACGACGTCACGCTCACTCGTGGAAGGATCAACACGACCCAGAAGGAGCTCAGCAAGATCACCCTCACCAAGGCAGATCTTAGAGACGCTGAGAGCGAGAACGAGGCGCTGCAAGTAGCGGTGGCAGAGCTCGTGGACCAGGTGGGCTTCAAGGCCCGCCCGGACTTCAGCCTCGACCCCTCTCGTGGATCTGCGAGCAACCAGTACTTCGCGCAGGTCTCCACCATCCGTGAGGAGCTCTCGAGAGAGGCTGGACGCCTCGGGGTGACGATCCCCGACGACCTCGGCTTGCCCACCCTCGCGCCGACCCGTGAGGACGAGCTCGCGCGCTACCTCGAGGCCTTCGACCTCGTCGAGCGCGTCGTCCGCCTCTCCTTCGAGACGGGCGTCCGCAAGGTCGACAAGATCAAGATCAGCCTCGACCCGAAGCTGCGCGGCCCGAAGGGGCTGGAGTCCATCGAGAAGACCCGCGTCAAGGTGAACCTCGCCGGCAACTCAGGCGCCCTGGTGCAGCTCCTGGCTGCGTGCCAAGACGCGTCCCGAGGAGAGGTCCTCCTCGTCCAAGACTGCGAGCTCACCCCTGAGCGCGCTCGCCCCACCGAGGCCGTCATGGAGATCAACTTCATCGTCGCCCGCCCGCGCCTTGAGCTCGAGGATGACGCCTGATGAACATCCGCCAAGAGCAGGTCGTCTTCCTCATCGCCGCGGCGATCTTGGGCGTCATGGTGTCCGGGGACCTCGGCAGTGACGCCCCGTCTCCGCGTCCTCGGCGCCGCAGCCCCGGGGGCGCGCAGGCGATCGAGGCAGAGAGCTTCCCGGCGCCTGATCTCGCGCTCGTCACGGCCCCAGATCGTGACCCCAGATCCCTCAACCGATCACTGTTCGAGCCGCCGAGGGACACACGGCCGCTCCCGCTCCTCGCCTTCGTGATGCCGCCGCGGCCTGCGCTGCCGGGGCTCATCCCGCCCACGGAGCCCGGCCCCGCGCCCAAGCTCTTCGGAGACCTCCTGCGTCGCCCTGCGAGCCCCGTTGATACGACCCAAGGGCTCTTCGACGAGACCGGGGCAGCGGAGGGCGCGGCGGGTGAGTTCGACACCCTCGAAGACCCCTTCGCTGAGCCCGAGAGCACGGACGGCGACGAGGGCCTGCCCCTCGACACAGACCTCTTCACCGCAGACGAGATCGCTGAGCGGATCGCGAGCTACCAGAAGCTCTACGACTGGATTCGCTTGGAGAGCCTGCGCTTCGGTCACATCCAGAATAAGGACCGCTTCTCCCTCGCCTCCCAGTCCGACGAGCCCATCGAGTTCATGGAGCTGGACATGGCGACGGGCAAGCCGCGCTACCCCGGACAGGGGGCGATCAGCTTTGAGCGGGATCGCGTTGAAGAGTTCGCCTTCGCGCAGACCATCAGCAATGAGATCGAGATCAAGCGCCTGCAGTTCGCTGGCGAGCTCCGCCACGGACAATACGTAGACGTCCTCGCCTTCGCGGACTGGTGCGTCTCACAGCGGCTCGAGACACCTCGCGCGCTCGAGGTCGCCGAGGAGATGTACACCTCTGCCATCACGGTCTCTGACGGTGAGCCAGAGCCGCGCCTCGGGCTCGCGCGCTGCTATGAGGCGGGCTTCCGCTTCGAGGAGGCCTTCGCGATCTACACAGAGCTCTTGGATGGCGGCATGGAGACACACCCCGCCGTCCTCGCGCGACTCGGCGGGCTCGAGCGGCGCTTCCGCATGTTTGAGAGCGCCCGGTCCCACCTCACAGAGGCAGAGCGCTACGGCCGCACGAGCTGGGAGGCTCAGTGGGGTCTGGGGAGCTTCTTGCTCGACCAAGGGGAGGAGGAGAGCGCGAACGCGCACCTCGAGCTCGCGGCGCGCTTCGAGCCCACGGCTCCCGACCTCAAGCAGACCCGCGCGCGCATCCGCTACGACTACGGGCGCGCGCTCTTCGCCGCCGGTCGCCTCCGTGAGGCGAAGAACTGGTTCTCTAAGTCTGTCCAGGCAGACCCCTCCTTCGCGGTGGGGGACGCGGGCTCGATGGCTTGCGCGCTGCTCATGGGCGAGGGCGACGACCTCGAGGTCTCACGCACGAGCTCCTTCGAGGGGCTCCTTAACTCTGGCCTCGCGGCGGCGATGGAGAGAGATTGGACCTCTGCAAGAGAGCAGCTCTCGCTCGCAGCCTCAGCCGATCCGATGCGCGCTGGAGAGGCTTGGCGCGCGCTCTCATGGGTCGCCGCTCGGACCGGCTATCCGGAGGAGGCGCTGCGCTTCGTAGAGCTCGCCTACGAGAACGACCCCACGGACGTCTGGACCTTGTACCAGCGCGGGCACGTGCTCGCGGCGCGCGACGACTTACAGGGCGCGCAGGAGTCTCTACAGGCCGCGCTCGACCAAGAGCTCATGCTCCCTGACGCCCTCGCGCTCCTCGGTGACCTCGCCTTCCGTCAAGAGGACCACGAGGCGGCAGAGCGCTACCTCGAGCGCGCGGTCATGCTCGACGACGACGTCGCGGCCTTCCACGAGCTGCGCGGCATGAACCTCCTCAGGCTCGGGCGCGTCCTGGACGCTCGCGACTCCCTCGAGCACGCGCTGGAGCTCGACCGCTCCAGCACAGCCGCGCGCAGCTCCCTCGCCTGGACCTTCTACGCCAGCGGGAACTCACAAGAGGCGATCACGCGCCTCAGAGAGCTCGACGACCAGCTCAGGGAGCGCGCTGAAGAGGACCCGGAGCGCGTCTATGCGCAGGGACAGATCAGCCGCATCGTCCAGCACGAAGAGAAGGTCGCCTGGACCGACCGCTTCGAGCGCCGCGAGCTGCGCAACGGCTGGGTCACAGATGAGAACGCGGGCCCGCTCGTCCGCATGGCCGAGGGCGGCGTGCTGATCGGCGGGTCCTTCTCGAAGCGCGGCAGAGCGCGGGTCTTCCGCGAGGAGCTCGCAGGCAACTTCGTCTCCTTCGAGAGCACTGTGACTATTGAGCCTGGCGCCCTGTGCCGCGTCGGCGTCTTCGTCAGCCGCGAGCGCTCCCGCCGGGGCACCCTCGACGTGCAGAACGAGGTCGCCGTGGCGCGGCACCACGACGGCACCCTGCAGACGCGAGTCCTCAAGCGCACCGAAGGTGAGCAAGAGTGGACGGACGTCTCTGTAGTCACCTGGGAGACAGGCCTGCCCACCACCCTGCGCATCGAGCGTCACGGTGAGAGCACCAAGACGACCTTCCGCCTCTTGGTGGACGGCGTCCCTGTCGCGGACGGGTTGCGCGTCCCAGGCATCGGCGCGACGACCGAGCAGCTGCGCTTCGGCGTCTTCGTCGAGGGCGAGCCCGGACGCTCAGCGAGCGTGCGGATCGACGACGTTGAGTTCATCTACAAGGAGCGCGGCTGATGCGGCGCCCGCTCCATCCCTCTAAGAAGGGCGGCTTCACGCTCATCGAGCTCCTCGCTGTGATCGTGATCCTCGGCATCCTGCTCGCCTTCCTCCTCCCGCGCCTCGGACAGCAAGAGGACGTCATCAAGGCGGGGCTCACCGAGAAGCGGCTGCATGAGATCGCGGTTGCGATCTCCTCCTATGAGCAAGACCAAGGGGACTGGCCCGCGAGCTCTTGGCAGGGCGAGTGGGGGCCGGTGCCTGACACGACGAACCTCGGGATCGAGTGCCTCGTCATCCAGCTCTGGTCACCTGACGTCGGCGGGGCGATCCTCTCCGAGGATTACCTCGACAACGCCGACGGTGACTCTGCGAGGAAGAGCCTGACGGTCTTCCCCAACAGGCAGTGCCTCGAGCTCGTGGACATGTGGCAGAACCCGATCGCCTACTTCCACAACCGCGACTACACCCGAGAGGACGTCTACGCGACCTTTGACGCAGACACGGGTGAGCTCCTTGAGACCAAGGTGAAGGGCTGGGCGAACCCCCTGACAGGGGCCCCTTATCACCCGCGGAAGTTCCAGCTCATCTCGGCAGGGATCGACGGGGCCTTCGGAACCGAGGACGACCTGACGAACTTCAAGCGTCAAGACAGGTAGGACTCATATGAACAGTGCGAAGCTCAATCTAAAGGGGGGGAGCGCAGCGCGGAGAGGGATGACCCTGATCGAGCTCCTCGTCGTGATGGGGCTCATCGCGCTGGTCTTGGGAGCTGGGCTCGGGGCCCTCGCAGGGATCGACACCGGGACCGGGCCGGCGGTCGCTGTCGTGAACTCGAGCCTGCGCTCTGCGAACAACTGGGCCGTCGCCCGCCGAGCGCCGGCGCGCGTCACCTTCGACGCAGAGACAAACACCATCCACGCCGAGGGCTTGGACGTCATCGGGACATGGCACTTCGAGAGCGTCCCTCCCCGCGGGGCCTTCGGCTTGAACGGGAGCATGGACAACATTGACCTCGTCCCAGACGGCTACATCGGTAAGGCGCTCGACCTCGAGAACGCGGTGGCTGGCGGCGGCTATTTCGTCCCCGTTCATACGAGCCCGACCTTCGACCTCTCTTCGGGTTTTCAGATCGCCTTCGCCGCGATGCCGACGGGCACAGGCTCTGGGAAGGTCCTCTCGATCGGAGAGTCGGTCGGCGTAGAGCTCACCACGCAAGGGGCCGTGAAGGCGTACTTCATGGGTGAGCGGCGCGACGAGACCGGCAACGTGACGCCGACGGGGAAGGTGCAGGCAGAGACCGCCGCCGGGCTGCTCCGGGTCGGGAGCTGGAGCCGCATCCTCGTGAGCTACGACCAGAGCGAGCTCACGATCTTCGTCGAGGGAGTGCCCGCGGCGCGGACAGAGGACGAGGCTTGGGTCGTCAAGGTGGAGAGCCCGCTCGTCGTCGGTGGAGAGCGCCGTCAGTGGCCTGGGAGGATCGACTCCCTCGTCATCAGCGCTGTCGCAGCCGAGGAGGAGATCGAGCTGCCCGAGGGCGTGAGCTTCGCGGAGACCGCGCCCAAGGAGGTGGTCTTCGCCGCAGGAGGCGGGCTCGATCGCAGGGTCCACTCTGAGCCTGTCCGCTTCTCGCTTGAGTTCGCCGACTCCACGAACGAGCTGATCGAGGTCGGCGTCTACGGGACGGTCCAGTAGGGGAGAGACGCAGCACACCATGAGGATTCAAAGAACAAGACCGACCCAGGCAGCCAGCGGGCTCGCGCTCGTCACGGTCATCCTCGTGCTCGCGGCGCTCTTGGTGATGGTGACCCCCTTCCTCCTCACCTCGCGCAACGCAGACCGAGCGAGCGCCCAGCTCTTCGACCGCGTCCAAGCCGGGACGGCCCTCGACACAGCGCGCAACCACGCGCGCGCGGTCCTCGAGACGACCCACTCCTTGCACGACACGACGCCCTGGTTCGACTCGGAAGAGGAGCTCCACGTCAGCAATGAGTTCGCAGGAGACTTCATGAACGCCACCGATGATCGGGGCGTGATGTGGGACCTCACCGTCGAAGACCTCGCCGGCCGCATCGACCTGAACAGCGCCGGGGTGTATGCGATGGCGAACCTCCTGCAGTCCACGGCGCGCTTCTCAGAGGTCATCACGGACGACATGGAGGAGCTCCCGATCTCCGGCGGCACCCTGCCCGAGAGCGGCTTCGTCTGGTCTCGTGGCGAGATGATCGGCTACACGGGGATCGAGGACGGGAACCTCACCGGCCTGATCCGCGGCCTCGGCGCTCAGTTCGATGAGGACGGCAACACCCTCGCTGGGCCTCGCTCCTCCTCCTCCCACGGGATCGGCGCCTCTGTCATCGACCAGCGCGCCTTCGGCGTGGTGGGCTGGCGCATCTTGGATGGACCCTTCCGCACCTTCGACTCTTATGAGCAGCTGCGCGAGGTGGACGAGATCGTCCTCTCTACAGACGGGATCGGCGCGGACGGCTTCCTGCGCATGCGCGAGCTCGGCACCTGCTACGGCGCTGGGCGCGACGGCTCCCGCTGGCAGCGACCGCAGCGGCTCGTGAGCGGCGTCCAAGGCGGCGTGACAGGCACGATCCGCGTGGACTCGGCGCGCTACTTCAACGTCGGCTCCACGATCCGGATCCGCGAGGGCGAGCTCATGGAGTTCGCCACCATCCAGAGCGTCTCGAACAACGGCGCGCTGCGCCTCGACAGACCCTTGACGAACGACTTCAGCGCCTTCGATGGCGAGGTGAGCGTCCTCGCGCGGAGACCCGTCAACATCAACACAGCCTCTAAAGAGGTGCTCGAGATCCTGTTCACGAACCTCCAGATCCGCAACAGGAACTCCCGCGTGACGGCGCAGGAGGCGGAACAGCTCGCCAGCGTCATCATCGAGTCGCGTCCCTTGGCTGGCTTCGAAGACCTCCTTCGGCGGGTGGTCTTGCCCGCTGGAGGGCTCGAGGACATCCCTCAGGACGCCCCGGTCGTGCCGGATGTCTTCCTGAGAGGCGGAGGCTCCTTCCTCGACCCTTGGGACGCCGTGGCGGTTTACACCAACGCGCTCAACGCGAACGACTTCTCTCTCGATTTCTCGACGATGCCCGTTGCCTTCACGACGCGAGAGGTGTTCGACCTCGAGCTCCGGACAGCGGTCAACGCCAAGAGCGGGGTCGAACGCTTCTCCGCGGTCCGCGAGACCGTCGAGCTCGTCGTCCCTCAGCGCGAGCTCATGTCGCTCTGGGCGCGGCAGGCGGACTTCGACGAGGCCCTCCGGCTCACGCGCGCTGCTCCTTATTGGATGACCGGGCCCGCCGCGACCACGCGCTTCGACCCGGCGGGCTCGATCCCTCCGACCAGGCTCTGGTCACAGCTCGGCACGTACCAAGGCCAGCTCTACTTGCCCGGGGTCACAGGCAACAGCGCTCAGATGAGCGACGAGGCGCCGACGCCTGAGCGCATCTTCCCCTCGACGGAGCAAGACGACTGGGTGCAGCTCGCCCCTGCGCGCACGGACGAGGAGGGGACGCGCCGAGGCCGGGTCCTACACTTTGACCACGAGACTCGCTCACCTGAGGGGCGCTTCTTGCATGACGGCTCCATCTTCCGCTCCGCTAGCGATGAGAAGGTCCAGTACACCGTGGACGAGGGCCTCTCACGCCAGACCTGGATCTCGATGTGGGTGAAGCCCAAGGAGCTCGGGGACGCTTGCTACTTCGACCTCGCGGGTGCCTCCGTCGATACGGACAGGCTCTCCTTGGTGATGGAGGGCGAGGACCTCGTGCTGCGTCTGCGCGACGCGGGGGGTGACCACCCTGAGACCCCCAACGAGGAGTGGAGCGAGCTGCGCTTCGCGATCAGCGAGGGGGAGAGCCCGGGGATCCCGGTCGACACATGGACACACCTCGCCTTCGACGTGGCGGGCTCTAGGCCGGATCAGATGTCGCTCTTTGTGAACGGGACGACCCATGGCGTGCGCACTCCAGGGCTCACGCGGCTCACCGGCTCGATCGACATGGAGTCTTCGTTCATCCCCCTGGAAGACACGGAGGGCTTCCCGCCTCAAGGCGTGGCGCGCATCGGCAATGAGCTCATCGAGTACGTGCTCTCCGGCAACGGCCTCGACGTGACCTATAACGAGGTCGGTCCGATGGCCGGCTTCGGCGGGAGGAACGCGCGGGTCCGGTGGTCTGTAGGTGAAGACGGTGGCGAGTCTGTGCCCGACAACTTGGAGAGCGCTGACTTCGCGCACGAGGCTGGGACCTCGGTCGAGGTCTATGGATACAGCCAGCCCTTCACCTCGGACGTCCCGAGCGGGAGCTCGAGCCTCGCGAGCGAGCTCGGCCCTTGGCGGGTCGGAGTCTTGAAGGGGGTCGTGGGAGGCTCAGAGACGCGGGGTGATCCGGTGGCAGTTCAAGTCATGCCGCCTGGGCAGACCACGCCAATGCAGTTCCCCTTGGGCTGGGGGATCGGTGGGCCAGAGAGCGCGGTGACAGGCCTCATCCTCGGTGCTGCGGAGCGCCCCGACGCAGATGACGCGGAGGCAGACGCCGAGGTCATGGCGGCCTTCAGCCCCGAAGGCGGCTACGCAGCGATGATCCAGGTGGGCGTGAGCGTGGGAATCAACGACGTGGATCAGACGGTGAACAACGTGGAGATCGGTGGGATCGAGGTCTTCCGCTACTCAGGTTGGGACGGACAGACCCTCAACATCGCGGCCCGCGGTGACTCCTGCACAGAGCTTGAGAACTTAGTCACTGATGAGGAGCTCGATCTCGGCGGGACGCGCGCCTTCTTGAGCGAGTGGTCGGTCTCCAACGCTCAGGGGGTGATGATTCAGACGATCCTCAGGCGCCGCTGCTTCGTCGTGCCGATCTCCATCCCCGTGCCAGGGACGAGCACCGTCTCTGGCTTCTTGACGGCGGACGCAGAGAACCCTCAGTTCGCTCAGTTCATGGAGCCGGAGGCTGGCGAGCTGACGGAGTGGGTCTGCTACAACTGGTTTGAGCCCACCTACCAGCAGCTCGTGCGGGATGACCCGGACGCGCTCCAAGAGCTGCGGGTCTACCTCCTCAACAACCTGGATGAGGAGGACATCAACGATCCTCAGGATCCCAGCGGCGGCGGCCCTGGCGGCGGCGGCCCTGGCGGCGGAGGGAGCTCTGGGCTCTTGGCACCTCCAGCGCCTGAGCCCGAGGCCCCGACGAGCTCTGCCGCCCTCGGAGCGCAATGGCAGCCCCTCCTCGGCGAACCCAATGACGAGGAGCTACCGATCACTCGCGGAGCGCGAGAGATCTTTCAGCACAGAGGGGTGATGGGCACCTACTCACAAGAGCACATGGCAGGCGCGCTCATCCTCCCCGTCGTTACGATCGGAGATGGCGGCCCGAATCGTGGCAACCCAGGCCGCTTTGACCCCGTGTTCCTCTTCCAAGGGGACATCGCCCACCCGGGCTGGCCGGTCATGGTTCACCGCTACCATCGCCCCTCTACAAATGTCGTGGTTCATGGCTGGGAGCAGAGCGACCCCAACACGCTGGAGGCGATGGACTCGGGCTTGACCTTCACGACGAGGAACGTCGGTCAAAGAGGCGGGGTGAGCTACGTGGCCTTCGACCGGGCCAGCCCCGAGCCGCTGGTGATGACTGTCCCTGAGACCGAAGGCATCAACATCTTCGACACGCGGACCTTGTGCCGCATGACCGCGTTCCCATCTGGAGAGCGCGCGCGTGAGGTGAGCCAGGTCTCGATCGGGGGCAGCGTCAGGGAGGGCGATCTCCCCGTCCCTTCTGCGGTCGTGGACGAGGTCATCTTCGGATCGACTGAGTTTGGACGGGGGCTCCCCTATGCCACCCCAGAGTCTGGTCAGGGCGGCGCGCTCCTGCTCGCGACCGAGCTCAACGAGAGCGGGGTCTACCTCCGCGTCTCCTCTCACTACGATGAGAATGGGACAGCCCAGGGGCAGAACCTCCGTATCCCGTACGGGTCCTTCGGTACACCCCACAGCTTCCTCTCTGATCTCCCCGCGGACGGCGGCCTGCTCCGCATCTGCGACGAGATCCTCGCCTATGAGTCCTACGACTCGAGCGCAGCAGAGGTGACGATCGCTCCGAACGGTCGCGGGATGCTCGGGACGACCCCACAGCCGCACACCCAGGGTGAGTCGATCCAGTTCCTCTCGCACTTCACCGTGAGCACCCTCACAGGCGGCTTGGGGGGCGGGGACCCGACCATTCCCCTCGCGAGCACTCAGGAGTTCCCGAACGAGGGGACTGTGCTCATCGGAGAGGAGCTCATCCACTACACGAGGCAGCGCTCAAGCTCCCTCGAGATGCCCTCCGGCTCCACCGTGCCTGGGGCCCAAGACGGCCGCGGACCGGGTCTCTTCCGCGGGCGCTACGGCACCCTCGCGCAGGCGCACGGCGCGGGCGAGCTCGTGATCCTCTTCCCCTTCCGCTACTGGGATCGCTGGGCGCCGCAGGCCGACGCCCCCGAGCTCTCCTACTACGGCTTCGAGGTCGCCCAGCCCGGCGCATGGCACGAGAGCCTCTATTGGCAGCACGAGGACGTACAGACCGGCGGACCGGCCTTGCACGCCCTCGTCCGCACAGACCCGGGGGTCCCTTGGGACGCAGCCCCAAACGAGACGCCAGGCCTCGACCTTTACACCAAAGGCCTTGAGGGCGGCGACACCATCGCTACTGGCGCGGCGACGGATCTCTTTGAGGCGCGCTTCTTCATCGAGTACGCCTCCGGCTCCTTCGACGCCGTGACAGGGATGGCGCATGGCTGGAAGGCCTCGCCGCGCCTCAGCGAGTTCGGCGTGTTCTACCGCGCGCCGTCCATGACCTTGCGGAGCGTGAACCGATGAGGCGGCGCCGCTCTCTCAGAAGTCGGCGCGGGCTGACGCTGCTCGAGCTCGTCCTCGCGGTCGGGCTCTTCGCCATCCTCTCCCTCGCGGTCTTCGAGCTCCTCGATGGGACGCTCGTCACCTGGCGCAAGAGCGAGGTCAGGCGCAATCAAATGGAGACCTCGACGGCGGTCCTCGAGCTCATCGCCAAGGACTTCCAGAGCCTTGAGGGGGGCTCGCGTGGTGACCTCATCGCAGAGTGGGAGACCTTCGACACGAACTCAGACGGCGGCCGCGAGTCGGTCTGGCCGAGGATCCGCCTGGTCCGGCAAGCCTCTGCTTCAGACGCGGCGCGGGTCGCGCTCCAGACGAAGCAGCAGGTGGACGGGCCCGATCTGACAGAGGTCTGTTGGGCGGTGCTCCCGACGAGAGGGGACGAGAGCGTCGGGACCCTCTGGCGCGGGGAGCGCTTGATCCACGGTGGCGTTGAAGGGTCTTCCGGAGAGCAGAAGACCAGCGTCCCCTTCTTCGACCCGAGCTTCGTCAAGAGAGACGGCTCCGTCTCTCCAGGCGCCTTGGACGAGCTCACAGGCGGCATCCTCTGGTTCCAGGTCTTGCTCGCCACCCAGACGAGCGCTGTGAACGACGGGTGGACCCTCGGCGACGGGCTCGAGAGCGTCGCGACCTCCTGGGACGCGTGGCGCTCGGAGCGTCCGGACGAGACCCGTCACGAGTGGAACGAGGCCCCCAGCGGCATGCCGAGGGTGGACGACAAGGCCCTCCTCCCGCGCCGCGTGAGGATCGCTATGGAGTTCGAGGACCCGAACCAGCGCCAGCGCCGAACGCGCATCTCCTCCGACATCGCGGCGACGGAGGTCGCCTTCGACGTGGACGACGAGACGCGCGTCCCCAAGGTCGGCGGCTTCATGCGCGTCGACGCCGAGTGGATGGAGGTCAAGTCGAAGAGCGGGCGCCGCCTCACCGTCAAGCGCGGCGCGCGCGGCACCGAGGCCGAGCCGCACGACGCGGGCGCGCGCATCTCTCACGGAGGGACCGTCGTGCGCGAGGTCCTCGTGCCCACCTACAGAGAGGACTGGAAGCTTTGAAGGTCCTCCGTCGAGACTCAAGGAGCGGCTTCACGATCGTCGAGGTCGTGCTCGCCATGGGCATCCTGCTCGTGGGCGCGGCGGCGATCCTCTCGATGCTCACCTTCGGAGCGTCCCTGACTCGCGCGGCCCAGCTCAGGACCGCGGCCGCCACGGCGGTCGAGGCTGTGCGCGCGGACATAGAGGCGAACATGTTCCCCTATGACTCAACCCTGGACGGTGAAGAGGGGGAGATCGGGCTGCCCGTGAGCTTCGTGGATCGGCCCGTCCCCGGCCTCTCTCAGGTCGTCTACACGGCGACCCCGACCCAGAACCCGGAGCTGCTGCGGGAGTACCGCGTCGACGTCGACATCAGCTGGACCACGGGTGGCGTGGAGCGCAACAAACAGATCACCTGGATCATGCTCCGGGAGATCTCCTTCGGTGAGCGCCTCAGGAGGCGCTTCGTGGAGAAGTCCGGCACTATGCCCGGACAAGAAGTAGAGTGATGAGACCTATGAAAAGAACCCCCCTGTGCTCGCTGGCGGTCTTCGCCGCCCTCTGTCTCGCTCCTCATGCAGAGCCCTCCCTCGACGGGACGCCCACGATGCTGCGCCTGCGCAGCGGCGCGATTCAGTGGGGCGAGGTGCTCGAGCACACATCCGACGGGCTCGTGTTCCGGCGCCTCGACACAGGCGGCGTGGTGCGCCTCTCCTGGACCTTCTTGGACCCCTCCCAGGAGCGCGCGCTGCGAACAGAGTTCGGCTACATCGACACCACGAGTGAGGTCCTCTACGTGGACGCAGACCGCCTCGTCTTGGTGGATGGGAAAGAGGTCACGGGTCTCATCGTGGACCAGGGCGACGGCAGGATTCGGGTGAAGACCGAGAGCGGGTTGATCGACGTGCCCTCCGCGAGGGTGCGCGCTGTCTCCGGCGGCGTTCAGGTGCCGGCCCTTGAGGTGTACACCCGCGAAGAGCTGATCCAAAAGCGCTTGGCGGAGGCGCCTCCTGTCGACGCCGAGGCCCTCTATGAGTTCGGCGGCTTCTGTGAGCAGATCCTCGCTTTCACCCACGCGCTCGGCGCGTATCAAGCCGCGGCTCAGCTAGACCCGAGCTTCCGCGCCTCAGAGATGCCAGGTCTGCTCGCTCGGACGACCAAGAAGGTCGAGCAGCAGGTCCAGCTCGAGTATTTGGCGGCGATCGACCTCCTCAAGCGCCGCAAGCAGTTCGACGAGGCCCTGAAGAGCCTCACGCAATTCCCCGACAAGTTCCCGAACAGCCCGCTCGAAGCAGATCGCCTCAAGCTCACGAAGCGCGTCGAAGACGCGCAAGAGGACTACGTTCGCGAGGTCGTCCAGCGCGGCTGGTACCGCTGGACAGAGCGCCTCGCGGCGCAGGCGGCGCGGCAGATGGGCTTCGCAGAGGCGCTCGGCTTCGCCGAAGAGAAGCTCCACCAGGACGTCCTCACCGCCGTCGTCGATGACGCCCGCGAGTGGGATCAAGAGCTCGAGGAGGACGCTGTCCTCCAGATGTGGCTAGAGCGCAAGGTCTCACGCTATCGCGTCGCCTCCTACGGCTTGGGGACCTGGCTCCTCGGTGAAGACTCAGCCCTCGCTGGCAGCCCGCAGTCGGCCCAGGCAGCAGAGAGCAGCAGCGAAGTGGACTCCGAGCGCGCCGCGCTCGAAGAGAAGATCCGCAGGTTCCTCCAGAGCCAGAAGACCGCAGGTCGCTCCTCTGCTCTCGGGGGCGGAGGAGATGAGGACGACGGCGAGGGGTTCTGGAAGATGCTCTCCTCGAGCGCTCGCTCAAGCTGGATCGTCGCCTACTACGCTGAGAACTCTGGGGACATGGAGATCAAGGACCCGCCCGAGCTGCGCAACTGCCCGACCTGTGCAGGACGTGGAGTGATCGAGATGGTCGTCTCAGACTCCCGCGGCTCCGCCACTCAGGGCGGCGGCGGTGGCGGTCGAGGCGGTGGGGGCCAAGAGGCGCGCGGGCGAGGCGGCCTCGCGACCCTAGCGTGTGACACCTGTAAGGGGATCGGGCGTATTCGTCGCATCCGCTACCGTTGAGGAGCCGCCTCATGACCGCTCGCTTCGTGATCTCCCTGGTCACGCTCTGCCTCCTGTTCACAGGCTGCGCAGGGCCGCAGCCGAACCCCCAGGCAGACACTCAGTCGGGTCCGCACCTGACACCGACTCCGATCGTCTTCGAGGCTGAGATGCCTGTCATCGCCACCGTGGGGGAGGTGGAGGTCGGAGTCGACGAGTTCATCAGCGAGTGCATGCACGAGGACTCAGCGTTCATACGCCAAGCCCTCGAGCGCGTCGTCCTCAATCACCTCGTGAGGTTGGAGACCGCGCGGATAGGCGTGGTCTTAGGAGAGGAGAAGCTGGCGACCGCGCAGGCTGCAGCCTTGGGCCAAGTGGCAGAGCAGGTAGAAGAGAGCGCTCCAGGGATGAGCCTCGACGATTGGATCTCGACGCGCCTCGGGCTGGACCCCGCTGAGTTCAAGGCCCGCATCCGCGAGCGAGTCGAGCGTGAGCTCCTCGCGCAGCGGGTCGTGCGGGCTTGGTTCCTGGGGCAGGATCGGGCGGAGGTGCGGATCCTCCTCACTGAGGACCTGGAGAGCGCCCAAGCGGCCCTTTCGCGTCACGCGGCGGGTGAGGAGTTCAGCGAGCTGGCGCGAGAGCTCAGCGTAGACCGGTCCAGCGCGGACGGCGGACGTGCCCCAGCGGTCATCCGTGGCGACACCCTCCTGGGAACGGTCGCGTTTGAGGCAGAGTTGGGCGAGGTGGCTGGCCCCTTTGAGGAGCAAGGCCGCTACCTCCTCGTCAGGGTAGATGCCCGCTATGAGGGCTCAGGGGGGGTCTGGGGCGAGGTGCGGGAAGAGGTTGAGTCGAGCCTGGATGAGAGCGGGGTCGAGGACGCTGAATTCTGGCAGTGGAAGGAGAGCATGGAGGGCATGCACCCGGTCGATATCACTCCTTTATTCCGGCTCGCAGGTGAGCCGGACCTGTAGCGCTGCTCATTCAGTCGCCTCAGCTAGAAATGCACACTTGAATCCGCACTCGTCCTCGTAGATCCTGCTGCCATGAATGAAGAGTCGAGTGAAGGTGGTGTCCTCGTGAAGGAGATCGATCCGCCCGAGGAGACCTCTACCCAGCCCGAGCCGGAGGAGTCACCTGTGACGGCCTCCCCAGGGGCAGAAGAGGCCCCCTCCAAGCTAGGACCGGGAGAGGACCTCTCTGACGAGGAGCTCGACAGGCGCCTCACAGCGCTTATTTATGCCTCACCGGAGCCGCTCTCTAGCCGCCGCATCGCGGACCTCTTGGAGCGCCCGGACCCGAAGCGAGTCACGACCTCCCTGACGCGGCTCGGAGAGCGCCTGGAGTCCGCTGGGCTGCCTCTAGAGCTCAAGAAGATCGCTGGAGGGTGGAGGATCCTCACCTCGGCGGACCTCGACCCCATCGTGGGTGAGCTCGTGATCTCGCGTCGTACGGAGCGGATGAGTCCCGCCAGCCTCGAGACCCTGTCGATCGTCGCCTACCGACAGCCCGTGACTAAGGGTGAGGTAGAGGCCATCCGGGGCGTCGGCGCGGGTCCCATGCTGCGCAGCTTGGTTGACCGCGGCCTCGTGAAGGTCGTAGGACGCGCCAAGCAGCCCGGGAGCCCTCTCCAATATGGAACCACCCGTGATTTCCTCGATCGCTTCGGCTTAGGTGCCCTTAAGGACCTTCCTAGGGACGACGAGCTGACGCGGGACTGACCTCTTATGGGCCCCATCTTGCGGCTTCTTTAGAGGCCTCCTTACACTCTGCGGCACGCCCACAACCCGGGACAACCCCGGCACCCCCTATTCAACATGTCCAAGAAGTCCAAAGGCGACGCCTCTAATTTCGAGAGCCCTGAGGAGCTAGCCCGTCAGCGAGAGGCTGAGGCGATCGCCATCCCCAAGGGACAGAGCAAGTTCAAGACCATCTTGGCGTGGTCCGCCATGATCTTCGGCTGCGTGGCCTTCATGATTACAGGCGCGATGCAGTCCACGTTCGAGGGGAGGCCAGACTCCAGTGAGGCCCACCTCTCATGGAAGGGCTTGGACGGAGAGCCGAGATCGCTCGACATCAACGAGTTCTTTGTGAAGCGGCGCGAGTACTCATACCTCGAGGGGATCGTCGGTCAGGACAGGTTCACTGGGCAGCCCATTACGGTCATGGGCATGATCAACCGCATGTATGGCTTGCAGCCCATAGACCTGAAGAAGGACGCCCACGTCGCGCGCCTGATCGTCATGTCGGATCTGGCTCGCGGAGCAGGCGTGCGCGTCACGGACGAAGACCTCAGGGGCATGATCCTGAACGTGTTCCCCTCACAGGCGGGGGGCTACAAGAGCTGGATCCAAAGCCGACGTGGCGTCACTCCCAAGCAGTTCGAGGAGACCCTCCGGGAGGTGCAGCTGGTGCAGCGCTTCACGACCTACCTCGCCCTCGGGGTCGGGTCCGTGGACCACGATCAGCTGGTGAAGAACTGGCAGGCAGGACACACCGAGTACTCCTTCGACTATGTCGAGGCGGTCACCGCAGACTTCGAGCCCGAGGTCCAAGCCGAGCTGCCCGAGACAGAGGCTTTGAACGCCTGGCTCCTGGCGCTGCCTGCCCAGGACCAGGGCGGATTCCACTCGCCGGAGCGCTGGAACGCGGAGTTCGCGGTCCTCTCCCTCCCGGTGGTGGAGGGGAGAGGTGAGCTCCTCCTCGCGGCCTACCCGCGACCCGAAGACGAGGAGCTGAGCGCGAAGGCGCGCGACTACTACAACGGCTTCATGGGGACCCGCTTCCAGCGCCCGGCGAAGGAAGAGGTCCAAGAGGAGGCTGAAGCTGGCGAAAGTGACGCACAAGATGAAGGCGCCGCTGCAGAGGAGACCGAGCCTACGCCGGACACGCCCTTCTTCTCTTATGAGGAGGTCGAGGCGGTCTGTCTCGCCGAGGCGCCGCTCTACTACTCATTCGCGGACTGGCACCTAGACGTTCAGAGTCGCATCACTGCAGGCGCAGCGGTCGACCTCGCTGCGGAGTGCGAGCGACTCGGGCTCTCCTACAGCGCTGACGGGGTCAGTCGCTCTGTGGAGGATTGGAACGCGGTCGAAGATGATTGGGCTGGACAGGGGCTGGGTAACTCCCTGCGCTTCACACAGGCCGAGAGCTTCTCACCGAGCCTGCGCGTCGGGTCTGGTGGCCTCGTGGCGACCCGCGTCAGAGAGAAGTTCCCGCGCGCGCTGCCCGACTTCTCTGAGATCGAGGCGGAGGTCGCAGCGGCTTGGATCAAGGACGCCGCCGCCAACCGCGCCAAGTTCACCCTCGAAGGGATTCGAGATCGCATCGGTCAGCGTACGGCTGGTGAGGAGTTCCTCCCCAAGACGACGCCAGAGCAGTTCGCGGAGGCGGCCAACAACTCCGGCTCGCACGCCCAGAAAGACTTCACAGTGCAGCACCGAAGCTTCGAAGAGCGCAACTTCGTCCCCACGCCGGGCGAAGAGAGCGCCGCGATCGAGGACTTCCTGCGCTTCAACTCGCAGCTCTTCACTCAAGAGGAGGGGGTCGTATGGTCTCCCAACCCCTCTCGGGATAAGGAGAAGGTCTTCATCGTCCTCGTCGGCCCCACTCGTCCTGCAGACATCTCCAAGATGCAGCCGCAAGACCTCGGGATTCAGCGGTCACAGATGGAGCAACAGTCCATCATGACCTTCCTCTCCACGACCTTTGACTTCGAGAGCGAAGCGTCGAAGGGCTTCCTCAAGGAGAACTTCGAGTACTACATCGACTCCGGAGAGGAGACGGCGGCAGGCTCAGACGGGGGCTGAGACCCTCGCTAGCAGCAGGCGGTCTGCACCCGTCCGAGCTGCGGAATGAGGCGCTTTTTCGTGCGCGCAGGGTTCAACCAACCCGTGGACTCGCGGCGACGAGCGATGGCTACGAGGGTCTGGCCGAGGGGCAAGTCCACGTGGCGTGAGACGAAGCGCTCTGCAGCGAAGGCTTGGTAGCACAGCTCGTTGGCGAGCTTGGGCATCGGCAGGCGCTGGTCCTTAGGCGCGTCAACGAGGCGCGCTGCGAGGGCTGCGGGCGCGATCAGCGCGAAGAGCAGGCTGTTCGCGTAGGTGTTGCGCTCCGTTGTGAGCTCGCCTTCGCTGAGGCGCTTGGCGAGGGAGCGGCGCGTGTAGCGACGGCGAGGGCCTCTCGATTCGTCGCTGTAGAGCCAGGGGTGCGCAGGCACCGCCAAGAGCAAGACTCCCTCGGGCGAGAGGAGGCGGCGCAGCTCGGAGATGACGGCTGCGTCGTCCTCGACCTCCCCCAAGACGTCGAGGGCGCAGATGAGGTCGAAGCTCTCATCCTCATAAGGGAGCTCCTGCTGCTCTTTGCCGAAGTCAAGGAGGGCCTCATCTTCGAAGCCGCAGAGCTCTCCGCACAGGGGCTCTAGCTCTCCACGCAGCGCGTCGCCACCTGATCCGAGGACGAGCGCTCGTTGAGCCTCTCCGCTGGCGAGGTGCCTGCGCAAGAGGTCGAGCGATACGGCGCATCGTCCTCGTGACCACCAGTGGTCACGGAGCGGGGCGGCGCTTTCCTTGGGGGACGTGCTCATTGAGGCGACGAGGGACAGCTGGGAAGAGGTCTGGAAGACTCCGCCTGAAGCTGCGTCGCAGGCTCTCTCGTACGGCGAACAGGAGGCGATCGCAAGGAGAGGCTCGTTTTCTGGCAAAGAGGCCCTTTTTTGGGCTCACAGACAGGCCTTGTCTGGTTATCTATCGGCTCATGATCACCGCCGCATTCCTCCTCTCCGTTGTGCCCTTATCCGATGGACTCACGCATGGACCCTACCTAGGGCACATCGATCATGAGAGCGCCTACGTCTGGGTTCGCGCGGCGGAGGCTTGTGAGCTCACTCTAGAGGCGACGTCCGCTGAGGGTGGTCTCGTCAAGCGCGCAGCAGGCGAAGCGACTCCGGAGCATGACCTCACGGTCGCGTTCGCGCTCGAGGAGCTCGCCCCGGCGACAGCTTGGACCTTCCGAGTCCTCCGCGGAGAAGAAGAGCTCGGCGAGGGAGCGTTCAGCACCTCAACGCCGCTCGGCGCTCCGACCAAGGTCCGCATCGCGTTCGGGTCATGTGCCAACGAGCGCCGCTTCCCTGAGCTCGCGACCTTCTTACAGATCAAAGAGACGAACTGCGACTCCATGGTCTTTCTCGGAGACACCCCCTATATCGACTCCACGGAGCTCAAGATCCAGCGTCGCCGCTACCGCGAGTTCCTCGGCCACCCCGCCATCAGCGCGGTGATCTCGCGCGTGCCCACGTGGTCCACTTGGGACGATCACGACTTCGGTAAGAACGACACTGATGGCAGGATCGCGGGCAAGGAGAACTCTAGGCGTGCGCACCTGGAATATCACGCAGGTCCATCTCCGGGTGACGGCGCTGGAGGGATCTACCGGAGCTTCAGGCGGGGACCTGTTGAGGTGTTCCTCCTCGACGCGCGCTGGTTCGCTGGGACGGAGCCTGCTGAGGCTGACCCGGAGAAGTTGACGCTCTTGGGCGCTTCACAGTGGAGCTGGCTTGAGGACGGCCTGCGGAGATCTACCGCGACCTTCAAGCTGCTCACGACGGGCATGATCTGGAACGAGTCCGTGCGCCCGAACAAGGTCGACCACTGGGGGAACTACCCTCACGAGCGCGAGCGGATCTTCCGCTTTTTGGGTGAGCACAAGATCTCCGGTGCCGTACTCATCGGTGGTGACATCCACCGAACGAGGGTCGTCCGCCATGACGTCGAGGAGTGGGTCGGCTATCCGCTCGTAGAGCTCATCACTTCACCGATGGCGAACTCGACCATCTTGACAGCGAAGCAGCCCCACCCCGGCCTGCTCTTCGACACCGGAAACACCCAGAACTTCATGGCCTTCGAGGCGGACAGCACCGTCGATCCACCGCGTTGGACAGCCCGCTTCATCGACCATGAGGGGAACGAGCTCTATCGGATCTCCAGGACAGAGGCGGAGCTCAAGGCCGGCTCATGAGGGTCTGAGGGATCTTGAGGGCGTGTTTTCACAATCTTGACGAACATCATCGCGCAGAGTCTGTTGAATGAGGTCCCGAACGCGAGGGCGGGACCTCCCCAGCCTCAAACACCCTAAGGAAACAAAGCCATGCGCAGCCTCCTCATCCTCTCACTCACGACCGCTGTCTTCTTGGACGATATCCAACCGAAGACCTCGTACACAGCAGAGCGCGAGCTCCTCATCGAGAGCGAATGCACGCTAGACATGTCGCAGGTCGTCTTCGAGATCGTCCGTGACGGCGAGCCCATGGAGATGCCTGACCGCGGAGACATCGGCTCTAGCGAGACCCGTACGGTCACCATCCGCGAGACGATCGGAGAGGTCGACAAGGAGGGCGCTCCGACTCAGGCGCTGCGCGCCTTCGAGGCCGTCGAGGTCTCCTCTGTCCAGACCATGGGAGATGAGGAGTTCGAGAGCGAGCGCGAAGGGCGCCTGCACGAGGTCACCCTCGCCCTGAAGATCGAGGACGATGAGATCGTCTGCGAGGTCGAGGACGGTGTTGAGCCTGACGAAGAAGAGGCCCTCGAGGGACACAAGCTCGGCTTGGCGCTCGACTTCGTGCTCCCCACTGAGGAGGTGGGAGAGGGCGCGACTTGGGAGCTCGACAACGACGCGGTCCGCGCGATCTTAGGCCTCGACGTGGAGAGCGCGCTCTTCGGTGGACGGCCCGGCACCCCCGAAGGGGGAGAGGGCGGCCGCGGTGGTCGCGGCGGGCGCGGACGACGCGGATGGGGAGGCGGCAGCCGCTCCGGCGGCTTCTCGACGCTCGTTCAAGCCGAGTGGGAAGGTGAGGCCACGCTAGAGTCGGTTGAGGAAGACCTCGACGGGGTCAAGTGCTGCGTCATCGCGCTCAGCTTCGAGGCCTCCGGTGAGTACGAGCCCCCGCAGCGTGAGTGGGGTGGCGGCGGACGCAGAGGCGGCCGCGCGCTCGAGCTCTCGAACTTCGAGGCGTTGGTGGGAGTCACCTACGAGGCGGAGCTTGAAGGCAAGCTCTGGTTCGCGATCGAGGAGAACCACCCGGCACAGCTCGAGATCGAAGGAGACGTCAGCGTCATCTCCGAGACCGTGCGCGAGTTCGGCGATAGCTCCATGGAGATCTACTCAGAGAGTGAGGGCGAGCTCGAGCTCACCGTCACCATCACCGAGGAGTAGCTCACCGAGCTGCGGCTCTCTTGAACTGCACGCTGAAGACCGCTCCACCCCCGGGGCGGTCTATCACTCTCAGCTCTGCGCCCATGGCGTTGGCGTGGAGGGCGGCGAGGTGCAGGCCGAGGCCGATCCCCTTCGCGGAGCGTCGCTCCTCGTTCCCAGAGCGATAGAAGGCGTCGAAGATGCGCACGCGCTCCTCCTCCGGGACCCCAGGCCCGCGGTCTGAGACCGCGAGGTGAGGGAGCCCGTCTTCCTCGGTGAGGTTCACCTCCACGGGCTCTTCAGGAGAGCTCCTCGCGTACTTGCGCGAGTTGTCGACGAGGTTCTCGAGGATCGAGCGCACCCCCTCAGGGTCGGAGAGGCCGGGCGGGATGTCTGGGTCGGCGCTGAACTTGATGTCGTCGCGTCCTTCGCTCAAGGTCTCCACGATCTCCCCGACCAAGGCGCTCAGGTCTGTCGAGATGAGCTCCGCCCCCGTGGTCTCGAGGCGGGTCTTGCGCATCACTCGATCGACGAGGAGCTCGAGGCGCTCGCTCTCACGCACGATCCGCTGGTGATACTCGTTGCGCTTCTCCTCGTCTTCGGCCCAGCCCTCACTCAACATCTCGCCATAAAGACGCAAGGCCGCCACCGGGGTCCTGAGCTCATGGCTGACCGCGGCGACGAAGTTACGGGTCCGCGCCGTCTCCTGGAGGCTCGCGCGGACGCTCCGCAAGAGCAGCACGAGCCCCGTCCCGAGCGCAGCAGTGAGGACGGCGACCGTGGCGAGGAACTGCGCCCAGCGCTTGCCGTAGAGGCGCTCGATGCGAGACGTCTCTGAGGAGATGAGCAGCTTGTCGTTGCCTGCCGCGACGAGCTCAGGGTCAGCCTCGATCTCCAGCTCTTCGTACAAGGAGCGGGCGGTCTCAACGACACCATCACGCGAGGCGTTGCTCGTGTCTTTCGATCGCCGGTAGAGGATCTTCGTGGGGATGGTCGTGGCGGCCATGCGCTCTGGCAGCTCCTCTAGGAGCCACTCGTGATCGAGGAAGAAGCCCTGCACGAGGGTGGTCCCGTATGCCACCTCCTGGAAGCAGGCAGGGAGCGCGCCGGTGAGGCCCTCCGGTGAGGCGATGAAGACCCTGCGGATGGCTACGAGGCGTCGCGTGTCGCGTTCATCTAGGAGCGCCCTGACCTCGTAGCCCGTGATGAGGGTGGTCAGCTCGTGCTCTTGCAGGCCGACGAGGACCGGCAAGTTCTCACGAAGGCAGTCGATGTCGGTCTCCTTGGAGAGGTTGACCGCAGCGTGTGGGAGGGGGATCTGCACTCGACGTGCGGTCAGGAGGTTCTCCAGCGGTCGATCTAGGGCTTCGGGCCAATCGAGGTTGATCAGGGTCTCGGCGGCGAAGAGCAGGTCTTCGTTCAGCTCGTACTCGACCAGCAGCTCTGCTGTCTGCAAGAGGTCCTGCTCTACCGCCTCTCGCATCCCCGGGTCCAAGCTTGAGCCTAAGAACAGCTTCACGAGGGCGTCGCGACCCTCGTCGAGCGTGTAAGCGAAGTGAGCCTCTATCCCTTGTGGTAGCGGAGAGTTCACGAGGGGCGAGAGGATCAGCGAGAGGTCTGAACCTCGCGATGAGATCGGTTGATACTCACTCCTGAAGTGCCAGAAGGGGCGCTCGTCCTCTCTCTGTATGAGCTCCTCAAAGCGCTCTCGGATCGCGAGCACGAGTCGATCAGCGCTGTCGGCCACCTCTCTGGGCAAGTCCTCGATGGCCTCGTCGCGCTCGCTCTGGATGGAGCGCCACTGTCCGTAGCCGAGGTAGGTCGAGGGGAGGACGAGCAGCAAGACGAAGAGCAGGGTCGCATACCAGAGCCCGCCGCCTTGGACTCTCCCTGATCCGTCTCCGAACACCATGAAAGGGCCCCTCAACAGGGGGCGTCATGCCAGCGATAGCCCTTACCCCGGACGGTCTGGATCAGGATCGGGGTCGCGGGATTCGGCTCGATCTTCCGTCGCAGACCCACGATGTGGATGTCCACGGTGCGGGTCTCGACCTTGCCGTTCACGTAGTGCCAGACGTCGACGAGGAGGTCATCCCGAGTGACGATCTTGCCGCGGTGTTGAACGAGATAGCGGAGGATGTCGCCCTCTCTCGGGGTCAAGGCGATGACCTCACCGTCGCGGTGAACCTCTAGGCGCTTCAGGTCGACGGTGATCCCAGCGGCGAGCTCAAGCTCGGGCGGGGGGGCGGTGTCCATCTCGAAGCGCCTGAACTGGGCTTCGATGCGCGCGATGAGCTCTCTTGGAGAGAAGGGTTTGCAGACGTAGTCGTCCGCGCCGAGCTCAAGTCCACGCAAGATGTCGGACTCGTCTGATTTTGCAGAGAGGATCACGATGCGCAGACGGGAGCCCTCTCTGCGGAGGGTCTCAAGGAGATCAAAGCCAGACATCCCAGGCAGCATGAGATCTAAGACCAGGAGGTCGTAGCGGCCTTCGCGGGCTCGCTCGAGCCCGGTCTTGCCGTCCATACAGACGTCGACTTGGTGTCCGTGATGGTGGAGCGCGTCACGGACGCCGTAGGCGATGCTCTCTTCGTCCTCGATGATGAGGATGCTCTGCCCAGCGGGATCAGCTTTCAACATGGGGGTGGGTGGGGAAGGAAATGCGCCTAGGGCGAGTGAGAGAGGAGGATACACCTGTACTACTACCCGTACTGCGGGTGTCGGTTATCCTTCGGTATAGATCGGATTCTATTTCCTGACTTGAAGTGTCGATTCAAAGACAGCCTCACCATGATTCACAGCCTCCTCCTCTCCGCCGCCCTCATCACGCCTCAAGGCTTTGATTTTACGATTCAGTCCTCTAGCAGCTCCGTGGACCTCAGCGGGGACAGCTCGACGGGGATCGGGGGGGAGTTGATCGGTGATTATGACGCCGCGACCAACCCCGGCGGCACCCAGACACGCCCTGGCATCCTCGGCGGCTCAGGGAACATGCCGGTGAGCTGTGACTTTGACGTGCAGGTCGGCATCTCAGCGACCGGAGTGCCGGACGGCTCCTTTCACCTCGACATCGACACCGCGGGGTTGGCGTTGGAGGTCAGCGAGCTCGAGCTCTCACCCTTCGGCAGCTCAGGCACCTCTGTGGACCTCACCCTGGTCCTCGAATTCGAGACCTTCAGGACCTTCTCACCGGACTCCCTCTACATCGGAGGGATCCCTCTCCCGATCCCCTTGGGGAGCGTCTCTCTCACGGAAGCGCACTTCGTCCAGTCAGGCCCCAGCACCCTCGGAGTCCTCACCCCGGACCCGGTCGTGGCGGACCGGTACACGTTCACGGTGACCGTCCCCTCAGACTTCAACGCGAACGTCGACGTCTTCGGGAACCTCTTCCCGATCGGGCCCGTCCCGTTCGCCTATGTCCTCGCCGGGACCCTCGACGTCGGTACAAGCTCTGCGACCGCGTCCATCTCGGCGAATCAGAGCATCAACCAGAACATCCCGAACCCCAACCCCGGCTCCTTCGGTCCGTTCCCCATACCGTTGCCGACGATCTTGCCCCCGGGCAGCGTCGCGTCGCTCTTGTTCACCGGGACCCTCGATGGGCTCGACCTCGCGCTGAACGTGGCGGTGGACGTGGTCGCTGACGGGGTCCCCACGGGCTGCGACACAGAGGTCTACTGCACCGCCGCTGCAAACTCGGTCGGCGCGGGGGCGAACATCTCGGTCTCGGGCTCCACGAGCGTCGCCTCGAACGACCTCGTCCTGAGCGCTGGACCTGTGCCGAATCAGCCCGCGATCTTCTTCTTTGGCCCGAACCAGATCGAGGTGCCCTTCGGGAACGGCTTCCGCTGTGTGGGCGGAGCGGTGAAGCGTCTGCCGGTCGTCTTCGGGAGCGGGAACACGATCACTCACCCCTTGGACAACACCCAGTCCCCCTCGGCGGGGGCTGTGATCGCTGGATCGACTTGGAACTTCCAGGCTTGGTACAGGGACCCCAACGCGGGTGGAAAGAACTTCAACCTGAGCGACGCTCTACAGGTCGACTTCTGCCTCTAGGCACCTAGGAGTCGCGGGCGCACTGCCAGGCGGCTCTCACCAGGTCAGTCCTCTCCGTCGCTCCTCTGCAGGTCCAAGAGCGCCTCTCCTGCCCAGGCGGGCAAGGCGCGCCACGCGACCGCGTTATTGCCGGCGCTCTGGAAGGCGTCTCTCGCGTCGATCGGCATCTTGGACCTCCACAGGATCGCGGCGAACTCGAGCTCGAAGCGAGCGGGGATAGAGAGGTCATCACGCCGCGCGAAGCGCAGCGCTTGCCGGAAGCTGCGGCGCGCAGAGTCCCAATCTCCCTTCTCTGCGTGTCTCCTCGCCCAGAGCCTGTGGGCGGTGCACTCGAAGGCGTTGGCGACGCGGGCCTGTCTCGGATCTCCGCTGGTGCGGCGATAGTCGATCGCGAGCTGGTAGCACTTCTCCGCTGTGAGCTCGCGGAAGCGCAGCTGGATCCTCTGCAAGACCACGAGGGCCTCCTCGTGCATGCCCTCGAGGAGGAGATCTGTGGCGAGGCCTAGGCGCCAGAGCTTGTCCGCTTGACCGAGCTCGTCCAGCTCGTCGAGGAGGTCGGAGCCTGCGAGGGCGCGGGCGCTGAAGAGCTCGACGCGTGCGAGGTTTCGCAGGAGGGCGGGGTGGGTCGAGTCGAGTCCGCGCGCGACGCTGAAGCGATGTCGCGCGGGCTCGAGCTCGCCGCTCTGTGCGAGCAGGACGGCGGTCTGCATGTGCGCCTCAAAGCGGTGCGGGCGGAGCTTCAAGACGGCGTCCCACGCGTTGAGCTGCTCGTCCCTCGTCCCGCCCAGATAGGGGAGCAGCCGGGCGCGGCGGGTGAGGGCGACGACTGAGTCAGGGCACGCCGCGAGCATGCGGTCCACAACCTCTCGCTGCGCGTTCGCGTCGAGCGGCTCCGCTCCGAGCTCTTTGAGGGCGTCCCCGTGCCGGGTGATGGCGAGGGCGCGGGGAGCGTGCGCGCTGAGGAGGATCGCCAAGGCCACAAAGATCCAGCGCGTGCTGCGAAGGCTCGTGCTGTTGAGCGTGATAGAGGTCGTCCCCAAGAGCACGAAGCCGAGGGCGCTCGTGAAGGGGTGGTGCAAGAGGGGAGCGTGGAAGAAGGAGACCACGATGAGCCCTGCGAGTCCGAGGGCGAGCCCAGCCTCGGTGTCATCTCCACGCGAGAGCGCGCGTCGGATCGATCTGAGGGCGTGCAAGAGGACGAGTAAGAGGGTGATCCCACCGAGCCATCCTGTCTCGACTAGCGCGAGGGTGAGGTCTGAGTGCGGGTGCTCGACCTCGGTGTCTGCGCCGATGCTTCGCTGGTGGGAGGAGAGCTCGATCTCTTGTGAATCTCGGTAGGGGGGGAAGGCGACGGCGAATTGTCCAGGGCCGTGGCCGAGGAGCGGGGCGTCGCTGAGCGCGCTGATGCTCGCGCGCGTGATGAGCTCGCGGACCTTCAACCCTCCGAGGTCCGAGCTCTCTGCTCTCTCAGCCTGTTGTGTGGTGACAGGCGCTTGCTCTGCGGGACCGCTCGGGAGCGCGCGCAAGGCGAAGCGCCCCGCCCCTAGGGAGATGGCGATGACAGCGAAGAGGAGCGGGCCGCGGGTGCGCGCGCTGGGGAGGCTCTGCATCCGACCGATGAAGGCCCCGAGGAGGCCCACGATGACGGCGGCGCCGAGGGTGCTGAGCGCAGGGGCGAAGGTCGCGTGGAGGAGCAGGCTCCCGGCTGCGATCGCGCCCAGCGCTCGCCAAGGTCCCTTGGCGCGGCTCGCCAAGAGCACGCCGAAGAGCGCACCTGGGATCGCTGCGTTCGAGAGCTCTCCAGCGTTCCCCAAGACCCCAGAGAGGGTCGCCACGGCGTCAACAGGGTCAGCGCCTTTCAGGAAGAGGCGCGCTGCGCCGAGCGCAGCCTCTGTCAGGGGAGGCAGCAGGAGCAGCAGGGAGAGGAGACACAGGAGGCGCCCCAAGACGGCTCTCCCGGTCTCTCTCAGCCCACCAGCGGCGGCGCAGAGGGCGGCCCCGGTGAGGAGCAAAGAGAGGGTGCGATCTCGCTCGAGGGTGTCGTGGGTCACCCGAGTCATCGCCGAGAGCTCGAACACCAACCAGAGCCCGATCGCTAGGTAGGTGCTTAAGACCGCCCGCTTGTTCGGGCGCAGGGCTACGACCCAAGCGACCGGGATCGTCGCCAAGAGCGCGATGCCAGCGCCGGTGAGCTCGACCGCTGTGAAGGCCTGATAGAGGACTCCCTGCGTCCCAGGGATCGCGAGCACGAGCGGCCCTAGGAGGAGGAGGAGCGCCACGACGCCCTCTTCATACCGAGCTCTCGTGTGCGAGCTCATTCTCGCGGCCTCTCGTCGCTGGACGCTGGAACGATCGCGTCGATGAAGGCCGTCGGATCGAAGAGGTCGAGGTCTCCGAGGGACTCACCTGTCCCGACGTAGCGGACGGGGAGCTCGAGGGCGTCACGGATGCCGAACACCGCGCCACCTCGAGCCGTCCCGTCGAGCTTGGCGAGGACGAGGCCAGTGACCTCGACCGCGCTGGTGAACTCCTTCGCCTGCTGCACGGCGTTCTGACCGTTGGTCGCGTCGATGACGAGCCACGTCTCGTGGGGGGCGCCCTCCACGGCCTTGCCGAGGACGCGGCGCACCTTGTCGAGCTCGTCGAGGAGGTTCTTTTGAGTGTGCAGCCTCCCGGCGGTGTCGATGAGGACGATGTCAGCGGCGTCTTCGACCCCTCTCTTGGCGGCGTCGAAGGCGACTGAGGCAGGGTCTGCGCCGTCTTTGTGGCTGCGGACGATGTCCACGCCGTTGCGCTCGGCCCAGATCTCGAGCTGGTCTGCGGCCGCGGCCCGGAAGGTGTCCGCGGCTCCTAGGAGGACGGTCTTCCCTCGCTCGGTGAAGCGGTGGGCGAGCTTGGCGATCGAGGTGGTCTTACCAGAGCCGTTCACTCCCACGACGAGGACGATCAAGGGACCGGTGGACAGCTCGGTGGGATCCTGCGCGGGCTCGTCGAGGCGCGCGCTGAGCTGGCTGCGCAGGTGCGCTCGGACGTCTGCTTCCCCGCTGAGCTCTCCGCGGCGGTGGAGCTTCTTGAGCTCTTCGCAGAGCTCAGCCGCGACCGGACCGAGGTCTGAGGTCCAGAGGAGCTCTTCGAGCTCCGTGAAGAGCGCGGCGTCGATCTCGCGGCCCCCGCGGAAGAGCCCGGAGATCCCGTCTCCGATGGCCTCCCGGGTGCGACCGAGCCGAGACGCGAGGCGCGCGAGGACACCCATGGTCAGGCGCTCTCCTCCTCCAAGCTCTCCTCTCCGGAATCGTCCGGCTGCGCCTCGTCACTGGCTGTGGAGTGCTGGTTCATGATCTTGTCGAGGATCCCGTTGATGAAGGCGCCTGAGTTGGTGGTGGAGAAGCGCTTGCCGATCTCGATGGCCTCATTGATAGAGACTTTGGGCGGGATGTCTTCGCGGTGGAGCAGCTCGTGTGCAGCCAAGCGCAGGACGTTCCTGTCGATGACGGCCATGCGCGAGATCGCCCAGTTCTGCGTGACCTCCGAGATCGTCTCGTCGATCTCTGCTTGGTGGTCGAGAGTGCCGTGGACGAGGGCGCGCGCGAACTCGCGCGACTCCTCCTCTGACTCTTGATCGTCGAGGAACGCGTCGATGACCGCGCGGTCATTCTCCCGCGTGAGGTCCACTTGGTAGAGCGCTTGGAGAGCGAGCTCCCGCGCCCTCGAGCGCCGCTTCATCTTGCTAGCCATAAAATTCAGGATCCTGCCTGGGGGTGATCTCCCTCGAGCTCATCGAGGGTGTTCAAGAGTTGCACGAGCGCCAAGGCGCACTCGCGACCTTTGTCATGGACGCCGCCATCTTCGGGAGGGAGCGCACGCGCGCGCGCCTCCTCGAGGTTGTTTGTGGTGAGCACGCCGAGGAGGACGGGCTTGTCCGTCTCCAACATGACCTGTTGGATGCCTTGGGTCGCGCCGGTCGCGACGTGGTGGTCGTGGGTCGTCTCTCCTTTGATGACGACCCCGAAGCACAGGACCCCTGCGATGTCATCTCGCCTAGCGAAGCGGCGCGCGACGAGGGGGAGCTCGAAGGACCCGGGCGCCTGCGCCTCAAGGATGTCCTCGCCAAAGACGCCAGCGGCCTCGAGCGCGCGGCGAGCTGAGGCTGCCATCGCCTCCGTCAGGTCCGAGTGGAACCTGCTCTTGACCAACGCGACGCGGACACCACCTCTGTTGAGGGGCGCGGTGGGCTGGGCTTCGGTCGGACGGGCCATGGCTCAAGAGGTCTGGGTGGGAAACAGCGTGGCGCGGAGCGGCTCCGCAGCGTCTCGGGGCGAAGATTCTAGCCGGTCTCTCGTCTAGGCGCACCGACACACCCCTTGTCATCAGTACACTTCGCGACATGCTCACGCCCCAAGAAGCGCTTGAGAGGATCCTCGACGAGGCGAAAGTCAGCGGTGAGATGGATGAAGTCCCCCTCGCTGAGGCCAGCGGACGCGTCCTCGCCCGTGACGTAGAGAGCGACGTCGACCTGCCTCCCTTCGAGAAGAGCGCGATGGACGGCTTCGCCGTCAGGCTCGCTGACTTCGCTGACAGAGCGGGAGAGGTGGAGCTTGAGGTCCTCGGTGAGTCGAAGGCTGGCGCGCCCTACGAGGGTCCCATCTCGGACGGGCAGTGTGTCGCGATCTACACAGGCGCTGAGGCGCCCGCTGACTGCGACGCCGTCGTGATGGTCGAGAAGACTCGGCGGGACGGTGACAGGGTGTGGATCGAGGACGACCCAGGCGATCGGCAGAACATCTGCGCGAAGGGTGAGGACCTGAGCGTCGGCAGGGTGGTGCTTGAGCCGGGCCGCAGGCTCAGGCCTGTGGACCTCTCAGTCTTGGCTGCTGTGGGCTGTGACCCCGTCTGCGTTTTTCGGCGTCCGCGGGTCTCCATCCTCACGACTGGCGATGAGCTCGTCGCGCCGAGCGAGCGGCCTGGTCCGGGTGAGATCAGAGAGGGCAACACGCTGCACCTCGCCGCCATGGCCCGCGCCGCCGGCGCGGAGGTCGTGACAGTCGGGCTCGTCGCGGACGATGAGGACGCCCTCGCCGAGGCCTTCGAGGAGGCGCTCAAGACCTCGGACGCGCTCATCACGACCGGCGGCGTGAGCATGGGCAAGTACGACCTCGTCGGCGTCACCTTGGAGCGGGTCGGGGTTGAGAAGCTCTTCCATAAGATCTCGATCAAGCCGGGTAAGCCGGTCTGGTTTGGGCGACGAGGTGAGGCGCTCGTCTTCGGATTGCCTGGGAACCCGGTGTCTTGCCTGGTGACTCACGAGGTCTTCGTGAGGCCGGCGCTCGCGCGCATCGGGGGCTGTGAGGCTGAGGCGGCGGAGCGGCTGGCCACGGGGACCTGGCAGGGAGAGGACACCCGCGCGAACCCGCGACAGCAAAACATCCCCGTGTACGTGGAGCAGGCGGGGGACGGCACCACAGCGCTCAGGCGCATCCAGTGGAACTCCTCGGCCGACATCGTCGCGCTCACGACGGCGCAGGGGCTGATGGTCATCTCGCCCGATGAAGTGGTGCGTCAGGGGGACGTCGTTCGTTACCGTCCACTGGCATGAGCCCTCAAGCGCCCAGCCCCCGTGAGCTCGCCGCCTTCCCGCGGCTCTTCTTAGCAGCGCTCGGCTGGACGGTCCTCATATCTCTCGGCCCTGGCGGCGTCTTCGGGCAGGAGCCCCACCCTGCAGCGCTCCTAGGGGTCACCATCCTCGCGTCCGTCTCGGGGCGTCCTGGCCCGCACGCCTTCGCTGTCGAGTGGCTGGTCGCGGCGTGCGCTGCCGCTGTTCACCTCGAGTGGATCCGGTACGTCTTTGGCCCAGCGCTCATCGTCTGCGGGCTCATCTACGGCATACATGGCGCGCTGTTTGGAGTCCTGCTCCGGCGGGTGCAACGCGGGCGACCCTGGGCTGTCGCCGTCCCCGTGGCTTGGTGCGCGATGGAGGCGCTGCGCTTCCTCGTCCCTGTCCCCTTGGGGATGCGCTGGATCCAGCTCGGTCATCACCTGATCAACATCGAGGAGATCGTCGGCGCAGCGAGAGTCGTCGGCCCCACGGGGATCTCCTTCGCGATGGCGGCCATCGCAGGGCTCCTCGTGGACATCGTCCGCCGGAACGTCAGCTGGTGGTCTGTCTTTGCTGGGGTCGGACCCGTCGGGTTGCTCTTCCTCCTCTCCTCTCAGACGCGACCCCCAGAGAGCGTCCCAGGCCCCGTGGTGCTCCTCGTTCAGCCCGCTGTCACCCAGGCTCGCAAGCAGCGTCCCTTAGAGCCGATGGAATTGTTTCGGCAGCAAGTGGAGCTGACCCGCGAGGGCTTGGACTCTTTGAAGCAGGCAGGGGGCTTCCCACCGGACGTCGTCTGTTGGGGAGAGACGATGCTCTCGTTCCCGCTCGTCGGCGAGACTCTCGATGAGGCTGTGCGCATGGGTGCGCTCGGAGAGGTGAGCTTGCCAGGGATCTCGCTCCCGCCTGATCGCCTGCCCCAAGCTGTCGCTGGTTGGAAGACCTACGAAGAGCAGCTGGTCTCGGGCGTCCTCCTCGGCCAGGGTCTAGACCGCGTCCTTCCCGTCGGCTGTGGCTTCATCAGCGGCGCCGAGGTGTTGGTATTGCATGAGGAGGAGGTGCGACGCGTGAACTCGGTCTGCGCTTGGTCACCGGACGGGCGACGCTCTACGGTCTGTCCTAAGCTTGAGCTCGTACCGGGCGGAGAGACGCTCTACGGACTTGAAGACATAAGCTCTGTGCGGAAGTTCGTTCTGGATGTAGCGGGCTATCTGCCGAACCTCTTGGCTGGCGAGGAGACGGGCATCATGGACTTGCCCGCGCGGCCTGAGCAGTCCGAGCGCTCTTGGCGAGCGACAGGCACCGTCTGCTACGACAACTCCTTCCTCCACCCTTATACGGACCCGCTCGCGAGGGGGGAGGAGATCGACCTCCACGTGATCTGCTCCAACGAGGCCTGGTATCTCGACTCCTGGGAGATGGACCAGATGATCTGCATGAGTCGGATGATCGCCATCGCCACGGCGCGCCCCGTAATCAGGGCCACGAACAGCGGGGTCAGCTGTATTTTGGATGCCACGGGCAACGAGCTGGGCCGTGTTCAGCTAGCTGGGGTGGACCGTCAGGTCCCCGGTTTTCTGGCTCTGGAGGTGCCTGTGCCCCCTAGAGAGGCCTCTGTGACCCCTTTTTGTTACTTCCGGGGCCCCCTGGCGTGGATCTTCCTGCTCTTAGCGGGGGTCGCGGCTTGGGGTTCCGCGCGTTCTGGGGGTTACCAAGAGGGTGCTTGGGAGTAGGATCAATGCTGTCACAGGGGCCTGAGTTGTCTTGACCCCAAGGCGGGCTGGATCTATCCTCTCGCGTTCCTGTGGATCGGCGCCAGAAGGCAACACACAAGCATCTGCGCGCTCGGCACTTACGCACCAGAAACCCCACTCAGGGGTAACAACCCAGAGGGGAGCGGTCACCGCCGCGACCCACCCAGGCCAGCAGGCCACACATTCAAGAGTCCATCCCATGAGTCCGATCGCACGTGTCTTCAGTGTCCTCAACCTGATTTTGGCCGCCTCATTCCTCGCTTGGGCCTCGACCACCTTGGCTCACAGCCAGGACTACAAGCGCAAGTACGAGGCGGAGCAAGCCGCTCACCAGACGACCCAGACTGAGAAGGACGCTCAGATCTCAGAGCTTGAGACCCTGCGCGACACCGCTCGCAACGAGGCGGAGACCTTGCGCAGTGAGCGCGACGGTTACGAAGAGACCGCCAACCGTCTCGAGGGTGACCTGGGCCAGAGCCGCTCCGACCTCTCTGAGGCTCAAGCGAACACCCAGCGCCTGACCAACTCGGTCGACGCGATCCAAGAGAACAACCGTCAACTTCAAGGTGACAAGGACCGCGCTGTCGAAGCTCGTCACGAAGCTGAAGGCGCGAAGGAGTCGGCGGAGGATTCTCAGCAAGAGGCCGAGTCGAACCTCGTCGACGCCCAGAGCGAGATCGAGTCGCTGAACAACACAGTGTCCGATAAGGAGAC
>PVBE012108975.1_pt1 | contig 33298 bp, 27 predicted proteins | sample 1631181 | NCBI WGS metagenome assembly PVBE01 (sample SAMN08397723, study PRJNA350692) | Marine metagenome, whole genome shotgun sequencing project. | isolation source: water | place: Pacific Ocean | collected 2012-04
AGCACGGTAAGTCCGGTTCAACTACACGAAAACTTGAACACCTGTTGGGAATCACACGTCAATTTGATGCGCATATCCCACCGATGGGAGATGTTTTGGCCTGAAGTCCAGGATTACAGGCGGCACCCGACCAGCAAGTTGATCTGTCCTTATCTCTGCTTCGAGGGTCAAGACAAGTGAGATCCAGTTGGGTAGCTATACTGTCTCTTGCTTCACCAACGTGCCTTCTCGTTGGACGTAGCCGCGCTGATTAATCCAAATTTCGTCGCCATCTTCCCTCACCAGCCCGAGGGCGATGGCCCGAAGCGTTTCCTCTGAGATAGAACTGGATTCAAGTTCAGGCATGGGTGTTTTGATGCCAAACTGCTCCATTTCAAGCACTTCGTCGAGATCAGAGAACGGGCCTTCTGGATCGTAGTCGGAAGAACTCATGAAGTACATTCCGCGCCATTCTGTTATCCAGATGGCGCCGGAGCCTCCTGGACGGTTCGAGTCCCATCCGAGGCTCAGCACCGCAGTGGCTTCGCTCGAGATCAGCTCGTCAATTAGTTCAACGAGATCGTCATGGACTTTATCACTACTCATGATCTTTTCGTAGTCGAATCCCATAGAACTACCCTTTGGTGTTTCAACGTGACAAGTGCTCGCACACGTGACGTGCCCCCCTGGAATGTTCCCAAGTCCGAAGTTAGGATGAGGGACACAGATATCGCCAAGTCCAATAAGAATCTGGACTCAGTAACTCCTTCCGGTAACTGCGCGCCACGCCGCTCCGAATCGGGGCAGTGAAGTCATAGTCAAGCTGCGCTCCCCGAAAGCTCTTCCAGGTCTTCAATGAACTCCTCGACGGTGGCTTTCAGCTGTTGTCGCTGGTTCGCCAGCATCCTGACGTCATCCGCGAAGTCTCGCAGTTCAGAGCGATGAACAGGCCGATACCAACGCCGATGGCATGTTTCAGAGGCAGAGGGATCGCATTCACGATCGCCTCGCGGGCACGGGTGAGGGTCAGCAGAAGGAAGAGGATGCCCGAGACGAAGACAGCCGCCAATGCCGTCGGCCAGGGGATGCCCATGCCAAGCACAACCGTGAATACGAAGAACGCATTGAGCCCCATGCCTGGGGCCAGGGCGAAGGGATAGTTGGTCAGCACCCCCATCAGTGCGCTGCCGATGGCGGCGGCCAGGCAGGTGGCAACCATGACACCTTCGGCGGGAACCCCGGCTTGCGACAACATGATGGGGTTCACGACGATGATGTAGGCCATCGTCAGAAAGGTCGTGACCCCTGCCCGGATCTCCTGGCGCGGCGTGGATGTCGATAGATCTAGTGCGAGAAAACGAATGGAATTGGCCCTTCAGGCGTCCTTGATGGCCGTGACCAGGTCGAGGATCGCCTCTTTGGCACTGCCGAAATACATCAGCGCATTATCGGCCGCAAATAGGGGATTGGCAATCCCGGCAAACCCCGGACTGAGGGATCGCTTGATGATCACGACTGTCCTCGCCTTGTCCACATCGAGGATCGGCATGCCCGCAATGGGCCCATTGTCATCGACCCGCGCCAGAGGATTCACGACATCGTTGGCGCCAATGACGAGGACGACGTCCGTTTGCTCAAAGGTCGGATTCACGTGATCCATCTCTTTGAGCTGGTCGTAGGGAACCTCGGCTTCGGCAAGAAGAACATTCATGTGTCCGGGCATACGACCCGCTACCGGATGGATGGCGTAGTCCACCTCGACACCACGGGCCTCCAGCAGGTTCGCCATGTCGCGCACCGCGTGCTGCGCCTGGGCCACGGCCATTCCGTATCCCGGGACAACGACGACCCGTCGTGCCGTATCGAAGAGCATCGCCACTTCATCCGCCGAAGTGGATTTCACCTTGCCGTCGTAGATCTCATCGCCTGCACCGTCGGCGACCGGGCCGCCGACGCCGCCAACCAGAACATTCCCCAAGGACCGATTCATCGCCTTGCACATGATCTGTGTGAGAATCAGTCCAGATGCCCCAACGAGGGAACCGGCGATGATGAGGATGTTGTTCTGCAGCACGAAGCCTGTGGCCGCTGCAGCCAGTCCGGAGAAAGAATTCAGCAGGGCGATCACGACGGGCATGTCCGCGCCACCGATGGGAATCACGATCAAGATCCCCAGAAGGGAAGCGGCAGCGACCAGCACCCAGTAGGGCTGCATCGTCTCCGGTTCGATGATGATCCAACCAAGAGCCCCGATACAGATCAAGCCAAGCAACAGGTTGATCACCTGCTGGCCGGGAAACAGCAGCGGGTTGCCTGAGATGAGTTCCTGCAATTTGGCGAAAGCGATCAGACTGCCGAAGAAGGTGACCGCACCGATCAAGCCGGATACCCCCGTCGACACAGTAAATGTGTGGTGGGGAGATGTGTTTACCAGTTGGCTCTCCATCAGAGCGGCACCGGCCACAAGAACCGAGGCACCGCCACCGAACCCGTTGAAAGCCGCCACCAGTTGGGGCATGGCGGTCATCTCAATCTTGGCGGCCAGCAAGACTCCGATCACGGAACCGATGAGCAGTCCGGCGAAGATGATCTGGAAGCCGACGATCTGCTGATCGACGAGGGTAGCGATCACAGCAATCAACATCGCCAGGGCACCGTAGAGATTGCCACGAACCGCAGTTCGTGGGTGGGTCAGCCCCTTCAGCCCAAGAATGAAAAGGACCGAAGCGACCAGATAGGCGACGTTGATCAGGGTGGAGTTCAGAGTGATCATTTGCGCCGGAACATGCCGAGCATGCGGTGAGTGACCATGAAACCACCCACTGCGTTGACCGTGGCGAACACCACCGCGGCGAACCCAAGCCAGGTGGTCCATTCCGTTTGCTGCGCCCCGGCGGACAACAGAGCACCGATCAGAGTGATCCCGGAGATCGCGTTTGATCCCGACATCAACGGCGTGTGCAAGGTCGGTGGGATCTTGGTGATAATCTCAAAACCGACAAACACGGCCAGCACAAAGACCGTCAATGCAGCAACCAGACTTTCCATCTATTGTCCATTCTCGGGCCAACGACGCGGGTCCTGGGACCCACCCCCTGGCTAGTTGGCAGGGCCCTGCACCTGCAAGACCCGCTCGTGGACGATCGTACCTGCACGAGCGACCAGAGTCCCTGCGGTGATCTCATCCTCGACATTCAGCTGCAGCTGACCGTCATCATCGACGAGATGCAACAGGAAGGTGGCGATGTTGTGTGCATACATCTGACTGGCATGGGCAGGAATCGTAGCGGGCAGATTTAGCGGGCCACAGACGGTCACCCCTTCCAATTCGACGTCAGACCCGGGTTCTGTGATCTCACAGTTGCCACCCCGCTCGGCCGCCAAATCGATGATGACGGAACCCGCTTTCATGGACTCGACTGCGTGTCGGGTGATCAACAGCGGCGCCGGCTGACCGGGGATCGCCGCCGTGCTGACGACGACATCCGCATCGGCGATCACCGTCGCCAGAGCACTACGCTGACGTTCGTAAAACGTGTCGTCGTGGGCGGTGGCATACCCACCTTCATCTTCACTGTCCCCTGTGTCGATGCCCAGATCGACGAAGTCGGCGCCAAGACTGTTGATCTGATCTTTGACCGCCGCACGCACATCGTAGGCCGATACACTCGCGCCCAACCGTTTGGCCGTGGCGATGGCCTGCAAACCTGCGACACCGGCGCCGAGCACGAGCACTTTTGCCGGAGTGAGAGTTCCTGCAGCCGTCATCAACAGGGGAAACATTCGCGGCAGAAGACCCGCCGCCATCAACACGGACTTGTAGCCGGCGATGGTGGCCATCGACGACAAGGCGTCCATGCTTTGGGCGCGCGAAATCCGCGGCATGAGTTCCATCGACAGAAGGGTCACACCTCGCCTCGCCAACGCCGAGATTCGATCGCTGCGATCCAGCGCGTCCGCAAAACCGATGACAATGTGGTCAGCGCGCAGATACTCAAGAGCCGGGGCGCCGTGGGGATTGGCGCCGAACGTGCGAACTTGGAGCACGACCTGGGATCGTTCGAACAGGTCGGCGGCGGGCACAACCTGCGCGCCGCGACTTACATACAGGTCATCAGCGAAACCCGCCGCGGCGCCAGCGCCGGTCTCGATGGCCACCTCGAGGCCCTTGTCAACAAGCGTGTGCACCGTGTCGGGAACGAGGGCAACGCGGTGCTCGCCTGGAAATGTCTCTGTCGGTACTCCAACGATCATGGTCCCCTCCACGTCCTCATCCGCCAAACCCCCTGTGGATTGGCGGTCTCGTCCCTATCGATGATCGAGGAGCTTGTCGTGATGTTTCTTCAGCTGCGTTTCAGCTTTGGCGATGGCTTCATCAATCGCCTTGAAGAGATTGCCGTCCACTGTCTCGCCCTTGCCCGCCAGACGTTGGTTGGGCACACGAATAACGACCTCGACCGTTGTGGCGTGTTTGTGTTTCTCTTGGGTGTCGAGGATGACTTCGATGTCCGTGATCTTGTCGAAGAAGTTGTTCAACTTTGTGCAGCTGTCTTCGATGTGATCTTTGGTGGAGTCGGAGAGTTTTGAGCCTTTTGCATCGATTCGGACAGGCATTTTTCCTCCGCAAGTGGCTAGACCCGACATCTGCCGGGATCGTGGAGAACGTCGTGCTTGATCTCTTCGAGTAAGATGACAAGGCCCTCTACCATCGTCAACCGACCGTCCAAGAACAGTGTCGATCAGGCTGCTTTGTCGTCATCCCAGGGCAATTCGACACCGTATTGTTCGCTCATGGAACGTGCCGTGTCCTGTTCCCGTTGACCGTAAGGAATCCCTTCTCGCCGATAGGTCTGTGTCCGTTCTTCCTCCAACGCTCCCGGCAACAGGGCCCGTTCGGTTCCCGGCAAGGGGGTGTGGCCCTCGCGGATGTCACGGATATAACGATCGATCTCAGCACGAAAATCGGCTGCACACCCCAAACGCTCCGGGTCGAGGGCGATGACGGTGCCCCCCATCTGCGCTGCCCGCCATCGATCGACAACGTGCTCGCTTTTGGCGTCGAGACCAAGCAGTCGTAGGTAGGCCGATATCGTAGATCTGGGGGTGTTACAAAGCCGAGCGAGTTCGGTCTGGGAATCGACTTCGCCGGCATCGAGAAGGGCCTGATATTCAAGCGCCTGTTTAAGAGGATTGCGGTGTTTTGCAATCTTGAGAGCGATTCGTCGAGGCTGACGACCGATCTCGATGTAACGGGTATTTGACTTATGTCCCTGATGTACCTCGAAGCTATCCCATACGATGCCGGAGTTAGTTGAATCCAACGCCCGGGCTACCAGTTGTGGCGACTCGGCTAACCTCTGATACGCCTTTGGGGTGTCGAGTAAAGCGAGTCGTATTTCGTCGGGCTTCCAGACGAGTTGATTGACGCGCAGTCTGATCAGTTCGCGTCTCTCCTCTGGAAGGGCCTCCCGATATAGTTCGCCAAAGGTCGTCAGGGACTCGGTCAGTGACTGAGCGCTGACGGCCTTTTGCGTTGTGGCCTCGATCTCGAGATCAATCTGAAGGACCTCCACATGTGCGCTCTCGTAGGAGAGGGCCGGGATCATCAGGGTACCCGCCGGACTGAGGGCCTTCAGGAGGCCCTGAACGACCGATGTGGATCCTCCCTCCACATGGCCGAGGGAGGACAGGGAGCAATGAGCGAGAAGGACCCCACCGGCGCGCACTCCCAGGTCGGACAGGTCGGCGGCGATGCGGTCGGGGTGGTCCAATGGGGGCAGGCGGTCCGGGACGGTGGGCGGCGAGCGGGCTCAGGCGTCGTCGGCCGTCACATGCCAGGCACGCCAGTGGTGGTCGAGGTAATGCACCTCGAGCTCGGGCCAGGTCTGCCCGATGTAGCCGGCCAGGGACTCGATCCCCCACATCTCCGTCGTGCCGTGCTCGAGGGTGATGACCCCCACGCCGGTCTCGGCGAAGCGATCGCGGGTGGCCCAATACGAGGCCCCGTCGAAGCAGACTATAAGAACGTCGCTGCCGATCTCGATCATGTCCTCCTCGGGGCCGCCGCAACCGACGCCGATCGAAGGGCGCTTCACGATCATCTCCGGGTCGCCGATGACCTGCACGGCGTCCTCTTCGAGGGGTGCCACGCGTCGGGCGATCTGGCCGGCGAAGTCACGCAGGGTCTGCGGCTCCACCTCGTAGGTGGCGTGCCAGCGCGTCTCGTCCTCGCCGACGAAGCGGGTGAAACCGAGCCCCTTGGCGAGGGAATCCCGGATACCGATCTGGGGCCAGTTGTCCCACGTGTCGTGGAGCCTCGCCACCACGAGCTCCGTTTCCTCGACGAGGCGGGTCTTTTCCAGACCGGGACCTCGCTCGCGCCACCCGCCGGGTCGATCGTGGTGGTCCCACCAGGTCGGCTCGTGGGTAATCAGCAGGTCGCAGCCCGCCTCGACGGCGGCGCGCAGGTTGGCCAGCGACGGATACCAGCACACGGCCACCGAGCAAATCGGCTTGCTCGGGTTGCCCGCCTTCACTGTGTCCACCGTGTGCTCGGAGTCGACCCACGGCGAGTGGTCGATCATGTGTCGCAGCAGGTCTGCCGTGTTCATCTCAGGCATACACCCCCTCGCGACGCATCACGTCGAGGATGAGTTCATAGCGCTCCAGACGCATGCCGGTGTATACGCAGTTGCTCGTGGAGAAGATGAAGCCGCCACCGGGCATGCCGTGGCGCAGGGCGTAACGGGCCGACTCGATGCACTCCTCGTCGGTTCCAGAGTCCAGGAGGCCGCAGTTGACATTGCCGATGAGGCAGACGCGGTCGCCCACGGCCGTCTTCATCTCGGCCATGTCCACGTCCCCCTGCGGATCGAGGGAGTGGATCGCGTGAGGCTCGGCGTCCACGAGGCGGTCGAGGATCGGCATGATGTTGCCGTCCGTGTGCTTGATGACGTAATGGCCCTGCTCGCGGTATCCCTGAACGAGGCGGTGCAGGTAGGGGGTGACGAAGTCGTCGAACCACTCCGGCGGCAGGAAGGGGCCCGTGTTGAAGCAGTAGTCGGAGCACAGGGCGAAACCGTCGATGCCGCCGTGCTTGGCAAGCAGGACACCTCGCTCCAGGGCCCGGTCGACGTGCTCCTCGGCCTCGGTCTGGACCTTCGCCGGCTCCTCCACGGCTCGCGCGCACCAGTCGGTCATGTCCCCGCCGGAGGGGATCGAGTAGGTCGCGTCGCCGTGGAGCATCAGGAAGTACTCGTCCCCCGTCTCCTCGCGGACCAGGTCGACGAGTCGCTCCACCTCTTCCAGCGTCCCCGGGTTGGGATGCAGGAAGATGGCGTCGTGATCGAAGCGTCGCGCGGTCTGGATGAAGAGGTCTGCCATGTCGCGGCGATGCAGCTGGCGCTCGGCCTCCTCCATCTGGTCCCACTGGTGGTAGCTGCGGTGGGAGGGGTGCACGCGGCCAAAGGCCTCCATGGTGAGGAAGAAGACCAGCTCGAAATGGGGGACCCGGCCCTTGAGCGGGCGTCGTTCCAAGGCGGCGATGAAGCGTTCGCGTGGACGGGCATCGGGGGCGATCAATTCAGGCTCCGTTCGACGATGGCGAAGTGCTCGGCATCGACAGGTGAGAGTGCCGCCCGTTCCAGCTGGGCGGTGACTATCTTCCGCACGATGCCGCCGTGGATACCGGCGATCATATCGGGAAGAGCGCACAGGGACGCGCCGCTGGCCTCGGCGATGCTGTGGAATCCGGCCTCTTCGTACACGACCCACGGAAGCGCCTGCCCCCACAGCGCGTAGACGGGGACATTGCTCCAGGCCAGGGCCTGCATCCGCTCGTATCCGAGGCGGCGGGCCTCCTCGATGAGGGAGCTGATCAGGGTCCGCGGCAAGCCCTGGCCGAAACCAGGGATTTCGACTGCGGCGGCGCCGATCCACAGGATCGACGCGTCGTTCTCCGTCCGGTGCTCGACCAGACTCCAGGCGCCATAGCGGGGACGGGACAGGGGCTTGGGGAGAAAGCGGACGCAGCCTGCCAGCTGCTCGCCCTCGGCGGCGACCAGGGCGAAACGCCCCACGCGGCTCTGCAGGGAAGCGGCCAGATCCTCCCACAACCCACCCCAGTTGCCATCGGCTGCCCGAACCGGGTCGGTGGTGTCGTCGACGGCCAGGTCTTCCTGAAAGTTGCAGAGGGGTCGCACATGGTTCCCGTAGGGCTCGCTCGAGCGCAGTTGCACCGAGGCCCATGCCAGGGGGGAGACGGGACTCACCCAGTCGAAGTCGTAGGTCATGGGATGAGTGTACCGCAGGCGGCCGGGGGACGGCAATGGTGGGGCGGGTGATGCGATCCACTGCTCGAAACCCGGCGAATGCCAGGAATCGCTCTCTTTTCGTCATCGCCATCACCTGTTGTCCCGGTGCAAACTCGTACGTCCTGGCATCGTCATCGCCCGCCGTTCACCCGATCTGACACTGAGAAAATCGAAGCGACGCGGCCAGTCTCTGTGCTTCGTCCCGAGAGTTGGATCCGGTGGCGATGACGGCACGTGAAGCTGCGGGGAAGCGCCATGTCTGGGGATCCCCGTCTCCACACCAGCCGTGCATCTGTGCTGTGTGGCTGGCAAACACGCCATAGGCGTCCTGCGTCTCCATCGGCGGTTGTGCGACGTTCAGCAGCCGCATGTTCGGGATCTCTTTCCACGCCGGCCACTGATGCCTGGCATCCGCACAGCAATGCATGCCCAGGCCGCCGTATCGGTCCGACAAGCCAATCAGTTCGGGCAGAAAGAGATCGTGAAACGTGTCTGGACTCACCGCCCCGATTTCATCCTCGGACAAGGTGATGCCGGCAGGCATGTAGTAGTCGGGGTAGTGGGCGACGAAGTCCTTTCCGTAGCGGGCGAACCACTCATCGAGGAAATCCGTAAGCAGCAGTCGCACCTTGGCTGCCAATTCCCTGACAGCTTCCGGCGACTCGATGAGGGCGACGTAGAAGGTATTCTTGTCCCAGATCAACGCGGCGATGTCCATGGGGCTCTGAATGTCCGGCAGCCGCATCACGGCTTCAGGACCCGCGCGCCGACGTAACTCGTCGCCGATGTCGAAGAGTGTAGACAGGGGCTCGGCTGTGATCTCGGGAACCTTGAGCTGCGCCACCTGGCTGGCACGGTGGATCAAGGGTCGGGCGAAGGGATTGCTCTGTTGAGGTTGGTGGACGTCGCAACCGAAGGCCGCAGCGAAGACCTCGGTGCCCGTATATGGGTGCAGATGGGGTATCGCATCATCGTCGAGCCAGTCAACGGCAGCAAACTGCTTCTCGTACAGGAGCCACGCCCAATCGATACGCGCGGCAACCTTGTCCGGATGCGGCATGGGCCGCGGCGGCAGCTCGTGATCGTGGCGCACCAACAACATGTGCCGCGGCGGCGTATCCATGTCGAGAAACGAGCACCACCGTGCCTTCCTCGCTGCGATTCTCTTCTCAATGCCTTCAATCATTGACCTGTGCTACTCCGGGAAGTAATCCCAGAACCGCTCTTTGCCGCGTTCGCCAACATAGCTTCCGAGCTCCTGACGACTGCAACCTTCGGCGAGAAGCCTCTCCACCTGTTCACCTGCCGCTTTGAAGGCCATCACCTTGGCGTGCCCCTCATCGTCGGACAGGCTCCCTTCGATGATCGTGAAGACGGAACTGGCCCCATCTGCTGCGGCCTGAAACAGAAAGTCGCGCACCAGATCTTCATCCATGTCCCGATAGTGGAAGCTCCCCAAACGCCAACCGAAGGGTACTCGGATTTCATCACGCAGCATCGGTGGGTTGAGCTTGTGAGAGATAGAAGGATCGAAGTAACTCAGGCCGATGTCCTGTAGAAACTGCAATTGGTCCCGTCGCAGATCTTCCACGTGGGCCCGTCGGATGCCGGTGGTGATGCCGGTGTAGTATTGCTCCCAGTAGGGCAACACGAGTTCTGCGAACATGTGGGCCGGGATGAAGCTGGCGATGTCGTCGACCATACCGGCGCCATGCGGGTTTGGGAACTGAATCCCGTCGAGCTCGGCGCGAAAGCGGAATACATCGACGATGCTGGCCGTCGTCAGCTGCAGGAACTGCTTCACCTGTTCGGGCTCATCGAACAGATCTGTGAGTAAACCTACGCCCCGAAGTTCCCACGCCGTGGTGATCGGGCCTTCGACGCCGAAGCTGAAGCCAACCTTCTCTTCCGGGAAGGCTGCCCGCAGCTGCTCCCAGAAGTCCAGATAGAACGGCGTTTCTCCCGAAGTGGCGAAGTCGACAGGCTCCTTGAGCCGCGCGATGGCCTGCTCCAGAGAGTCGAAGGGATGTGTGTGTCCGACCTCACCCCCGTCGACGAAGAGCAATTCGGCGCCAAGGCAGTTGGCGTGCATGTAGCTGATGGGCGGCGTGGCCGGAGTCAACCGCGGCAGCCAGTCTCCGAACATCTCGTACATCCGCTCTCGCCCCGTGCGATACACCTCGATGCAGGCCTCAGGCCGCGTGTAGAAGTCCTTCACCGGTACGCCGGACAGTTCTACGCAGGAGAGGTAGGAGCCACTTATCTGCCAACTGAATCCCGCCTCGTCGCGGGCGGTGTCGTAGTTGGGTCGGATGTAGCACATGCGTTCTCTCGATCAACGGTGGACGGCGGGCTCCCTTGGAATCTTGCAGAAGCGACCCGTGGCCGGCAACATCACCTGTTGCACGCTTCTGGTCGTATGCGGCACGTTGGGGCGGTCCATCTCACTGTGGTAGGGTCTGGATACCCGCTGCTCGTCGTCTGTCGTGGCGGCATGCGGTGAGGATCGCCGACAAGCTGCTCGTACTCAGCAGCAACTACTCGTCCTTCTTCTTGCGGAGATCCCGATGACAGCCCCGCAGCTTTTGAGGGTTGTCAGCACGCGACGCCCCCGACATGCCCGCTCTACGCCCAGACGTCCCTTTCCGACCTGGCTGGCTACGATGTGCCCGGTCTGGAGAGCCTCGATGTATCGAGTCCCGTCGTCGGCGACGACTCTTTCCATGGTCAGGTCCCATTCGTTTGAGAGGAGTTCAATTATAGGCCGGTCTCAGATTCGATCATGCCAGAGAATGCGTCGGACCGACTGATCTACTGTGTCAGTTCCCAACATTGGATCGCTCGTCGGATCCCCTCGGTGAGGCCGTCGACGCGCATGGCCAGGGGTTGCTCCATCGGCCCCTCTGTCCCGTAGCCGATGCCCACGCCGGCTGCATAGGTCATCAGATTCGGCCCTTCCTGACGCTTCTCCTGCTGCAACCAGAACAGCCCGGTCAGGTCCGGTTCGGGCACCATCCAGTCCGGATCGGCCTCGATGCCGTTGCTCGCCTTCCAATGCTCGTACGTCTCGATCGGGTAGCCCTTTTCCTCGATGTACGAGAAGAACGCCCGGGTCATCTCGAAAACTCGGTCCTGCCCGGTCACTGGTCGCGGAATCGGCATCCAGAATCCCTCGCCATTGCCCTCGTGGAGATCGACGGTGAGACCGGGTCGTATCCTCTGAATCAGATGATCGACGGCAGCGACCTCTCCCGGCGCGTGGGGCTGCCCGAAGAAACGATTCAGGTGCAGCCACTGACCGTCGGTGCCGAGGACGGTGTGATAGCAGCGCTGCAGAGAGCCGGAGCCATCGATTGTGGAGTTGACATTGAGGAAGAAAATGCTGCGGCCCAGCAGTGACACGAGGATCTCCGACGCCTCCTGTGGCAGGCGGCCTGTCAGGGCGAACTGGCGCCAGAAGGTCTCCAGTCCCGGCGTCGGTGGCCCCCAGACAAAACCGATCCCACCCAGCTGATACAGATAGAGATCACCCTCGCTCCACAACAGCGTCCCCCGCTCCCGCAGGACTTCGAGTGACTCTTGCGGATCGGAAATCGTTATGTCTTCACCCGCCGCCACACTGAGGCAGTGAGACACACCGGCGAATCCCATCGGGTCACGCAGAGGCAGCACCTGGACCTCGTGCTGAGTCTCGAGAGACCCCATCAACTCGAGGCAGGCATGGACACCCGCCGTCTCCGTGCAGTGGGCGCCGGCCGTCAGGAAGATCGCCGGCTGGCATTGGCCACCGGTCCTGGCGGCCATCATGGGCGTGCCATCCAGAGCCTTCCCCCATTCCTGCAGCGGCAGACCGCTGGCCTGAAGAGCATGCTGGACGTCGAGAGTGGTCAATGCGGGGTCTGGGTGCATCCGTTGCCTCGTCTCTACACTGGAGTCAGCACAAACAAGAGGACCTTGGCGATTCAGCCAAGGCCTATTGGTGACACCTGATGGCCCGTGATCGACGTCACCATCGTGGGCATCTTGCCATACCAAGCGTTACGAGCGAAGCTGTTGAAGAACTGGCGCACGCGTGTGGTGATGGATCATCTCGCCTGCTGGATCATCGATTTGCCTGCCTCGACGAACCGTGTTGGTTCTTGTCCCTCAGCGGTTCCGTTACGCGGCCGCCGGTGCCGCGGAGGAATCCACACCGTCCTCAGGCAATGAAGGAGCAATGGTGGGGCGACCGAATATCCTGCTCATCATGACAGATGAGCACGCGCCAATGTACAGTAGCACTTACGGGCATCCGTTGGTGCAGACCCCCTCTATGGACCAACTGGCCGACGAAGGCGCGACCTTCGACAACGCCTACTGCAACTCGCCGCTGTGCCTGCCCTCGCGCATGTCCTTTATGACCGGGCGCTATATACACCGGATCGGTGCCTACGACAACGCGAGTCCGCTGCCGTCGGACACAGTGACGTGGGCGCACATGCTCAGGGCGGTTGGGTATGATGTGACGCTGTCGGGTAAACAGCATTTTTGCGGGCCCGATCAGTTGCATGGGTTCCACACGCAATTGGCGCGTGACCTGCATGCTGAAATGTGGACCAAAGATGGCATGTTGCGCGGCACGGCCGATTGGAGCAAGGGCACGCCGCCGGCGGCAAAGCCGTGGGGTGGGGTCGCCGCAGCCGGACCGGGCACGACGACGGAAATCGAAGTCGATGACCTGGTGGAAGAGCGGGCAATCGAATATCTGCGCGATCCGGCACGCAAGGATCAGCCCTGGGCGCTGAACGCCTCGTTTATTGCGCCACATTTCCCGCTGGTGGTCCCCGAGCGCTATTTCAATCTGTATCCGCTGGACCAAATCGATGTTCCTGAGATCCCCGAGGGGCACCTCGAAAACCAGCATCCGGTGCACCAGCGAATGCGGTCGATGTTCGGCGCGGTGGATTTTCCCGCAGAGCAAGTGCGGCGGGCGCGTGCAGGCTACTATGGCCTGATCACCTATCTCGACGAGAAGATCGGTCGGTTGTTGCAGGTGCTGGAAGAGACCGGCCAGCGCGAGAATACGGTGGTGGTGCACTTCAGCGACCACGGCGAGATGAATGGTGAGCACGGGATGTGGCGCAAGTCGAGTATGTACGAGGCTTCGTCGCGCGTGCCATTGCAGATCCGTTGGCCGGGGCGGATCGAGGGCGGACAGCGCATCGGCGGAGCGGTATCGCTCGTGGATCTTGTGGCAACGGTGGTCGATGTCGCCGGGGCACAGAGTGTCGTGCCATTAGATGGCAACAGTCTCATGGGGCTGATGCAAGGCCGGAGCGGCGGCTGGAAGGACGAGGTGTTCTGCGAATATCTGGCGCACGGGGTACAAAGGCCGACGGCGATGTTGCGGACAGGGCGCTACAAGTTCAATTACAGCTTGGGCGATGCACCCGAACTCTACGATATCACCGCCGACCCGAACGAGTTCAACGACCTGGCCGCCAGCGCGGAGCACGCGTCGATCGTAACACGGTTGCAACAGCGTTTGCTGTCGCAATGGAACCCGGTCGCGATTGAGACTGACGTACTACGAAGCCAACAGGAGCGTCTGCTGATCGAGCGGGCCGGCATCTAACGGAATCTCACCAGCATCTGAAAAGGACGTGGGCATGACTGCCAGCAGTGAGATGACTCACCGGGAACGCACCCTCGCCGTGCTCCGTTACGAGCCATACGATCGTCTGCCGATCGTTCACTTTGGCTTCTGGTCCGGTCAAACGCCGCAGAAGTGGGCTTCCGAGGGCCACATCTCCAACGAACTGGCCGAAGCCTGGACCGATGGCAATGCCGCCGACATGGAACTGGGCACACTGCTCGGCTTCGACTTCAACTGGCAGTGCATGTTTGGTGGTGCGGGTGGTCTGTCACCTGGTTTCGAGTCCCGAGTCGTCAAGGAGTTCGCCGATGGCACGCGGCATGTGCTCAACGGCAACGGTGTCGTCATCGTGCACAAGCCTGAGGCCGGATCGATTCCGGCAGAGATCGACCACCTGCTCAAGGACCGCGCGTCCTACGAGGAGCATTACAGGCACCGACTCCAATGGCAGGAAGAGCGAATCACCCGGGCCCAGGTCGTGCGGGGGGATGTCAGCGTGCCCTGGGATCAAGGTGGCCTTGAGATCTTGCGGGCCTCTGAATGGGACACGCCCTACGGTCTGCACTGCGGGAGTCTGTACGGTGAAATCCGCAACCTCCTCGGTCTGGAAGGTGCCTGTTATCTGCAGGTTGACGATGAATCGCTCTTCGATGAGATCATCGATACCGTCGCCGAGCTCTCGTACCAGAAGACCCAATTCATCCTTGAAGCGGGGGCACGCTTCGACTTTGGACACTTCTGGGAGGACATCTCCTTCAAGAATGGCCCGCTGATTTCACCGCGCGTCTTCGCGGAGAAGGTGGGGCCCCACTACCGTCGTATCACCAATCTGATGGCCAGCTACGGGATCGACATCGTGTCCGTTGACAGCGATGGCTGTATCGATGCGCTCGTCCCGACGTGGTTCGAGAATGGGGTCAACACGATGTTTCCCATCGAGGTCGGCACGTGGGATGCCAGCATCGAACCGTGGCGGCAGCAGTTTGGCCGTGATCTGCGCGGTGTTGGTGGCATGAACAAGAATGTTCTCTCTCGCGATCGTGCTGCCGTGGATGCCGAGATCGATCGTCTCAAGCCACTGGTAGCCCTGGGTGGTTACATCCCGTGCCCCGACCACCGTCTCGCATTGGATGCGAAGTGGGAGTTGGTGTGCTACTACACCGAACGCCTGCGCGAGGTCTTCGCCTGAGTGATAGGAGATTACCGGGTTGCTCCGAACTCGGAGACACAGTGACTATGGATATCTCAACACCTAGGCCGCCCCCTGGGCTACTTGGACTCTGTCTCGTCTTGGCCTTCAGCACCGTACTCAGCCTGTAGGTGATCCAGATCCAGCTCACGACCAGCCCCCCGGTGCACGACCAGGCGGTAACGCAGTACAAGCGGATCTTCGCGGCGAAGCGCAACGGGGTGAGGGCCGGGATAGACTGGGTTTTGCATACTCGTTTTCCGCCTCAGAATCCAGGGCTGCGGAAAACCCGGCACCGAAGGATGGCAAAGAATGGCGAGGCCACTCACCCGGCCCGCCTCGCCGAAAGTTCCTGAAAAATCCATCCAGGGGCCGGCCTCAACGGGCTCCGTTGTCGGATCTACGTCGCCCCCCGAACTGACAAACTGGAGATCGTCAGGTAGCGGGACCCGGGTGCAGTAGCCCCCGTATCCTTTGGCGTTTTCGGAACCGCCGATGCGCATGCCATCTTCCAGGGCGACCAGACGGATGTCAAAATCGATCTTGCGCATATCTCGTGACGCTCGATAGACTCTGATCACCGCCGTCTCCCTGACAAGTGGCTTGTGCGCGCCCTGGCCATCGGTCCATAGGGGAGAGGTCCAAAACACCTCGGCCTCCAGGGCGGCGTAGGAACCGGCAGTGATCACTTTCACGTCCTGCACATCCCACGCGAAATCCTGCAGACTCCAGGCGTCGCCGATCCTCTTCTCGCCAATCCACACCTGGTGCCAGGCCCAGTAGATGCCGCAGTGATGGGGATGGTCATAAGGGAATTCTTCCGTCAACAACTCTCCATCCAGACCGTAGAGCGGATGGATGTAATGGGACCGCGAATGGGCCTCATCAAATCGTTTCGTCTCGCGCTGATAGAACAGCACGTGCTGGCCGTCCTCCGAAACCACAAAGCCTTCCGCCGTGGGGGCAATGCTTATCGCCGGTGTGGGAGAGGTCATTGTGCACCTTACACGTAGTGGTTTTGAGCCAAGGATGACCTGGAACGCCTGCCGGCGGTACCGGTCGACGGCACGCATGCCCACGGACGCTGTTAGGGTCGCGTGAAGATCAAATTCTGCCGATCATTGGGTCGGCTGGCTCTGGCTGGTGCTGGCATAATGTAGCGCGCCTTCGCAGTCGTTCGACATCACAACGGCTCATCGGGCAGCGAGTCGCCATGGAACTGACGATCCTGTCGCACCATCCGCGCCACCTCGTCTCTGTCAGGCAGCGCAGGTGCGGAACCCCGCCACTACGTCATTGCGATGGGGCGGGAAGAAGTTGCGGTACGTCAGATAGGCCAGACGAGACCGGGTCGCCCAGGAGCCTCCCTTGAGCACCTTGCGATAGCCGAACCAGGGAGCGGAGTACTCCCTGTAGGGATGGTCCACCAGATACCCAGGCAATGGGTAGAAGGCAGAGGCGGTCCACTCCCAGACATTGCCCACCATTTGGCGGCACCCGAAGGCGCTGTCACCTTCGGCAAAGGCGCCAACATCGACACAGCCCATCGAGCGTGAGTCCAGGTTGGCCTGGTGGGGCACCGGTGGATCGTCTCCCCAGGCGTAGCGTCGTTTGGTCTGTGAGATTCCACCACCATTGGCACTGGGTACGGCGCTGGCCGCCAGGTCCCACTCCGCTTCCGTGGGCAGTCGCCTGCCGGCCCAAGTGCAGAAGGCATCGGCCTCGAACCAGTTGATGTGTGAGGCCGGTGCGTGCTCCTGCAGCGGAACGGCCCTGTCGAACTGTCGCCGTTGCCAGCCACCGTCGTTGCTGCGAGTCCAGTAGATGGGGTGCTGAGCGCCGGTTCGGTTGAGCCACACCCATCCCTCGTAGTCCCACAACTCTCGCTTCTTGTATGCACCGGCCTCCACGAACTCGGCAAGTTCCGCATTTGTCACTGGTGCGCGGGCGATCTGGAAGGGATCGACCTCCACTGGATGGGCCCACTTCTCGTTGTCGAAGACGAAGGGCTGATCAGCCGGGGCGCCGAGTTGATGCACGCCGCCGGGTATGTCAACGTCGCCGGGAAACGGTCCCCCACCTATCTCGCTTGTCGCCGGAGCCAGCACGGCCAGGTCGCCCAGATCCGGCGCACAATACTCGAGGGTTTGTCTCATGTAGGTGAAGGCTTCGCCGTGCATGTCCTCGTGGAATGCGGCCAGCAGATTGAGATAGGTGGCCACCGCATCCGGCTCGACTTTGTCGAGACGCTCCAGGGTCAGCTGGTGCACTCGCTCCATGTACTGGAGCGTCCCTTCGCGTGACGGGAGTTCCAGACCCCACCGGGAATCGTGCTCGACGGTGAAGGAGTTGTATAGATCATCCGCGCCATCCATCAGTGGCTCGATTCCGTCGAGGGCCCGCAGCAGGAAGGCCTCGTAGAAGAACGCTGTGTGCCCGAGCTCCCAGAGGAAGGGGTTCACGATCTCGATCAGCGGTACTGACATCTGCGTGTCATCCAGATCCGCGACGAGGGCCAGCGTCCGCTGCCTCGCATCTTCCACCGTCGCCTTCAGCTCGGCGACAGGCATCGTGTAGTGTTTGTCCTGCAGTGGTGTCATGGGAATCTCCTTCGGTGGAACGTGGCCGATACAAGGAACGGTGTCAGCGGCGGTAGCACAGCCGACAGGGTCCTGAGTGGGACCTGATTGGCTTCTCTTCTGCCGCGTCGCCGCACTACTCGTAGAGTCCGTAGGCGTGACCGGCCTCCACCATGGCCAGGTAGTTGTCCGGGTTGACGCTTGAATGAATGCTGTTGCTCGAGCTGAGGATGAACCCGCCACCGGGCGAGGCCGCTGCAAGGCAGTGACAGACGGCGGCATCCACCTGGCCCCGCGTTCCGTGGCTGAGCAACTCTCCGCAGTCGATGTTGCCCACGAGACAGACCCGGTCCCCGTAGGCCTCCTTCACCCGACGGATATCCATCCCGGCCACCGGTTCCAGAGGATTAATGGCATCCGGCCCGGCGTCGACGAGCAGATCGAGGATGGCCCAGAGGTTCCCATCTGAGTGCTTGATGCACAGGGCGCCCTCTTCGTGGATCGCGTCGATGGCCTTCTTGAGTCGTGGAAAGATGAATTCCTCGAAGTGAGCCGGAGACATCATGGGCGCAAAGTTGTGCGCGTAGTCGTCTCCGAGAATGACGACGTCGACGCCGGCGCGCACAGCACGCCGGGCGATGGCGATGTTGGTCTCGAGCACGACATCCATCAGGGCGTGGGCGAACTCGGGGTCATCGGCGAAGCACATCAGCAGGTGGTCGAGTCCGGCCAGGTAGGCGGCCCACATGAAGGCTGCCCGATGGTGGAAGGTGATCGCCTTGTGCCCCTTGTATCGGTCGACGAGATCCGCTACCTCACCCAGACGCCACGACGCATTGGGATCTGGGGGCGTATAGACACGCAACTGATCCATATTGGTGACCGATCCACCCACCGGGTGGGCGAGCGTTTCGGCTGACTTGCGATACGTCACCCCCCACTCATCTACGTAGGATGTGTCGGTCTCGTTGTGATGCTGGAAAACACATCCGATCCCCACGGCATCGAGGCCAATGGCATCGGAGAAGGCACCGATCTCGACTGCTCTCGGAAAGAGGGCACGACGCACGCCGACGTCGATCACGGACTCGATGATCGGTACCCGGTCGGGCTGCTCGTTGCGGAGTGCGGTGAGGACGCGTTCGGAACTGTTCATGGAGGGCTCGCCGCTTGTCGCGCACATCTGCCGCGATCTCGGTCGGTGGAGGTCCGAGACGGGCCGGATGAGCGCCAGGGGACAGGTATAGTTCTCAGTATGCACAAAACAGGGGCCGCTGGACGAGATGTGCCTTGGAGCGACCTGGGCCGACTATCCGTAACGGTGCACCGCGGCGAACATGGCCTCCACGTTCTCCACCGGTACATCCTGCTGGATGTTGTGCACCTGTGTGAAGACGTATCCTCCATCACCCTTGCCGAAGACCTCGAGGTTGTGGCGCACATGTGCCTCGACCTGGTCGGGTGTGCCGTGAGGCAGAACGTTCTGCGTGTCACAGCCGCCGCCCCAGAACACGATCTTCCCGCCAAACTCGCTCATCAGACGCTCCGGCTCCATGTTGGCCGCCGAGATCTGCACAGGGTTGAGGATGTCGATACCGGCGTCGATCCACTCGGGGATGAAGTGGTAGATCGAGCCGCACGAGTGAAGGCACGTCTTCCAATCGGTGTTGGCGTGGACCCAGTCGCACAATCGCCTGTAGTGGGGCTTGATCATCTCGGTGAACAGGTCGGGGGAGATCAGCTCGCCCCTCTGGGTCCCCGCGTCGTCGGACCCCACGCCCCAGCCGAAGCAGTAGTCGCCGACGGCCTCGTGGAAGAGCCCGATCCGGGAGATGCATGCGTCTACCCAGCGTCCCATCATATCGTGGGCCGTCTCCTTCTCCGTCAGCAGCATGGCTAGCCAAGTGTCTAGAGACCCCTGTGTGATGTTATCCGTCAGCAGCGCACTCATCCCCAGCACGGACAGACACGCACCCCACCCGAGGATCGCGAGGTCGGTCTCTTCGTAGAGGAATCGGCCGCGCCGCGCCATGGCGTCGAGCTGCTCGTCTGGCACAGTGGAAGAGGGCTGAAAGGCATCCGGATCGATGCGGTTATGGGCCATGGTGGGTCGGGTAAAGTCAAAGTAGAAGCCCTGATCCGGCATCCTGGCGAACACGTCGTTCGCCGCGTCGCGCAGCACCCAGCTCCCGTCGGTCTCCACCGAGATCCGTGCATCGGGCGGGAAGTGGACATCCTGCCCGCAGAACAGCCGCCGCTGGATCCCGGTGCCGGCAGGCTGACCGGGCCAGATCGCATCACCGGCATCGAGGGGGACGACGTCGGCGTGGACCCGCTTGAGCACGTCCAGCTCGACTTCGGCCAGGATCTGCATGGTGTCGTGGATCTTGGTGGGGCTATCGATTCCCATGCGTTTCTTCAGCTGATCATAGACGACGGCATTGATACTGGAGGCACGGATTGCGCCCAGGTCGATGGGTATGCGGTCCGGCTTTTCGAAGTTGATGGCCTTCAGCACCCGTTCTCTCGAGTTCATGATCCGGTTCCCCTGCGCCTGAGCTAAAAAAGGACCCCATTGTCCGATGTTCTATTGTACACTATACCTAATGCCCAGGGTCGTGTCTCACTGGGGTAGGAGCCAACGTGCACCGGTTGGGTCATACGAGTCACCACGTGATGAATCCATGATTGAGCCTTCTGTTGCCATCGACCTGCTCGAGGCAATTCCGAATCCGGGGATCGAGGATCTGCGCGATCGTGCTCTGGCGCGGCAGCAGGCCGGGATCCACACCGTACCGACGATGCCCCTGATCGATGCGCAGGCCTGGACCGAGCGTGCCGTCAACGAGGACTGGCTTCTCTGGCGGGCCCGCCGCACCGCCGCCCGTCTGGAGTTGATGCCGATCGACGTCAGCCAGGGCGAGCGCATCGCCGGGCGACCGCAGCTTCGTTCCCCCACGCCGGACGAAGCAGAGCAGATCGAGGCGCTGCGTCCGCTGCTGGAGACGATCCCACCCTACCCAGGGGGAGACGCGGGACACTTTCATCCAGACTTCGACAAGCTGTTCGATCTCGGCATCGATGGCATCCGCCGTGAGATCCTGGCCCGGCGTCAGGGTGCGACGGTCGAGCAGCACACCTTCTATCGTGCCTGCACGACCGCCCTCGACGGACTGTCCCGCTACATCCTGAGAGTCGGTGAGGAATGTGACCGTCTTGCGGCACAGACCGGAGATGACCAACTGGCAGATCTGGGGCCCATCTGCCGGCAGATCGCCACCGAGCCACCGGCCACATTCCACGCGGGCCTGCAGCTGATGTTTCTGACGATCGTCGGTCTGTGGTTTGCGGAAGATCACGGGCTCACGACGCCAGGACGCATGGATCAGACGCTGCGTCGTCTCTACGAGGCCGACCTGGTCATGGGAGTCGTCGACCCTGAAGAGGCCCTCGAGCTGATCGGCTGCCTCTACATCCAGCTCAACAACCTTCTCGGTGCCGGGGCGGCGGTGTCCGTCATGGTCGGAGGCCGCGACCCAGAGGGTGAGGACGCCACGTGCGATCTTACCTATCTGTGTCTGGCGGCGCGCCAGATGACGCGGCTCGTCTATCCGACGGTGGGTCTGGCGTGGCACGAGCAGACACCTGCGGAGCTGACCGAGTTCGCTTGTCGCATGCTGCGTACCGGGATCGGTGATCCGGCTTTCTTCAACGATGAGCTGATCGCCTCGGGTCTGCGTGCCAACGGCGTGAGCGAGGTGGACGCCCGCAACTATATGAACTCCACCTGCGTGGAGATCAAAGTGGTGGGTACCTCCAACATCTGGGTGGCCTCCCCCTACTTTAACTGCGCCCAGCAGCTGCTGGATACGATCGATCAGGTGGCCGACGGCCGCGTCGCCGATCCCCCCACGTTCGAAGATTTCGAGGAGCTCGTCAGGGAGAGCTTCGTCGCCACCGTGCGGGAGGCCGCCAAGCGTCTGGACACGGTGTGGAAGCAGCGCGCCGAGACCGGGGGCTTCCCCCTGGCAAGCTGCCTGATCGACGACTGTCTGGCCAAGGCAAGGGACTTTGACCGCGGCGGCGCCCGCTACAACTGGGTGGAGAACTCCTTCGTGGGGCTGGCGAATCTGGCCGACGGTCTGGTCGCCATCCAGCATCTCGTCTACGGTGGCGAGATGTCACTGAGCCAGCTGCGCCAGATCCTGCGCCGCAACTTCGAGGGGGAGGAGCCCCTCCGCCAACGAATCCTCAATCGCCTGCCCAGCTATGGAAACGCCGACGACACGGCGGATGCAACGGCCGCGAAGTGGGCTCAAGCGCTGATCGACATTACCGCCACCAACACCGTCGGTCCGCATGCCTACGTGCCGGGGTTCTTCTGCTGGGTCATGCATGGACGTCTCGGCGAGGCCACCGGCGCGACGCCGGACGGACGCAGGGCTGGAGTGGCACTGGCCGATGGCGCCGGGGCCGCCCAGGGACGAGACCGGCGGGGACCTACGGCGTCGGTTCTGTCTACGACTCGATGGAACCACGAAGCGGCCCTGGGCGGGTTGGTCCACAACGTCCGGTTTTCGCGGAGTCTTCTTGGCAGCGAATCGGGTCTGCAGGCGCTACGGCATGTCATCGAAACGTACATGCAGCGCGGCGGATTCGAGATCCAGGTCAATGTCGTCGGCGCCGACCTGTTGCGCGCCGCCCAGTCCAACCCGGAAGAGCACGCCGACCTGCTGGTCCGGGTCGCCGGCTACTCCGACTACTTCGTCCACCTCGACGACACCTTGCAGGCACAGGTCATCGAACGCACGGAACACGAGTCCGTGTAGCGAATCGGAGGACCATCACCCGTTGACAACGCCCGCCGAGAAGGCTCCGATCACAGCCCTCATCTTCGACATCAAGAAGTTCGCCATCCACGACGGTCCTGGAATTCGCACGACCGTGTTCTTCAAGGGGTGTCCGCTGGCTTGCTGGTGGTGTCACAACCCCGAAGCCATGAGTCCAAAGCCGGAACTGGTGTTGTTCGAAGAAAAGTGCATCGGGTGCGGCGAGTGCTTCCGCGTGTGTCCTGAGGGGGCACACGAGAAGAAGCCAGACGGGAGCCGTGTATACCATCGCGACAAATGTGTCCTGTGCGGTGCCTGCGCTGAGGTCTGCTACGCCGAAGCCCTGGTGATGGAAGGCCGACGGGTGACGGTAGAGGAGCTGATGGTGGAGCTGCGCAAGGACGTTCCCTTCTACGAGAACTCGGGTGGTGGGATCACGCTGTCGGGTGGGGAGCCCACCTTGCAGCACGAGTTCGCTCTGGCTCTCCTGAAGCAGTGCAAGTCGGAAGGACTGCACACGGCGGTGGACACATCGGGACAGACGCCGTGGCGCGTGTTCAAGACGCTGCTCCCCTACATCGACATCGTCCTCTACGACGTCAAGCACATCGACGAGCGCAGCCACCGGACGCACACGGGAAGTCACAACCACCGGATTCTGGAGAATCTTCAGCGTCTTGGGGAGAGTGGTACACCGATCGAAATCCGCATGCCCGTCATCCCCACGATCAACGACGACGGCGAGGATATCGAGCGCACGGCCCGTCTTCTGGCCGGCATCGAATCGATCACCCGAATCGAACTGTTGCCGTACCACAAGCTGGGCGCTTCGAAGTATGCACGTCTCGACATGAAATACCGACTGGCCGAGATGGAGCCACCCACGGCGCAGCGGATGGAAACGCTCGCCGGTCTGATCCGTTCCCATGGTCTGAAGGTCCACGTGGGAAGCTAAAACACAGAATCGGAGAATCGCATGCATCAGTTGGATCTCGATCCCCGCGGCCGCAGTCACAAGCTGCGGGAAATGTATTGGAACGACGAGCAGGCCCGGTTTCGCCAAGAGCAGATCGTGGTTGGATCGGACGAGACGAGCCTGGTGGGAAAGGCTCGAGACTTCGAAGCGGTTCTCGATTCGACGCCGGCGGCCATGCAGGACGTCGACCTGCTGGCCGGCATGAGCTTGGCGATTCCCGCCCAGGGCAGCAGCATCGACCTTGGCGAGTACGACGGGCACTACACACCGGGGCACGCGAACATCCTGCTGCACGGACTGACGGGGATTCGGGACCGCGCCACGAGCAAGCTGACGACGGAGACCGACTTGGAGAAGCGTGATTTTCTCGAGGCGGCGGCGATCGCCTACGAGGCGGCGCGCCGATTCGTGGCAAAGCACGCAAATCACCTTGAGCTGCTGACCGCCACGGAATCACATTCGACCCGCAAGCAGGAGTTGGCCAAGGCCGCCGCCGCGTGTCGTGAGCTGAGTGTCGGTCCTGCGACGTCGTTCCAAGGGGGGCTGCAGATGCTGTGGTTCACCTTCTTGTTCGGTGCCCGGGGCAGCATCGGTCGGTTCGACCAGTGGATGTATCCCCTGTACCGCACCGACCTGGATACCGGTAGGCTGACGAAGACGGAAGCGCAGGAGCTTCTCGAGAACTACTTCGTGAAGCTGAACTACTTCGCCGGCAACAACGACTCTCTGCGCAACATCGCCTTGGCCGGGCAAACACCGCAGGGAAAGGATGCCTGCAACGAGTTGAGCTACATGTGCCTGATCGCCGGTGGGCGCCTGATGCTACCGGAGCCGAAGCTCAACGTCCGCTTCCACACCGGATCGCCGTCGGACCTTCTGGAGCTGTCGTGCCGTCTCACCTGCAAGGGACTGAGCAATCCGGCCTACTTCAACGACGACGTCGCAATTCCCGGTCTGCTGGAGCTGGGCATTCCGATCGAGGACGCACGCGACTACTGCAACGACGGGTGCTCGGAGCTCATCATCGGCGGCAAGAGCACGATCCGCTTCCGCAACTTCGACTCATTGCCGAGCCTGTGTGAGACGGTGCAGCGCGGCGAGGAAGAGTCGTTTGGCAGCTTTCCCGAGGTCATGTCCGACTTCCAGGCGCGCCTGGAAGACCACATTCCCAACGAGCATGGTCAGAAGAGAGCGGTGACCTTCCCCTACTTCGCGGCCAGTCTCGACGACTGCCTGGAGGAGGCGTCGGTCACCGGCGTGCGCTACAGCATCTGGGGCAGCATTCCGTCTCAGATCGGCAACGTCGCCGACGGTCTGGCGGCGATCCAACGGTTCATCTTCGACGAAGAGAGTCTCACGTGGGAGGAGCTGAACCAGGCACTGCGAGACGACTTCGAGGGTCACGAACCTCTGCGCCAGCGGATCTTGAACCGGGCGCCGAAGTACGGAAACGATGACGATGAGGTGGACAGGATACTCAAGCAGGTGAGCGAGAAGTTCTGCGATGCCGTCCATGACCGCGCTCAGAATCCCGTGGGGCCAGGGGGCAAGACCGCGCCCGGCTTCATGACCTTTGGCATCCATCGGCGCCGGCTCCTGCCCGCCTCGCCCGATGGCCGCAAGTACGAGGACAATGTGGCCAGCAGCTTCTCACCGGCCCTTGGCCGCGATCGTAACAGCCCCACGGCGGTTCTCAAGTCCGTGAGCAAGGTCGATCTGCGCAAGGCTGGACACGGCTCGGTGCTGGACATGGCCTTCCACCCGTCCGCTCTGAAGGGGGAGGAGGGCCTGGAGAAGTTCATGTCCTTCGTCGACACCTTCCTGAAGTTGCCATGCACGACGACGCTGCAGGCGAATGTCATCGACAGGGAGACGCTGCTGGCAGCTCGTGAGAATCCGACGGATCCGCAGTACCGGACGCTGCTGGTACGGGTTTGGGGATTCTCCACCGTGTTCGTGAGCCTGGATCCGGACCTGCAGCAGCACGTCATCGAGCGCACCGAACACGAGCTGTAAGGAATTGCCGAGCGACCTACGTCGCCGCGCGGCGCGGGAGGCGATTCACAGGAGAGGACAATGACGAAGCCCGTGCGCAGCACCACTCTCGAGCGACTGAGAAGAACCAGAGAAGCCGATCTCCACGTGCAGGGCCTGGCACAGCCCCTGCAGCTTGGCGAGGGACTCTACCACCTGCTCGGCCACATCAACCTGCCCATCGCCGACGCCGATCTGCTTGTGGGGCGCATCCTCGAGGAGGTGCCGGACGCGGAGGGGGAGGCGTTCCTGCAGTCAAGCCTCGCTGAATGGGAGGGCCGCCCGGTGCCGCCGTGGATGCGCGACGGTGGGCACGAGTGTTTTGCGTGGGAACGTCTGCTCGAGATGGGCCTCAGCGGTCTGGAAGAGCGGGCCCGTGCCGAGTTGGCGACGCGAACTGCACGGGGCGACGCCGAGGAGCATCTCGATTTCCTGCGGGGTGCGGTGCGGATCTACGAGGCCTTCCGCCACTATGCTCGTCGTTATGCCGCGCAGGCACAGGACCTCGGACACTGCCAAGCGGCGGCCCGTTGTAGGGCTATCGCCGAAGGCCCGCCCGAGGGATTCGCCGAGTCCCTGCAGCTCATATGGCTGGTGGGACACGTCTACTGCACGATGCTGGCGGTCAATCCCACTCTCACCTTCGGCCGCCTCGACGTGTTGCTACGCGACGCCTACCGACGGGATCTGGCGCAAGGTCACCTGACGAGAGCCGAGGCCGGCGAGCTCATCGCCGACTTCTACGACAAGAACAACCTGATTCTCGGCCGTGGTGAGCATCAGATGAGCGGCGGATCGGCGACGGATACCGGTTGGCACCGCAATCTCACCTATGACGCGCCGCAGTACGTGGTGTTGGCCGGAACGCGGCCGGATGGCTCGGCGGTCGCCGACGATCTCACCAACCTGTTTCTGGAGCGTGTGAATCCGGGCTACGAGAATCCCGTGGTCGTGCTGCGCTACTCGAAGGATCTGCCGGATGCCACCTGGCGGCTGGCTTGTGAGAAGATGCGCGACAATGCCAGCTTCATGGTCTACAACGATGAGAACGTGATCCCCGCCATGCGGCACTGCGGGGTCTCCGCCGACGATGCGGTCCGATACACGATGCATGGCTGCAACTGGCCCGACATTCCCGGCGTGCAGAGCCAAGTCGGTTACCACCAGGCCGTGCTTCCCGGCTACGTGCTGGCGTCCTTGGAGAGCTTCGATGGTCACCTGCCCTCGATGGATGCGCTCTACGATCGTCTCATCGACGCCTTCAGCCGCGAGATCAGCGATCACTGCAAGCAGATGCGCCGCACCCGACGACGGTGGGAGGAGGCGGGTCCCGGTATCCTGCGAGTGGATGATTGCTTCCTCGACGGGCCCATCGACCTAGCCCGCTCCTGGGCTCAAGGCGGTGTCCGATACCCAACCCTCACCTGTGCGATCAGCGGCATCGCCACGGCGGCCGACTGTCTGACCGCCATCGACGGTCTGGTGGTGCGCTCGCAGCAGGTCACGCTCAGCCGGATGCAGCAAGCGCTGCGCACGGACTATGAAGACGCCGAGGCGCTGCGACGACAGTGTCACCAATGCCCGAAATTCGGTCAGGATGACGAGCTGGCGGATGGGCATGCGGTCCAGCTGCTGAAAAGGATCCAGACCGAGATCGACGGGGCCTGTGATCTTGGGGGACCGGAGGAGGTCATCGTGTTCCGCTGCCTGGAAACCGACATGCGACATCTCAGGTTGGGGGCCGAGACCGGGGCGACACCAGATGGCCGTCGCGCGGGCCAGCCCCTGAGTGAGAACACGTCGCCCTGTCCGGGCTCTTGTCGGCGCGGGCTCACGGCCATGCTCAAATCGGTGGCCAAGCTCCCGCTGGAGGGGATCAACTCCGGGGCCCTCAATATCCGACTGCAGCCCGAGCTGGTCACTGGAGAGGAAGGGCTCGATCACGTGGCGGCGCTGCTGAAGACCTACTTTGACCTGGGCGGCCTGCAGTGTCAGCTCAACGTCTGCTCCGTCGAGCAACTGCGAGCAGCGCAGCGAGATCCTGAACAACACCGCGACCTGATGGTGCGTATCACAGGTTACAGCGCCGTCTTCGTCGACATGGCCCCCCATGCGCAGGACGAGATCATCCGTCGAGAAGAGATGGCGTGAAGGAAGATCGTGCCCGGCATGCTGATGGCGGCGAGGCTGGCCTGGAGTGAGCTTCAGTTGTAGAAGGTGGCGTAGCGCTCCATCGCAGCCATCAGAGCCCCGGCATTCGCCAGGGGCACGCCGGGATATAGTCCATAGATCATCATCAAGCCGCCCTGCTTCGAGCCAAGACGCTCGACCGCGTCACGCACGTGATCATCGATCTGCTGCGGGGTCCCGAAGCGGGTGACCGCCTGACGATCGATGTCCAGGTCGATGCAGACGCGTCCTGCCAGATGAGCCTGGATCCAGTCGATGCCGTTGACCAGATCCTGCAGGTTGAGGATCTCGACACCAGCCCCTAGCAGATCGTCGACGAGTTCGCGGATGTCGCCATCGGAGTGCATGTGGATGATGCAGCCGGCATCCCGAGCCGGAGCAATCAGTCGGCCGTAGGATGACTTGAGATACTTGCGGAAATGTGCCGGTGACACCATCGGCCCTTCCTGCATCCCCAGATCATCAGCATATCCCATCCACTCGGCACCTGCCGCCACGTAGCGCCGGACCGACTCGGCGTTGAAGGCTTCCACCGTCTCGATCAGCTGCCAGAGGTGGGGCTCCTCATCGGCCATATCGTACATCAGGTTCTCGTAGCCGCGCACGTCGCTGAGAGTGAGGAACGTGTGACCGTGCGTCAGACCCCCTCGGGCGAGTCCGCCGGCCTCGATCTCGGCCCCGAAACCCGCCTCAATGCGCTCCCAATCGATCGGACCGGCGCCACTGCTGGTGGCCGGATCGGGTGCCCGGAAGTGGGGCCAGTCATCCCAGCTGGCCAGAGCGGGTCCTGTGACGAGGGTGGCGATGCCATCCTCCGTCGTGTCCCGCGTGCAACCCCATGGATCAACGTACGACCGGTGGGCCCGGGCGCCCCGGTCACTGGTTAACTCGACCCTGCGACTCGAGGGCTCGAACTCTGGGAACAACATGGGATGCTGGCTCATCAGTTCTTCCAGGGATTCTGGTGGATAGTGATGCCAGCAGGCGGCGTTGATATGGAACACCATGGGGATGGTGTCGGGTCGCTCGAAGCGAACGGCACGCAGCAGGTTGTCACGCTCGGTCATGATCAGCTCCCTCTTACTGGAGCGTACACCCATCATGGGATGTCGGGCCAGACCCGTTCCGACGCTAGAAATACTGGTCGATCACCTCATCGACCGTCTGCGCCCACCGGGTCAGGTTCGCGGGTTGGTTGGCGATCGTACTGACGTCCTTGAGCACAAACTCACACGTCGTGCCGTGTCGATTACAGGCCTCCAGCACGCTATGGATCTCCTTTTGTACTGGGTCCGGATCGAAGGTTGGCCCAGCGACAAAAGCGGGATTCGGCTTGGCCGACATTACGAAGTCGCTCCCCATGCTCTGAGCGGCGACCTCGGGGTCTGCCCAAGGCGTGATGGAAACCTTGCGTAGATTCGCGAAACGTCTGCGCAGGATATCGATCTTCGTGTCGAGGGGTTCACAGCACCCGTAGTACAGCAGACCGCTCGAGCCGAACAACTCTTGATTGTACTCGAGATCGAACTCATCGTGCATCTGAGGTGATACGGCCGAGAAGATCTGCGCTGAGCATCTCCCCCAGGTGTCCTGAGGCCGGGCTGCACCCGCGTAGTCAGCCGCGGGCAACTCCCGCGAACAGGCAGGCGTGCAATGCAGCAGCAGGGGGTTCGTATTCAGCAGACCCAGTTGGACGTATTGCCCGAACGTGGCTGCCGCAATCTCCATGAACCTTTTCGCAGTCCGGTGCATGAATTCAGGACGCACAGCCAGATCCACCAGCAGTTTCTCGACGCCGCGGTAGCACGAGATCTGATCCCAGATGTTGTACTGGAAGATGTGGCCGACGATCTCTGTTTCCATGAGTCCCGAGAACACGTCGGTAGCCAATTCCGCGGCTCTCTCCGTCTCCTCCTTGTCATAGGTGACGACGGGTAGCTCGAGTCGCTCCAGATCTTCATCCGTCTGCAGCTGGTCCACATATTCGTGCGACGCGATGTAGGCTCCCGTGTCTCCCTTGATTTGCGTCTCCTGCACCTGAATGCCGATCCCGGTGGAATGGATTCTCTTCGGGATCTGGAAGATCGGCGCCATCACCTTGTCGACCTGGAAGTGCTCCCACTGATACAGGGAGCGGCGCAGCAACCCCTCCAGCCATCGGAGCTCCTCCGACTCGCATCGGTTCATCAAAGCGTCCTCCCGGATCTCCCCCCAGGGTACTTCGTCAATGAGGACCACGGGCCTGACCTGCTTCAGACCGATCGTGTCGAAGTAGCGATCCATGCGCTGCTTCTGTATGTCAAGATGCGCGATGGCACAGTAGCGCTCGGCCAGGGGTCGAAGGATCTGTCTGTCTGCATGCAGGCTGCCCACGTGGCGTTCCTCACAAGTCGGTGCTCGGGTATCGTCTCTCCCGACAAGTACCCAGATGCGAGGGCTGGTGACAAGGATGGGCCAAGCCCTGGACCGACCGCTGTCGATTCATCCATGTTCTTTAGCAGGGATGGCCAGACCGATGAACACAGGGGCGGGAGTGATGAAGGAGTGAGCAGAACCATCTCAGCACGGGAAGCGTTTCGCGCCATCATGAATTTCGAGACCGTTGAGCGACTACCGGTCATGGCGTTGGAACCATTCGAGCAGACCGCCATCGAACGATGGCGTGGTGAGGGACTGTCGGCAGGGGCCCAACCAGAGCAGTTTCTGGGAATGTCCCGGCTGGTTCAAGTGCCGCTGCCTTGGGGACCGATCCCAGCTTTCGAACAGAGAGTGGTCGCCGAGGATGACAACTACATCGACTCGGTGTCGACCATGGGTGCCACGGTTCGCAGGCGCCGCGACAATCCGTCGATGTTCTATGGTCACCTCGACCATCCGGTCGCCACTCGGGATGACTGGGAGCAATACAAGCAGCGATTCCAGGCCGATTCTGCTGGAAGACTGCCCGGGGATTGGAATACGGTCGTAGCGCCTCGGCTCAACGCGTCGAAGGATCCGGTGGGCATCTGCTTCTTCCCGTTCTTCTGCCGGCTCGGATTCTATGCGATGGGCATGGAGCGCTTCCTGACGGCATTCATCGATGATCCCGAGTTGATGCACGACATGTTCGCTCACTGGAGTCGCTTCGCCATCGACATGATCCGTCCGGTCCTCGATACGGTGACGATCGATTTCGCCATGTTTGCTGAGGATCTCGCCGGCAAGAACGGTCCTCTGATCTCGCCCGAGATCTATGGGGAATTCTGGTATCCCTACCAGGATCCGATCGTCGACCTGCTGCGCGATCGTGGCGTGCCGGTGATCTGTCAATGGAGTGCGGGCCAGTTCGAGTGCCTGCTCCCCGGAATGTTGGAGCATGGGCTCAACTGTACCTGGCCACTGGAAGTGATGGCCGGCAAGGACGCACCAACGCTACGCGAGCGATTCGGCCGCAGGCTTCTGTTGGGGGGAAATGTGCCCAAAGAGGCCGTCATAGCCGGCCCCGAATCCATCGACTTTCACATCGAGCGACTCACGCCGCTGATCCGGCAAGGCGGCTTCCTGCCTGCCCTCGATGATATGGCCTCGCCCGATATGCCCTTCCATCACTACCGATATCTGATCGAGAGACTTCAGTCCATTACACTTGTCTGACGAAGTCAGACTACTCGCACCACCAATCCTCGGGACCTGAACAAGACGGCCGGAGCCAGCAGGAGCCACAATGCCATCACGGCGCTATGAGCCGACCTTCGCATCGCTGTCCGACTATGAATGCCCAGAGTGGTTCCGTGATGCCAAATTCGGCATCTGGAGCCATTGGGGACCTCAGAGCGTTCCCATGTATGGGGACTGGTATGCGCGGCACATGTACATCCAGGGCCATCCCCAGAACCTCTATCACGTGCGGCACTACGGACATCCCTCGTCATTCGGATACAAGGACGTCTGTGCTCTGTGGAAGGCGGAGCGATTCGATCCGGTGGCTCTGATGGCGCTCTATAAGAAGGCCGGTGCGCGTTACTTCGTGGGGCAGGCCATGCACCACGATCACTTCTTCAACTACCCCTCCAAGCTCAACCGCTTCAACTCAACACAGATCGGCCCCATGAAGGACATCTGCGGGCTGTGGAAAGCATCTGCGGAGAAGGAGGGCCTGGCTTTCGGACTGACCGAGCACCTGGGCGCCACATTTTCCTGGTGGCGTACGAACAAATGGTGCGACACCGAAGGGCCTTATGTCGGTGTGCCCTATGACGGCAATGACCCCGAATACCGCGACTTCTACCTCGACAACTACGAGCATGTTGAGGGCGTGGATCGAAAGCAGACGTTGGCACGCCCGTGGTATACCTCCAACGCGCGCTTTCGCGACTACTGGCGCGAGGTAATCAAGGAGGTTATCGACCTCTACGGACCAGACCTTCTCTACTCGGATGGTTCCCTTCCCTTCGGCTCGTCGGAGGCGCCACCAGGAGACCCGATCTTCCAACATGGTCTGGACGTCGTAGCCCATCTCTATAACACGTCTGCGCAGAAGCATGGTGCGTCGCGAGCGGTCTACAATCACAAGGATCGCCGGCCGGATGTGCACTGCGTCGGCATGCTCGACATCGAACGTAGCCAACTGCCGGGCATCAACCCTGTGCCCTGGCAGACCGACACCTGCATCGGCGTCTGGTTCTATGATGTGCGGCGCGAGTTCAAGAAACCCGGTCATGTCATCGAGATGCTCATCGACATCGTCGCCAAGAACGGCAACCTGCTGTTGAACATCCTGCAGAAACCTGATGGCACGATCGACGATGAGACGTACTACCTCCTCGACGAGCTTGCGGACTGGTTTGCCATTAACGGCGAGGCGATTCATGGCACGCGCCCGTGGCGCGAATCCGGCGAGGGAGATAACCTCGTCGCCATCGACGGCTTCAAGGAGGAGCAGGTTGTCTGGAATTCCTCTGACTACCGGTTCACGCAGAAGAACAGCACCCTCTATGCATTCATGCTGACAGCGCCTTCAAACCGAGTGGCGGTGGTCAAGAGTCTCACCGAGGGTGAGAAGGTGACCGGCGTGAAGCTCCTAGGTGGGGGGGCCTGCCAGTTTAGCCAGGCCTTTGGCGCCCTGACGGTCGAGCTTCCGCAAGGGCTACCCTCCAAATACTCGAGCGTGCTGGCCATCGACCTGGCCGGGTGAGAGCACGACCGGTTCTGCATGTCTCACTGCACGCGGCCACCCGCGCGTTCGGTGGTGGCTCGACGCGCAGAGCAATTGTCAGATCGTACCGTGATTCAGTCCGAGCTGAAATTTCTCAACGATCTCCTTGAGATCGCGCCCCATACGTGCCAACTCGCCCGAATGCAGATTCACTTGCTCTACCGCTTGACGCACCTCCCCGCTCGCTTGGTTGACCCCTGCGATCTCCGACGCGATCGACTGCGAAGCCGTCGCCAATTCTGACGTGCCCCCCTGGAATGTTCCCAAGTCCGAAGTTAGGATGAGGGACACAGACAAGGGGCCAGAATGGCCAGAAAGCGTTACACCGCTGAGCAGATCATCGGACACCTTCGCCAGGCAGAGATTTGGACCAGTGAGGGC
>PVBE010261005.1_pt1 | contig 33290 bp, 45 predicted proteins | sample 1631181 | NCBI WGS metagenome assembly PVBE01 (sample SAMN08397723, study PRJNA350692) | Marine metagenome, whole genome shotgun sequencing project. | isolation source: water | place: Pacific Ocean | collected 2012-04
GGCGTCGATACGAGCAAGCAACGTGCGACTCGCAGAGTTGACGCAGACGGACGCCTCTTCACCTGTCGTTCAGTCTACGGAAGCCCAAGCACGAGCGGCCAATAGAATGCGGAACTGGTCGCGAAGGGGAAAACAGTTCACAACGCCTCCGGAATGGAATGACAGAACAATGGTGACGGTGCGCGTTGAAACGCTGCGGCGCATGGGTTGCGACGCGGAAGCACAGGGGCTGACCCACTTTGGCGGTCGGTCGCGCAGCATGGCGCTTAAGGATCTGGTACAGGGCGGGTGGATCCCGGCAAGCGTGAAATATCTCGGCATCTACGCGGGCCAGCCTGTCTTCAGGTTTGGCGCCGACATCCACAAACCCGTGGGGGTGAAGAAGGACACGCGATCCCCTATCACCATGCGTTCCAACCGCGCGGTATACATATACGGGCTCGTACAACTTACAATGGACACGCCCGAAACATACATGGAGCGCCGACACGGCTCTGTTGATGCTGATGACGTTTCTCCGAATCGCGCGCCGTATGCCTTGCGCGACATCGCGTTGAGTGCGTCTTCTTCGGGGCCACCGTCCCGTCCGCTCGTGTCTACCACCTACCGATGGCCAGACTTTATCACCGGCGCCCCTGTAGAGGGAGAACAAGAGCAGCCCACCCAAACGTCGAAACGCTGGGCTGCAATACTTGAGGAGGCCGCCGAGACACAAGATCTGATCGACGATGGCCAGACGCCCGCACCACGTAAGTTCAAAATCAGCAAGCGCTTCGCCAAGCTTTATGACACATCAAACGCGATCCCATCGGTGGTCGATCCTCATGAGGTCTGGCCGCTTGGTCGGCAGCGTAGGCGTAGGCGCTTCGAGAAGTTAGATCTACCAGACGCGCCCGGGCCAAGCAAGGGGGAGTGATGAATAGCTGCCATGTTGACAATTGCAGCGCGGAGGCTGATGGTGTAGACGGTAAGTGTCAGCACCATAGTGTCAAGGACATTGATGCGGCCAATACATACACGCGTTGGCTCTCAACTATTATGACGGAGGACGGTAGATTCATTCCGGGCTTCCATCGAGGACCACAGGAAGAAACCGATGAAGGATTCAAGGGGGGGGTGTGAATGAGTTGGCACTTTTTGCAGGGGCAGGAGGAGGCATCCTGGGAGGAAAGCTCCTTGGATGGCGCACCGTCTGCGCTGTCGAGTTTAATCCCTACGCCCGATCCGTCTTGCTCGCACGACAGCGTGATGGATATCTTGAGAGGTTCCCGATCTGGGACGATGTCACAACTTTTGATGGACGAGCCTGGAGGGGCCGAGTCTCTATCGTTAGTGGCGGATTCCCATGTCAGGACATCAGTTCAGCCGGAAAAGGCGCCGGACTTGAAGGGAAGCGATCGGGTTTATGGTTGGAAATGGCCAGAATCATTGGCGAGGTTCGACCTCAGTACGCGTTCGTGGAAAACTCGCCAATGCTTACTTCTAGGGGGCTCGGAGTTGTACTCGGAGATCTGGCCGCGTTGGGGTACCATGCGGAATGGGGAGTTTTGGGAGCGCACCACATCGGAGGACCTCATAAGCGCGACAGGATCTGGATCCTTGCATGCCACCCCAGCCGAAGCCGCCAACAAGTTGCACACCTGGCCGACCCCGACAGCAACCCAAGCGGGATCGATAGGCATGATCGGACAAATGCGGCGGGCGGTAGAGACGGGACTGACGACTCCAGAGGAGGCTCGATCGATGGTCGGCGGATCGTTATCTCCACCAAGAATGTCAACATGGTCGCCCGACAAGATCAGCGATCAATTGATTTTGTTGGGGGTGACAGACGCCCCGCAGAACAGGCAACAAACGTTTCCGACGCCGGTGTGCGTTGGGATGCGGGGCGGGTCGGGCACATGGAAGACATTGTTGGAAATGATTCACGCCGGACAGGTGACCACAGAAGAGGCCAAAGCGATGAACGGCGGATCGATGCCACAACGATTTTGGCCGACCCCGGTGAAAGCCGATACAGGGAGGCGGCGCAAGTCTGCAAATTGGCAAGGGACAGATCTGGTGTGTCAGGTGACGGAATACGAGGAGGCCAGTGGAACCCAATTGCCGAAGGCTGGTGGACAACTGAACCCAGAATGGGTCGCGTGGTTGATGGCGTGGCCAATCGGGTGGACCGCCTTAGATGCCTTGGCAACGGCCAGGTGGCGGCAGTGGCTGCAAGCGCATTCAGAATTCTGCTGCATAGATTCAAACGCGAGTGATGCTATAGAACCATGATCGGGAGGGATCCACCTTTCTTAAACACTCCACACACACGGATTGTGGGTCCCTCTCGGTTGTGTTTACCACAGGGAAAAGCGTAATTGGTGGGTGCGTTGTTGGTCCTCCCACCCATCAGGTTAGCTCGGCGATCGGCCTACTGCGATCGCCGAGCTAACCATTTTCAATAAAACCTGCAGGCAGGACACATGGATTCAAGATCTGACTGGCGAACATTCCATGAATACAACAACAGTAATCCCGATCTCTACGGTCGGCTTGTCGCGATGGCGCTCAGACTGCGCGTGTCAGGGTTTAAACGGTTCGGAATTGCGTGGCTCTTCGAGGTGATTCGATACGAGTGTGCTGTGAGATATGGCGAAGACTTCAAGATCGACAACAGCCTGCGGGCGGCCTATGCCCGATTTATAATGGCTAATGAGCCTAAACTGCGCGACGTATTCACAACGAGGAAAAGCGCGTTGGATGAAGAGGTCGCGATCGATGTCGACAGACAACGCCCTCGCCGGCGAGCATCACCGTCCGGTCGCGTGTCCGGAAATGCCGGACAACCCACAGACAAGGACGATCAAGAGCCGCGAGATCTGGCCGACCCCTACGCCTGCACGATACGGTTTCGCCGTATCCCGGACACATGTGGTCGAATAGGCACAGGGGACTCGGAATGGTAACGCGCCAGCGTCTCTACAGGAAGGGCGAGCGCACGCGAGTGATCGACGATGAAACGCTGGAGGGTTGGCCGTCAGAGGCGATCTTCATGACCTGCTCGGCGCGCGGGGACCTGTGGCACGCCCCTGGCGGACGGATGATCAGCACAATCGTCATGCCGAAACGCACCCTTTGCGGTGCAATACCCTACCTCGGGGCAGAGTGCCGGAGCGATTGGCTCGGGCTGGATTCCGCTCTGGTTTGCTTGACGTGTCGAGCGCTCGCGCGCGACTAGAGCAGATCGACGATCTCAGGCTCGCAACGCCCACCCAGCGGGAGCTGGGCGACGGACGAGATAAATACTTTCACAAGTGGTTCCTGACCCTTGGCGCCGTAAACCTTGCAAGTCCTGCCGTCGACAACCAACGCGTCATCCTTAAGGATGCTGGATAGTGCATCAAGCACTGCCTTCCTAACATTGTCAGAATCGGGACGTGAGGATTTCCACAACATGCCTTGTGGATCCTTCTTCCTTGATAGTCGCTTGGGGCGTTTAAACACCGCGAGGATATCCACCCGCACCGGGAAGTCGATTGACATTGGCCCGATCGCGTCGATAGCGGCGGCATTCACAGCCTGTTCAAAGTCTACGGTGCGGGCCGGTGTATACATCCGAACGAAATTCCCACGACGAACGGCGCGAGGTCGGCCCTTTGGGATTGGCTCGGTATATACCGTGAACGACCAGTGCAAACCTGGCCTAAGGGTGTCAGCCATCGGGATCGTCGATCGTGATCGAGTCGGCTTCCGCCTCTGTTACGATCATCTTCTGGATCTGGCTGATCAGATCATCGATCACCCGTTCCGCTGACTTGATTTGCTCGATTGCAACCAGGACCTTTGCCATCAATGCGTTTAGACCTGCCATCTTTGCCACCTCTAACGCGGGCACGGCTTTGCGGCCTTTCCAACGAATACCTTAGATCCGTCCATCGTGACGACAACCTGGCACGTTGGTGCGCGTTTGATTGTGATCAACATCTTCGCACCCTTAACGCTATGGACGCACCCGCCGATCAGGAACATCAAAAGTGGAAGTGCTAACAGTATTGCTCTCATGGCTTTTCCTCTTCATCGGTCATCGTATCCGTTCCAACTGGCTCGCGCAGCGTTCCAATTGGCTCGCGTGTGATCAGTCTAAAGGAGATCATCACCGCGCCGGACACAACCGCGCTCCATGCGGCCCCGAGCGCGGGAGCGCCCAAGACAACACTACCGATGTAGTGAAGGCTCAGGGTGGTGATCGAGGCGATTAGCATCGCAGCGGCCGCTTGAATAGTTCTGCTTTTATGTGCTTGTTTCATGGGTTCTTTGTTTCCTGTACCGTTACGCGCTCGCTTAGCAAACTGTGCTTTTCCCATAGCTTGGCGCGGCCTGTCCTGGCTACGTCGATCTCGCGTTCCACATTCTCGAGTTGTCGCAAGAAGAGCTTGAGGCGAAGGTCCATGCTGCTGATCTTATAGCTAAGATACCAGACGGCGCCGACCAGCGTGGTCGCGATCGGTATTACTACGGATAGAGTGTCGCTCAACTGCATTCATTTACTCCAACGCGCCTTCGTGCCTCTGATATCATAATGGGTGAAACTGCGATAGGAGCCCAGACCGCCCTGGGACATTCCCGGCCCGCCGCCATGTCCCGCCTCGATCAATTCCTCGATCACGCCTCGAACGTCGCCCGGGCTCATGCCTTTGACGCGAATATCAGCCGCCATCGCTTTCATGTGGAACGACCTCTTGGCGCCATCTATGGATTTATTGTAGAGGGGGCTGCGATAACCGGAGATCACCGTGATCGGCACCCCAACCCGATCACGCAAGATCTGCAGGTTCTTCGCGAGCATGATCACGTTTTCGACCAGATCCCAGGGGACCGAGACGCCGTCTCGGCATTTAAACTCATCGATCGAGAAATTCTTGGCGATCTGTTTACTCTCTAACATTTTGGCTACCTCCTGGCAGAATTCTACACACAGCCTAACCCGCTCGTGAATGATCTGCCATTTTTTGACGATAAATTTGCCCGGATGATAAGCCGAGGATACCATGCAGAAAAGGAGGAACCATGCCGGTTAAACATGAAGTTCGGCTCCGGAAGGCGCTAAAGAAGCTCGACAAGGATGAAAAGCCAGATCGCGAAGCCGTTTCCGCTTTCCCGTCCGTGGTTGGACCCGACGATCTCACGGTCACCGAACTCATGGATTGTCGGAAGCTTGGCATCCCGGCAGCGATGATCACGATTGGCGGGAAGCCGGCATGGCTGATCGTGAGGTATGTCGGCGAGGACGGAACGCTGTTCTTTTCCAAGACGGAAGGAGATCTGGTCACGGTCGACGCACTAGAGGGGAAGGTCAGGGACCCGGAAGGCGAAGAATTCACCCTCGGTGGGTGGCAGCATCCGCTCAAGGCCATCACTGCGGTCTGGAATAAAAAGGGCGAGATCCTATAGCGACGTGATGTCGTCACTAGGGATCGGCAGCCCACCGAACCCGAAGCACGTCCCGACGTCATAGAAAAGTTCCACCTGAGCTATGTCCGCCTCGACGATCTCCGCCATCCGGTCCATCCCTAACGGGAACACAACGGCGGATGGTGCTGCGGTCGTGCCCATTGAACCCCACTGGACCAATCCGCTGAACCCCTTTTGTTCATCATCGGCCCCGGCGGGGGGCCAAGCTTCAATATCCCCGGCAGACACGTTTTCAACTCGGATCGCCTCGTGAGCGCCCGCGCCGGAGTCGGTGTTCCAAAACTTGGCATGATCTAGGTTCGTCGTCGCATCCTTGGCCGGGATAATGTATCGCGTAACGGCGCACTGGAGCCGTTTTGTCCCAGGACCCAGGCGCACGCTGAATTGTGTCAAGGCGCCGGGATAGAGCGATGGGCTGAAATTCAAACCCGGCACCGGGTATCTGCCCCAGTAGACCTTGTGCGTGATCGACTCTAGGGCGTGGAGATATTCGATCGCTGCCGGCGGCGCCACGCCTTTGACAATCTCCTGCGCGGTTCCCTGATCTGCCAGGCCTGGCGTCGCCGAGACAACGACGTAAGACACATCGACAGCGCCCTCACAGTAGGCTGTCGCGTATATGTTCACCTTATTCCCGATCAGTGTAAACGTCCCTGAGTTGTCAGCACCGTTAGATGTAAGCTTGACGCTATCACCGCCGACCTGCCCAACGATGATGTGTCCATCAGGGGTGCCGACGTCAGTGGCCTTGGCCGTGGCGGTCACCGTCCTAGAATAGATATGATCCGGCATAGTGACGGCAGCGACGCCGAGCGGTCTGTAATTCGACCCGCCCGAGGTCGCGGGTGACAGCCGAAACGTGTTGTCGTCCGTCTGGAGCCATGACCAAAGACACCATTTCCGGTCGGTATAGATCAGGCCGACGTTATTCGCGACGCGGTTGATCATCTCAGTGTTGATCGGCGCCCCGGTCGTCATAAACCCATCGTCGAACGGGATGAAGCCTGACGGACGCACCCCCGCAGCGATCGACGTGACCCGCCCAGGGGTAATCAAGATGTGTTGCTGTTGGTGTTGACCGCCCGAGGTTTCAAACTCTAGCCAGCGGGTCGCTGCCGTGATCGTGATCGCGAACGTCGCCCATGCGCCATTCCCCGCACCACCGATCACGACCGATGCCGTCGCCAATGTCCCAGCCCACGTTCCGGACGCGGACGTTGTTCCGTAACGGACGCGACAACTATAGGACGCCGCTCCCGCGAAATAAGCCTTCACCTCCACGTTATAAGAAAGACCATCCGCGCTCGGATTGACCGGAAAGAATACAGTCTGCGTCGGTGCGTCGCTGCAGAACACGCTCCCGGAAAATAGCGGCGGACTGTGGTGCGCGTAGACATAGTGCGTTCGCTGGGCCATGGCGTTCAGCGGTTCGACCCCAGCGGGAACGTGCCCAGCAAGTTGCGCTTTCTTGATATGAGTAAAGCTCCCCGGGATGACTATTGCCATTTTCCGCCTGCCGTGTCCGTGTGCATGTGATACGTCTGCGCCGTACTACAGTCCGCCGTGAAGGGGACGGTCAGGCGTGTGAGATCGTCCACGACAGCCCCCCCCGTGTGGTCTCCCAGGGCTGGGACGGTCAAGGTAGCGAAAAGCCCACCGGAGATCGCGCTATATGTTATGTATAAGGCGGTCTGGTCCGTGCCGGGGTTGTACACCAAGAGGCGCGCCGTCCCGTGGTTGGCATCCAAGTACGCTTTGAACAGCTTGTAGTATTCCATCTCCACCTTGACGCCAGTCAGCAGACCAAAGGCGTTCGTCCGGTGCCACTTCACGAGAGCTGAAGGACAAAGCGACATCGTCTGGTAAGCACCGGCGATCCCGATCGTCAACACGGTCCGCTGCGTCTTCAGCTCCGTCTGGCGCCCAAGGACGCGAGCCGTTCCCGTATAGCCACGCGCGCCGGTTGACCTGTTCCACAGGTTGAAGTGGGTGCTTTCCACCCGGATCGCGTCGCCGACCTGGCAATCAACCCACGGGACGCATGTCACCTCATAGATCAGCCGGCCAGATCTGGCCGTGAATAAGGATCGCGACCACGCGAGTACATTGTCGGTTAGCTCATCCTTCGTGAACCCATTCACGTCGAACGCCCAGGCGTGGACACCGTCCGCCCGCTGGGATACGATGTCGTTCACGATCACCCGCCCCATGTCCGCTTCTGCGCGTTTCAACGAAACGGCCACCCGGTTCGCCGATGTCGGGCGGTTAAGGGCTCGCACGGATCCGGTCTTTCCGCCTATAAGGTGCGCGTCGGTAAGTGTGAACTCATATTCCGCCGTCTCGATCACCGTTGTCGGAACTGCCGTCAGTTCGATCGATGCCGTCCGCACCGTGATGTCCGTCCCCTCGCTTCTGGGCACGATGGCGTGCTGGCTTAATGCTATCAAGTGTCCGTACAACGAGACGAAAGATGTCGACTCATCGATCAAGAAGTCCGCCGAAAAATCAGACCACCCACCATCAAGAGCAGAGTCGAAGCTTCCCGTGTTCACCTCTTCGATGTCATATCCCTGGCCCGACGGGAGGGTGTCATACGTCCCGTCGTTATCACCGCGCCCGCTGGACATCAGCATCCGCCTTGCCGTGTCCCTTACCTGGCCTTCATCCTTGAATGAGAAAGAGCAGGATACGGTGTCTTTGTTGGCGTCGCCGAAGAAGTTGGCCACCTCCTTGATGGACATGCTCGTGTTGGCCACTTCCAGGTTGATGACATCTCCGATCACGCTTTTGTTGGTGTATTCAAAAACCATCATCGTTCCGTCCCCACGGAGCGTTATGTATCCCGTGCTCGGAACAAGTGCCGGATCTTCATCGTCTAGCGTGATCTCTAGACTGTTCAGCGTATTCTGCTTCATCGCCAAGACCGGGAGTCCGACCCAATGATAGTTCTCGTCAGCACCTCCCGCCTGGGAGACAGACGAGAAGTTGTTACTTGAGAGGGCGCCGTATCCGATCATGTCCGTCTGTTGGCCCAACAGGAAGTAGCTAAAAGCTGAGGGTTGGCCCGCCACGTTGAAGTTAGTCCATTCAGCCAGCGTGATGATATCGTAATTCGTCGTGTTCTCCGTCTTGCAGCGGACGTGGAACTGTTCGGTGAGGACGGCCGACCAGTTGTCAGTCTGGCCCCACCCGGCGGGTTCTTGACCATCGACGGAATGGAAGGGACCTCCCGGTATCCACTTGCTCTCTCCGGTAAAATACGTTGTGACGGGACCGCCCAGCGTGTCGATTATAAGGCTGGCCCATGCGGCGCCGAAGTAGCCCTTCAGTTCACTGAGATTATAATATGTTGAGTCCGACAGCGTGGCGAACGGGGCGATCTGCTTCCAAGGCTTTACTGTATTGACCGCTGCCCAGTTGAACCCGTTCACATCGACGGAAAACGACACGGTCATGTCAGGATTAATCATGTATTTCGGATCCGGATTCGGGAGCAATCGCGCCGTGCCGGACAGTCCGCTGCCGATGTCCATGTCGAGTCGCCGGTCAAGCGATCGGGCGCTCAATGACCACCCGTTCGGATACGGTCTCGGGTCCGTCGCGATGTGTCCGGTCCAGATCTCCACCGAATCAGTCGTGAAGTTCCCTGGCGTGGCCCGTCCGCTCGGATCTACCGGAACTGCAAAAAGCTTCGCCCGGCGTCCTCGCCAGCGAAGAGGCCCGTCCGTCACCCATGTTGACACTGAGCTATCCGAATCATAGCTATATCCGCGCCAATCGGTAGCCGGCAACCCACGCACACAACCGGTGAACCTGACCGGGTGGATCCCGCTGTGTGAAATGCGCTCGACGCCAATATATATGTTCCCCGAGGATGCGAAGCCAGCAGTCGAATCCACGATCATCACCGTGTCGTTATATGCAAAGTCCGCGTCGAGCCGACAGATATTCGATGGCTTCTTGAATAGATCCTCGGTGGCGGCGGTCCGCTCTAGGCCCACCGTCAAGTCGAACGCCCTTCCTATCCCCGTCGCTTCGTCTATAACGGATCCGACCCTTGCCGAGTCGGTTATCTGGAGCGACTCGTCAATGGTATAGCCAATGACTGAAAGATCGATGATGTTCTTCTCGACAAACAGATAGGGAATTCCCTCGACCTTCAGCGCATAGACCAAGGAATATCCGTAAGGGAGAACCTCCGTTAGATCTTTCCAAGTGGCCACGGCACCTCCCTTACTCGCTCAGTGATACGAACCAACGCACCCGGGTTAGATTGTCATTGTATCCCGTCTTAATGATCTTTTCGATTTCATGTCCATAACCGTCAATGTACCCATCGACGTTTGAGATGCTATAAACGGTATCATCCCCGGTCTGCCAGAGTCTCACCCGCGAGGCGAAGATCGGTCCGCCTAAGATGGCATCAGCCACCGACGTGGGCAGCGTGCATTCAGCGACCGTGAACATGGCGGAGTAATGGGCGTGGATCGACGCCTTGCCGAAACGGTGGAACCGTTTCGAAAGCTCGGTCATAGGCTGGGGCGAGTCGTGGGACAATCCTATCGGGTTCACAATCCCGAGCGGCTGGACATCGCCAACGTGAGACGCGGCGAGGGAGCTAACGGCGCCCGTATGGGTGAAGCCGAGCAGGGTGTTCAACGCTGCCTTGAGTCTGAAGCCGAAGGTCCCGTCCGTTCTTGCGAGTGTCACGCGCCCGGTCGCGTCGTCATAGGTGAATGCGTATGTGCCGGACAGGTCCCCTGAGGCGTTCACCAGTGCTTCCCATTCAGCGAGCGCGGATGTCACGATCGCCGTCGTTGTGAGCGTGAAGGTGAAGACGTCCGCCCCGTTTTCCGTTATGTCGATCTTGCTTGTCGAGCCGAGTGCCGATGCACTGAGATATGCTTCCAGCCGAAAGGAAGGCGGGACGGATTCCTCCGGTAGGTTGAACGATATATCAAATGCGTACCCCGTCGCGTTTCCTGCATCGCCGGGCCAGTCAGCAGACGCCAATTTGTTCGTCAGGAATGTTGAGTCGCCACCACCGAGCGCGTGACCCGTATTCCAGAAGCACCGCAGCTCGTTGGGCGGAGCGGGGCTGGCAGACACTGCACCTCGCGCCCCTGATGTCGCCCCATACCAAGGCTGATCGACAGGCGTCCCGATTATGGTCGAGGGTCCATACCTGCACTCGATCCCGAACGTGGTTTCCCTCAAGATCAGTTGGAATGGCAGCACCTGACAGCGCCAGTCCGACTGGCTATAATAGGCGTTCGTGAGCCAGTCCACGACTAGGAATCGATGCGGCGCCACCCCCTGCAGCTCGAAGCGCACGTATCCGCCGTCCGGAAAACCTGCAGTTCCCGCGTACGTCTGCCGCATGTCATCCCACCACGGGAACATGCCCACCGATCCGTCTGGCCAATTCGATGCGTTGTTATTGTAACTCCAGCCGGACGACGCAGACCCGAGGCTGATCCAGCCGTCCCCCGATGCTCTGAATTGCGTATAGGTGACGCCGTTAAACTCGAACGGGAATCCGATATCGAACGCGGCCGATTCGCCCGAGTCGATGCCAGCCCCGAAGACCAGCGTGGGTGAATATACCGGGACGGTGCCGCCCACATATCCGTCGGCGGCGTGCTGTTTAAACAGCATTGTGCGAGATCCGATCATGGGAGCGCGGCTATCCAGTCGGTTATCTCGGCCAGATCACTGCTGGCCGCAGGATCCTCAAGTTCCCCGCCGCCGCTTACAATCGGATCAAGCATCGCTAGTTGCGTGATGCGGATCGACTCGTGCCAGTCGTGAATGCCCGCCGCCTCGCGTCGATAGCACTCAGTCTTGATCGCGTTATACGAAAGCACTTAGTCCCCCACTTCAAATGCGGTCAAAGTCGACGTGTAAACTTCTCGCCTTCCGCGCCGGATACGAGCGTCGGCCACATAACAATGTCGATACGATCCTGATGTGTAATCATAGAAGACGGCAGCGCGCGGTGTTGTCGCCCCCTTGATCGCCAACCCTTCAGCGTACGCTTGGAGCGGCGTCAACTTCGCTTCGATCTTTGGTGTGTTGGCTAACGATCCGAATGAGTCGGGAAAGAAGGAGCCTGCCGCAGCAAGGGATCCTTCCGTCTCGGTCGTCAACGGAACCCAGTTCAGGAAGGAGTATTGCGCACTTAGCGCGTGAGTTAGACCGACCGAGCTTGTGACGGATGGTCCAACGAGGGTTGCGCCGATGTCGATCATCGTCTGCATGGTCGCGTTAGCAACCCAGGTGACGTCGGACGCGGACGCGGTCATGCGGATCCTTTCGTTCACGCCATACTCGCCGACGGAGAGGGAATAGGTGAACGTGAGACCCGGGTGCCAGTCACGGTCAGCGTGGTTGGCCCAGGTCTTGAAATTCTCGGCGAAGTTGTAGAGGTTCGTCCCGTTTACACTGCCGATTTCAGTATCATACGCCCATGTGTTCGTGTCACCGTCATAGGTCACGGCAATCGTCCCGCCGGCCCATCCGCTCGTGTCGAAGTATACAGGCAAGATCAACCACCGAACCCTGAGCCGGCATTACCGCCAAGCCACTCGCCAAGCTTCTTCCCGATCTCTTGGTCAGACCCTCCGATCACCGGAGCGTTGATGTTGATTATTGTCGTTCCAGGGCTCATTTCCTCGCTCGTGCCGCCATCGGCCGTCACCTGCGTTGGCGTGGTCTCCGACCCAGCGACGGATCCCTTGCCAGCGGTCCCTGCGATCGCAAAGTACATGGCGCTCGCCATCGCGTGGCTCGCGATCCCTACCGGATCGGGATATGATGCGAAGCTGGCCGCCAGCTCGGACACGCCCAAGATCGCCGCCTTCGTCTTCTCATCCTCGACGATCGAGGCGGCGAGTTGACCGCCCACGGCAATCGCGCTTGTCGTGGCCTTCATGTATCCGAGCGCACCCTGCTTAGATGCGCCTTGGAAGGCATTGATCGTTTTGTTGATCTGCTTACTTTGCGAGTTGACCGCCTGGAGTAGCATGGCGGTGGACTTCACGAATTTCTGGCTGGTCATCAGCGACACGTCGCCCGATTCTTTCGACTTCGCGGACATCTCCGCATACTTTCTCACGATCTCGTCCATCCGAAGACCCATCGTGATCGCGCCTTGCGTGTTCTGAGCCCACGTGTCGAACATCGCTTCGCGGAGTTTAAACTGAGCCTGGAGGTTCAGGGTCGTCGCTTCGTCATCCTTGAGACCCTTCTTCTTCAACTCGTGGATGCGGGCAAGGTATCGGATGTGATCCGCCCTGGCTGCGGCAAGGACGGATTCGATCGCCAGCTCCGAACGCAAGGCCTTCAGCTTTTCAAGAAAACGCTTCCGCGCCGCCTCATCGATCGCGGTGATCAGGGCCAATTCCTTAGCTCTGAGAAATTGAAGCCGGGACTCCTCGTTGATCAGGTGACCGAGGCGGGCCGCTTGGATCTTCCCCCTCGCTATCTCGATGTCGCTGATCTCTTTGGCGGTCAGCTTCCGCCGCTTCTTGATCTTCAGGATCCCTTCTTCCATTTCTGCACTTGTGGCAGAAAGTTTCTGAAGGCTTCTCGTGACCTCAAGCTCAACGGTCTTGATAGCTAGGGCGATCTTGGCGCGGGTAGTTCGCTTCTTCTCCTCGTCCGAAGTCGCCCTCTCGATTCCCTCATAGGCTTTAAGGACGGTCAGCAGGTTCTTGGCCCTATCAACGTCCTCAATGGACGGAGCCTTAAAGGCTGGCTCCTTCTTCCTGGCGCCACCTCGCCCGCGAGGCGCTTTGAATTGAACCTTACTCCACATCTCTAGCTGCTTCATCACGGACGACTGAGCCGCCGCATTCGTCCCGATCACGGAACTATAAGCAGCGTATGCGCTCTTGGCAGCGGCGGCCTGGGCTAACAAGATCGCATACTGCTGTTTCATCGACGGGGTCATCACCCCCGCCTTCTTCCACCCCTCCCATTGATCAAGTTGTCCGGCATACCCTTTGCGACCAGTGGCCACGCTCTTACCTGTTAGTTGCTCGTAACGAACCCGCGCCTTTGCGCGAAGCACCCTCAGCTCCATGCCGTCGCGCTTTATACGATCCAGATCCTCACGGATCTTAGCCACGGCAGCTTTCCGCTCCATCTCGAAGATGGCCTTCTTGGTATTGAAGATCAGCCGGTTCTTGTTGCCTATGCCGACAAGGATCATGCTCTTGTTCGTCAGAAGACCAAGGATCGCTCGTTCAGCTGCAAGCGACCTGGCCAGCCTGCTCCTCGTGAGCCGCTCGATCTGCTCCTCATCGATGAACATTCGCTTGACAAGGATAAGCAGCTTTTCCTGCTGGGCCGTCAGTTCAGCCTTCAGCCCTTTCTGGATCTTCATCGTGCCCGCCAGCGCCTCTTCTTTCTCAAGAAGGGCGCCTTGTTGCGTGATCAAGATCTTGTTCTCTTCCGCGATCTGGTGTAGCCCCTCGCCCAATACCCTCGCGAGACGATCCAGATCGTGGTGCACGCCTGGGAACCACCTTCGTTTAGTTTGGAACCGAGAAAGGAATTGCAGGTGTTTTGGTAGATCCTTCGCGTTATGGATCATCAATATAAGCTCTTCGCGAGTCTTCTGAGTGAGACCCTTCAGCTTCTCGAACATCGCGACATTGAAACTCAGGTGCCCTTTGACCTCCCCTGTCATGTCGGCGATGTGCTTCGCAAGCTTGGAGCGTTTCAGCTGGATGCTCTGAAGTTTGCCTTCCTGTGCGACGATCTTGGCCTTCATGCTGAAGACCGACTTGGCATGCTTGATGACATTCTTAGAAAACCCGGGGAGGTTCGGATCTCCCAGGGCTGCGTCCGTCCGCAGTTTATGGATCCGCCCTTGTATCTCATCGAACCCACCCGAGATCCGCGAAATATCAAGAAGGGTATTCTCGAATGCCCTATCAGCTTGCATGAACCCTTCACCGATCTTGATGCCAGCGTTCCGGCCCTGGATCCCGACCTCTTCAAGAAGAAAAATCACGTTGGAAGCAAGCTTCTCGGCGATCGGTACTAGGAACTTCGCCTTGAGCAACGATAACACGTCGCCAGCCTGGCGCTGTGCGTGGTCAAGCTTCCCGAATGCAGCCCCACCGCTGACCACCGTGCGGTTCAACTCCTTCATAACGGCGTTGAGAGCGGCGGCCTGTCTATCAGTGTGGCCCATCGTCTCTTGGGTTATGCCTTGTTGTTTCGCGTATGCTTTCTGAGCTTCAGTGGTATCAATGAAAATACCCAACTGTTTTAGCGCAGCGGGCTCGGCGTCGGCGATCGCCTTTGTCACCATCTGGAAGCCTTTATCGCTATCGATCCCCATGACGGTGGCCATCTTCCCGATGGTCTCGATCTGCTGTGCCGTGAAATTGATCTCCACGCCGGCCAGCTTGGCCGTGGTCGCCATGCGGCCCAGGGCATCAAGACCGATCTGGTGCCCAGTTTGCGCCGCCTTCATCATCCCCTCATCGAGGCCACCGAAGGCGAATTCAAGCCTTGCGATATTAGCCGCCGCCTCGCTGGCCGAGGCTATCAGCCCGCCTATCATCCCCGTGAAGGCGCTCGCCCCCTGTGACAGGATCCCCAACGTGTCAGCGACAGCAACCACCCCACGTTCCAGACCAAGGAAACCTTTGCTGCCCTTCTTGCCGGCGTCCTCAATCTCCTTCCCGGCCTTTTTGGCCGACTTCCGGGTCCGGTCTATATTCTTGGCGGCCGACTGCGACGCCTTCTTGGTATCGTCTTGGCCACGATACTTGATGTCAACTTGTATCCGGCCGGAACTAGTGACGGCCACGGCTGCCTCCTCCGCGTGTCGCCTTCTTCATCTCGGCACTCTGCTTGCGTGAGAATGCGGCTTCGAGGCTGCATAGCCCATCCACAACCCAGGCGGCGTACCCATGCGGCCAATCAGAAAGGGGCGAAACGCTTTTCGCATTATAAAGTGTGACCACGTGTTGCCAATGCGGCCCACGAAGAAGCCTGACGGGACACGTGGGCCACTTATCATAGCCCAGGATTCCCATGGGGGCCTTCAACGGAACCTTTTCACACCTGCCGTCCATCGGGCACGCCTGGCAATCGTGCAGGTTGTACCAACCGGCCATCTCCCGCTGATTTACTTCCGCCTCGGCCAACATTCGCCACCTTTCCCTGAGCCAACCTAATCGCCCTCCGGCCCTTCTGACGTCTCACGGAAGAATGCGGCCTGGGAAGATTGTGGATCGTCGCCAGCCGTCACACTCGCAATGTAACAACCAAGGAGGAAAACCGCGTCACTCGGGACCCGCGATATCCAGTTGGTGATCACGTCGCGTTTACTCGATCCGTTGACACGGGTCACCCCACGCCGAACCCTGTTCAGCATCCCGGCGTGGAGCCCTTCAATGTCGAGCGACTTCGTTCGCTCACTAATGTTCAGCGGACGCACCTCGACCCTGTCAGCACCTTCCGTCACGTCGGCTTCATGTATCACGATCCATCCGCGGCACCCGTTCTTGGGTGTTACGTCAGGATCCTCAGTGAAAACAATTTCATCACGGGACTCAATCGTTGGGAGCGTCGCTATAGCCATGGGAACCTCCGTTATGCAAAAGCGATCCGGAACGGCGTGTTACCCGCCTCAAGGCTGGCCCCGTCGCCCGTCCAATCTAACGGTTGGAACTCTAGCGTATATCCCTGAACCCCGTCTACCTCTCCCCAGTCTGGTTGGGCCGTGACCACCGCCGCAGGAATCAAGATCGCGAACAATGTTCCGGCCGTTTTGCCGACCTGTACCGACAGCGACGTGCCGAGGCCTTGCGCGAGGCTTTTTCCGAAGACCGAGTCCTTCGTTGTCGCGTCAACATGTGTGCTCAATGACGGCACCGTGAATGATGCCGTGAAGTTCCGCTTGCTGACGTATACCTGGCTCACACCTTGCGAGGACCCGTGACACGGGATCTCGAATACCTCAAGGGCGATATCAAGCTTGAATGATCCAACGCCGCAAGTTCCCGTGGTCTCAGCCGTCCCGTCCTGGGCGCCAGAACCATCACCGAGGTTGTTTCCACCACCTAGCCAAACGCGGCCGTGGCTCGTCCCAAGGATCGGCGCCAGTCGATCATAAGCTGTGGCGCTCTGAAGTCCGCCGTCCGCGGTGTCGTACTCGTACGCGGTGAACCGGTAGGTCACCTCGAACATCGGAACCTTTCCATTTTCAAGTGAAATGGACCCGCCCTCAGGGATACAACCGATCAGCGTGATCGACTGCGTGCTATCATTACCCTTGACCGTGATCGACTTCGCCACGGGTTGGGACCCGTCCGGCCAGATCGTTGTCGACGGAAGGCGATCCGAGTCGTCCGTCAGGGCGGCCAAGATCGAGTCCTCGAAAAGGGTCACCGTGGTGCCGGTCTGCGACTTGACCCACCCGGTCGTGTGAAGAGCCTTCGTGCCAGCATCGCCCCAGGCGTGGAACATGCCGACGTTGAGCGAGCCCGCGTCAACCTCGACGGTATTCGCGTCGGAACCGGACGCGGTGCCCTCTGCGTCAACATAACCCGCGCCGGCAGACGTTCCGACTAGCTCCTTGAGAAGCTTGATCTCCGGCGTCTCAGTCATCGCGCCCGTCGGATCATATCCTGACGCCTGGCCGCGCAACGGCATCCGAAGTGTCACGGTCCCTCCGTGCGTAGAGCCGACAACCCTTTGCGGCGCGACCCCGTCGTTATCAAGACCAAGATTCAACTCCTCGATCTCCCGATTAAAGCTTATGTCTGGCAATTCGCAAAGAAGCCACGTGTACGCCGGAACTGTGTCCTTTGCATCATAGGCGTCCTGGTCGTCGAACCCAACGCTGAAAAGTCGTGAGGACCAATAGGTCGGCATTTTAGATCTCCTTGCTAAGTGGCGATAAAGGTAACGTCAAAGTTGCGACGCGAAAAGTAGGTCCGGTCATCAGCCATGCTGATATCCGATGATAGGAATTGAACGTCAGTGATGTCGCTTGATCCAATTAAATCGACAAGCGCGTCATAGACCAGCTTGGTGTCGTCTCCCATTCTTTGCTGGATCTTATTCGAGGACGTGTAAACGGTAGTCATCTCGAATTCTGCGTGATATTCATCACACCCCATGCGCGTCTCGATGCGGTCCACGCCGGTCTGAAACGATAAAAGAAACACGCGATCTCGGACAGGCATCTCGGCAAGCGTGCCGGCGTGGGCGTTGAACCTGTCCCTCTCGTGGGTCTGCGTCACCACGATCGCCTCAACAGAGGCAACGATCGCATCATATGCTGATCCAGGCGTCATCTCACAAGGTATCCCGAGAACACACCGGTCATGTTCGTGTCCGTTGTGTCGTCATCGTCGTCGTCGTCTCGTGGCTGAAGACTATGCTTGATCGATGCGATCAGGTCGCGGAGATCGAACTGGAGGCTCCTGTGGTATTCGATCGGATCCGAGCCACCCGGAATACGATTCTCATCCGCCAAGACCGATCGCATACAGACACGCGCCGGCTCGACGAAGGACTCCGCGTCGACATATGAATGGGGATACATCCCGATTGTCATCAGTCGTCCGCGCAACATTTGACCCGCACGTTCCGCGATATTGGACAGCGCCTCCTCACTCTCAAGGATCGGATCTGACGGCCACCATTGCGAGACGTATGCCCGAACGGTTCGAGCGGAAAGCGGATTGTTGAACGGGTGCCGCACCACGTTGAACATTTGTCCCATCTCAAGGCCGGAATGCCGGAGCAGGACCCGAAAGCCGATCCCGCGTGTCCCCGTCGATGCGGATGTGATGGCCACGGTCTGAGTAATCCCACGAACGGCAGATCCTGCGTCGGGGATGCCTGGCAGAGGGGCCGTCAGCGTGATCGTGGTGCCGTCAACGGATGACACTTCCGCGAAGGCGTCGCCCCAAGACGCATCGGTGATCCGATACACCTCACCACGGGCCACACCGGCGGCGGAGGTTATCACAAAGACGTCACGTGCGGTCGAGCTGACGACCGTGGTATTGACGGAACTCAGGGCCGGGGTCGGCGACTCCAACAAAGCTCCAGCGGGACTAAACACCTTCGATGTCGCACCCGACCATAGATCGCCAGGTGTAAACGTGAAGGACCCCGCTGCGCTTTGCTGAATATCAGAAGCCACCCAGCACTCCTCTACGCCACAATGTTGCCGATGACGCCAAACTCATTCGGCATCAGAACGGACGCCCAGATCCCGCTCGCATAGACCGAAATATGACCTGTCGCCTGGAGCGTCTCGATCCGCAGCGTCGGCGCCTTGCGGAGCCAAATTCGGATCGGAGCGTACCGTTTGTGAAACAACCACCAGTTGTTCTGGTCGGTCACGTCCAGGTAGGGCGAAACGACCACGCTCATCCCTCGGTAAGACCCCGAAACGCTTGAGCCCAGATCGTCAGCGTAAACCGGAGCATCAAGCGCGACCAGGTCACGCGCCGTTGTCGCGAGCGCCGCAGGGACGACCAAGCAGAGGTTCTCGCTAGTCATGTCAGGACTAATAGGCAACCCTGCGTCATTCTTGTAAGCCTGGAGCTTCGCTCGATTATTCGACAAACTCGAACTGGAGAGCGCCGCCGCCAGTTGGTTGGACTGGGCCAGGTGCAGCCCTGAAGTTAAGATCTTTTGGCTTCCCGGATCGATGAAGTTGATCGCCGAGTCGTCATCATTATCCACCTTGATCGTGTTCGGGTGCGCGGTTGAGTGTGCAGTCGCCACCGCAGTCCAGAACGTATTCGCGATCGAGGCCGCGCCAGCATCCGCCATTTGTCGCGCAAGTTCGGGTAACAAGTCGGGATTGTCCAACGCATCCTGCTCCGTGATCTTGACCATCTTTTCGTAGGTGGCCGACGTCACAGTGCTCTTGATCGACAAGATATCTTCAGCGGTCGGATCCGTTCCCGAAACCTGTGCCGCGAATGCAGTCACGCCGAAGGCATTGTAAAGCTGGAGAGCATAAGTGTCACTTGTGATGACAACGTCATCACCGATCTCGGTGTAGTTGCTCGTCGCCGCCCCAAGTCGCTGGTAGAACGCTTCAAAGGCTGTTCGCTTGATGTTAGCTAGTGCGTTGGCCATTTCTAATCACTCCGTGATGGTTGGGGATAACCCCATGTTTTTTAATTAAGATACCTGTCCAGTGACCGATCGCTTGAGCCTGTCATGGCGCCGCTTCGTGTCCCTGTCTAACTGCTTTTTCACCTCCACGTAAGTCGCCCAGATCTCAGCGTGTGGAACGTGTGGAACGTATTCGTCGCCCTCTGTTTTCCAATAACCCCTTGATGCCAGGAGGATCCTAAGCTTCGCCTTCCGCGCCTCACCTACATCGAGAGCATCCCAGTAGTAATAGACCAGCCCCTTTTCCTGATTGGCAACTTCGCCAGGGCGCTCTTCCGTCTTTCCCTGGTTTTTCAGGGTAGATCTGACCACCTGCTTAGCTTCGGCAAGTGAAGGGCGGCCGTCAGTTGGCGGCTTCGGCGCGGTCACCGGGACGGATGCCACTTCCTTCGCTGTTTTCGGCTGTTTCCTTCTCATTTTACCTTCCTCCTCCCTTCACGGAACGCGCGAATGTTTTGAAATCGACGAGGTGCGGGCTCCTCATGTCTGACTTGAGCTTTGTCGTGTCGATCTCGATCGACGGGCTTAGGCGAGCCGCCAAGATCTCAGGATTAGCCGCAGCCCATTTCTCAAGTGTTTGTTTACCCTCATCCGTGAACGGATCAACGACAGGAGCGAATGACTTATATTTATCAAGCACGTGTAAACCGGTGAGAATCGAGTCCATCATGGCGGACCTGTGGATCGACACCTGACCATCGGTCGCGTCGATGCTTTTCCTTAGTTCAGAAACCATCGCTTCCAACCCTTTGATCTTTGCCTCTGCATCATATTCTGATGGCTGGGGTGGATCGCCGATCACCTCTGGGGCGGGCGCAGTGGGAGGTTTTACCAAACCCGGCCTATCGGTGTCGCCTGTGGTAATCGCCACGGGGGTTGAAAGCGATGGCTCTGAAGGTGTCTCAGGTTGCCCCGTTACACCTACCGCCTCAGTTTTTTGCTGCTGTTGTTCTTGCATGCTTACCTCCAATCAATTTAAACCTAAACATCGCCGACTCGGACGATCTGCCACAATATAGTCGTGATCCGATGATCAACCTAACGAATTTGCGCCTTCTTCGTCATCGTAGCGGCGCGACGCATTATTGCGGAGATCTGGGATTTTGGAATGGTGAGCCCGATTATCGGATCGGTGAACATGTTACCGATGACGCCGACGGCTTCCGCCGTCACGGCGCGTGTCAGATCGGATACCTCTGTTGTCGAGGGTGCCAGGATGTTCACCCGACCCATCTTGAAGACCGTCCACGCCTTGAGCGAATTGGACACCTTCTTTGGCTTCGCCACCTTGACGCCCTTCGCGTTTACGCGCCAATACGGTCCCGATGGCGTCCCGCCCATCCGCCACTGCATTCCCTGCCCTTCAGATCGCCCCCGGAAGAGAATTCTTGATCGCTGAACGCTTGAAACGACCACGGAGAGACCCGACCACATCCCGGAACCCCTGTTCACATTGAACGAACCTGACCGGACACCCATGGACCTGTGGAAGGCTGCCGAGTTGCTGAACATGAACGACCGAGTCTTGTCGATCTTCTCGTAACCAGCCCGGACGGGATACCTGGGCGATATATACCGTTTGAACCCGGCCTTGTAGCCGCGCCAATTCTGCATGTGGCGGCCTCGGAGCGAGTACCTCTTTCCGAGGATCATCGCAAGCGTGTGGGCCACTCGCGATCCTACCGAATTGAGAGCCTGGGCCAGCAGGGAGGGGTTCGACCTGAGGCGCTTCCCCGGCATTTCCACCCTGACTATCACCCCGTCACCTCACGAACCACTGACGACCTGCCTCGCGATCGCATCAATGCCGGGAGGGGTCGCCACCTTGCCATCCGAATTCTTCCACGTTTCAACCACCTCCCGATACCGGGCGAGCCGCTCCGTGATCAGATCGGTCGCCTCGACGTTGCTTATGCCCTCTTTGGACGCCACCAGCTCGACCGCACTTCCTAGACCGAGCGCGAATCTGAGCGCGCTACTCTGCGCACTCTGGAGATCATTCGTTTGTGGTTCGATGTAATGATAATCGACCCGGACGGTTGGGCTGCCCACGTTTAATGCCGAAGGCCCGATCGCCGTCACATCGGACAGAAGTTCGAGCAGATCCTGCTCGGCTCTCTTCCAGACATGCTCCGAGCGGACTCGATCCTCCATCATGTCCGCGCGCTCGACCAGCTTGGCTGCCCCCGTCAGGCTGTTAGTCGTCCACATTGCATCTGGGACAATATAACGAAAGTTCGCGAACAGCTTCAGGGTCGTCTCAATGCTTGAGAGGTATCGATCAACACGCGGATCCGTGCTGACGGCTTTGTAGTCAACGTCGCCATTCATGGCGAAGATCCCGTGAGGACTCGCCGACATCTTGCTCGCTTCAAACTTCGCGTTGTCACCTGTCACGATCTCCCGCCCCGGTGTCTTCAGCCGCACGATGTTTTCAACGTCGCTGATGCCGATGATCAGTCCGATCTGGATACTTAGCAGATCAAGCGGGAGCCTGGGCAGGTGCCAGCCCTTTGGCGGCGTAATGAGCCGCACTGCGATTGCTGGAATATAACCTAGCGGGTTGCTTAGATCATCCCTGAAGACGCCATACCGCTTGCCCTGGTATTCCGTATAGGCCTGCTCTTTCGTATACGTCCGGCGGGCGAAGTGAACCGTGTAGCTGTCGCGGTAGACCGGAACGCGCAACGTCAGCTTGTCCATGTACCGCACATCGTTTTCGAGCAGGTCTTGGCTTTCAAGATCCACTTCGTCAGGGATCCAACTGTTAAGCCGTAACTTCCTGGGATTGGCCGTGGGCTCGGCTGTCAGCACTATGCAGTTTTGGCCGATCGCCTTCTGGTGTGCCTCAAGCATGAAAGCATTGATGCCCGAAGAGTCATAAATGGCCATCAACTTGTTTGACTGCGCCGTTGTGAGGCCTTCAAATACACGGGTCGGCCGCTTCACATAGTGTCGAGCCTTGTCGTTGCATACGCGGTTGATCAGTGGGAGGTACCTGAGGTGGATATTATCAGGGCCCCTGATAACCTTCGCCAGCTCACCGTCCATCGCCGTCGCGAAGTCGAGTTGTCTGAACTGCTCGATCCGAGCAGAGTCCGCCCGGTAGGAAATGGGATCGAACGTCTCAAATTCATCAAAAATGTTCCAACTAGGCATTTCATTACCCTCACATGGTTGGCTGGTTTAGTCGGCGATCTGCCACACTACTTCTCGCCCTCGTGGACCACGGCGTAGGACAACGGAGCCCCGCCGTGCAAGAATTCATCAAACGCGCCGCACGTCACGGCATAGCGAAGGGCGTCGACCGGATGCGTATTCGGCGTGTTAGACTCAGGCACGTTCGTCACGGTGTACTCGCCATCGTGGCCCCGTTGCCGGCGGTAACGGTAGTTGATCATCGCCCCTCTGATACCTCGCCCCGCACGTTCCAACGACTGGGACAGACCGGTGGAGAAATAAAGGCGAGGCGATCGCCCGGCACCGGGATCGAGCATGAATGACATTGCGCCGACGCCCCAGGAGACCCGCTGCATGTCACGGCTTTTCACCGTCCTCACACCCCCTTCCGTCTTGTCGGAGTAGGTTCCGCGCAGCCAGTTATTTTCTGATCTCACGGCACGATCGGCCGCTATCATATAGGGATCTCGTGGGAGAGATGCGATCATCTTGGACACGATACGCCGAAACTCAGGCCGTGAACCATCTTCCATTTTGAATTCGCTCATAACATACCAGGTGCCCGTCCTAGCATCCACCTGAATGGAACACACGTAACCGTGCGACTCGCCCCAGTCGATTCCCACAACGATCGGCCAACCGTCTTCCCACTCCATGTCAACGAGGTGCCTGGTGGTATCATACGCGGTGAAGACCACTTCGCTCGGACGAAGGATCTGCCCGAGGCCCTCCTGCTTCCACATTCTCGCCGAGCATCCGTCTCGAAGCCTGTCTCGGAAGACGTCGTCCACGAATGGGTTATCAAATACGGTCGCGGTCTGAGCGTAATAGTCCGGGTGTTCTCGTCTGATCATCTTGGCGAAATGCGCCGTCACTCCGCGCAACCCGTCAGGCGTTGTCGCAATAGCGAAGACTTGCTCCTGGGCGTAGGGATGTCTCAGACATGCGGAGATCACCTCGAAGGCGGACTTGCTGTATACCTCCGCGTGTTCGATCTCGTCGACACATGCCCAGGCGAACGTATAGCCACGCGCCTTGCGAAGACTGTCCGCGCGACCATAACTGATCTTGTAAATTTGCGCCCCGTTTACCAGCGTATAGCGCGAGTGTTTCCCACTGTAGCCCTTGATCAGGTTGATTCCTGTTGCCTGTTTAAACTTGGCGACATGCCCCAGAAAGATCGGCTCCAGCTTGTCGTCGATCTCCTTTGCCGTCCGACCCATGAGCGCACCCGGCGTGTGATGGACCGAGCCGGCAACCATCCGGCCCCCGTTCCGCAACGCAAGATAAAGGGCTTTCAAGCACAAGGCATAGGTCTTGCCCGTGCCACGACCGCCCAGGAAAATCTGATTCACCCGGCTCGATGCATTCACGAACGCAGCCTGAGCCGGGTAACAATCAAAAATATCCCACCACGAACAACTGAGCCGATCTAATTCCTCCCCCTCCATCGTCGATGGAACCTCCTAAGCGTGCGGATGTGACGTGGATCTCTGTTGCAGCGCCAACCCCTTGGGCCAGTCGCAACCCAATTCCAGGCGGTGATCCATGGTCGTGTGCAGCCCTTCCGCCTCGCCTTTCCCACCGTCCTCGCTATCTGTCGGGTCCAGAGGCGCGCGGATGCCACCGGATCCTCCCGGTTGATCTTCGCCCAGGGCCACAATTGGAGAATACCAACGGCCTTGCACACCTTCCGCCCCTTCTCGCGCCTGCAGTCCCCGCGAGCCTTTGGGTTATAGCCAGATTCACGACACGCGGCCGCCAGGACCCCTCCCCGAAGACTGTCCGGCCAGCCTGCCGCGATCTCTTCGTCAAGAATAGCGCGCAGCATCTTCCTGTCCGGCTTGGCCACCGCATTCCTACACTCATCCACCGCGATCACGATCAGCCTATCAAGAGGCTCGGGCGCCGCCGCGATAGCCGCGAGCACAGCAATAAGCCCAATCAAGACGCCATCTCAAGCTGTTTCCCAGAATCCACACCACGATCTCCTGTGGTCTCACCTATGTTGATCTGGATCATGTTCGGGAGCTGCGCGCCTCCGCCTGTTTCATTCTCCGCAAGCTTCCTCAACGTCTCAAGGATCTGCGTCCTCAGACGATACCCCTCACCTGTCCCGAGCTTGCCGCTGTCCATGTCTTGTGTGATGTCGATGTACTCCATCTGAGCCAACACTAACAGATCGCGGATGCTGATGCCGCCCGCGTGAAGCCCCTCCAGGATCTGGTAGGTTTCCCGATCATAGCGATCACGAGCTAGGCCAAGGATACGCGCCTGAGACCGCCCGATCTTCCTTACCAACCGGCCCGACTTCACCGCACGCTTAACATCTTCCGCCTCGCCTCGCTTCTTGTTCCGGGCCATCACCTGTCCTCCTGTAATTTATTTCCGCGTGTGGAAAGGCGGCGCTGGACCGCAAATTTGTAAAAGGGTTTCACGCTTTTCAAAGCACGGGGGGGATCATTTTAAGCCCTTTTTGCCCTTTCGGCGCATTTTCACCACAATTCCTCGCCGTAAACGGATCAACTTCCATCCAACATGTTCCATGCACCACCGCTTAAGCATAGACCATGAACGAAAGATCGCTCGCCTCAATTTAGAAAGCAACCCCACGATCTTCCGCTTGGTCTTGATCTTCACAAGCTCTCGCTTGGTATAGTTTAAACGATAAAACCGCTTCGCTGGTTCACTCATCCTTCAACCTCAGAAAAGCGTCGATGATCGCATCCGCCGCTTTGTTTTCTATCTCACGTTCACCCTTGGCAAACTCAATCGTCGCCTGCTTGTCACACTCGATCATGCCAGCCGTGGCGCTGACACCGATCGTGAGGATCACGGCTATCAGCACCTCGCGCTCGCCATCAACATCGCCTCGCTTGATCGTGCACAACATCCTCCAGAACGAAAGGACGCCAGCGCGTAATGCTCGCCTGTGACAACGACGGCATAATCCAGAAGAACGATAAGACAGCCCATCCCGCAATCTACATGCCAAGCAAGATTCTAGCCAGACTGGCCACCTCCCGATCATCTTCGTTCTTGTTGAACTGTAACACGTGCGACATAGGCCACGAGCATGGTGCTGGATCCTTACCGTCTCGCACGATTGACAGCGTTTAAACATTCCAGACCATGGTTTAGTCTCCATTGTCGATCGCTCGCAGCCTTGAGATCTCCGCACGTATTGCGATCAGTGCCCATCCAGGCGTCTCATCCTCACCGGCTGCCCATATCCTGAACCGCTCGACTCCAACGGACAACACCGCCGCCGCCGCTGTCGCTCCTATCTCGCGCGCAAGGGCCAACGCTGGTCGAACCTGATCAACATTACCACTCGCCCTTGGATAGTAGGTTCGCTTGTAGCAGGTGTTGCAGAGGTCACGTGCGTAATGCGTGATCTCTCTATTGCAGCCTGGGCACGTGATGATTCTCATTGCCCTATAACAAGCGCCATTGAGCAGTAGAAGCAAGGATCCGCGATCGAGCGATAGCTGCATGATCAACATCGACCTCGGAACCCCAGCCACGTCTGCCTGATTCATTACACGCCACGAGCGTCGTTCCCGAGCCTAAGAATAGATCCAGGACAACATGGCCAGGCTCGGTCACTATGTTGATCAGGTGCTTAATCAATCCGAGCGGCTTCGGCGTGAGCCTGCCTTGATAGGATGGAGGCAACACGCCGCGAGCGGATGGTCCATGCCAATAGTTAGGAGTAACGCCACCACCATTCCAGCACAGGACCTTGCCACTCTTTCGTGCGAACACGGCGATCTCAACCCCTGACATGAAAGACTTTCGTGGGTTGGGGACAGGATTCGGCTTTATCCAATAGAACAACGCGCGTGGCCCGAGCCCAGCTTCTATCATAGCATCCCACATCGTACCGGGCTCACGTGAATCCACAAAGACGAGCGCTGCGGCTCCTGGCTTCATCACCCGCGCCATGCCACCCATGTAGTCCAACGGCATTGACGTGTCCCAAGACAACTTCAAAGGGTTCGCCTTACGTCCACCGACTGGCGCGGGGTTTCCACGCATCCCGAATGGTGGATCGGTGATCACAGCATCAATAGAATTGTCCTCGATCGTTTCAAGATATTCAAGGCAACCACCAACAAAGAGTCGATGTCCATCATGGTCCTCAAGCATTAGTTGCTCACCCTTATAGATCTCCCGGAATGTTTAAACGCGCTGCTCAGCTGCCCTGGCACCCAGCCGAATGGCGACCCATCGATGGGAATCCTTCTTCCGATGACGATCGTGGCTCTTCCTAAGCGTATCCGTTCGCCTAGCACTCGGCCATAAAGTTCAGCCTGTCCCGGTCGGTAATTCGACCGGTTTCCCATATCGTCAAGGATCAACATCTTCGTCCCGGAACATTTAGCGAACAACGCGATGGCGTCCTCTTTTGATTCTCGTTGATCCGCGTATTTGTTGGCGTTGGCCGCCAGCAGCTGATCTTCGCTCACATAGAAGAGGCCTTCAATCCTATTGGACATGTGATTCTTGGCCGCGTGGAACATCACGCCAACGGACTTCCCGCATCCCTCCTCACCGTAAACGTACAGCATGTGACATCGGGAGTCCGCGCCGCACCGCTCGACCGTGAACCATTGCTTCAACGATTCATCCAGACCCTGGCGCCCTGTCGTGGCCCAGTGATATGAGGAACCGATGTATTGTTGGATATGTGGTGGGGTGATGTTTTCTATCCAAGCTGAACGCTGTGACCGGCCGCTGAACTTCTGGCATTCATGGCAATCCAAATACGGTTCGTACCATCGGACCCCACCTCTTTCGTCCTCAACGCGTAACGGCTCAACCCTGTTCCCACAGCTTCTAGTAACACATATGCGAGGCAATGGGGCGCCACACGCCACGCATCGGCTCGACGGATAATGCTGCTCAAGGAATGGCGAGCCGCACCCGGGACACTTGTATTCACCGCAGACGATCCCATGGATTCGTTGGATAAGTTCGTGGTGGCCCAGATCATGCACCCGCTTTGGGACTCGCGTGCCCATGGCGCTCTCAACCCACTCGATCGGGTTCTTCTCGATTCCGTCCGCCTGCATCTCAACCTCCTGAAATATTTATATTGCGATCCCACAGGCGCCACTCTTAATCATCGTATGGCGCCGGACATTCCCTTTCTCTTCTTCTCTCTTCTTCTCTCTTCTCTTCTATTCTTATCTTAGCGTGCGACCTCTGCCTTATTGGCAGACGAACGGCAGACGGTTGGCGTCCGTTAGGCGTAGGGACGGCAGAAAGAACAACAGAAAGGGCGGGATCGATAGGCAAGATCGCAGGTCCACGCTTCCTTACAAGATCAGCCGGCGCGTCCTCATCGTAGCCGTTCAAACGCCCATACTTCACGCCCTCACACTCATATTGAGTCACGAACCCTTGTGATTCAAGATGGCCAACCCTTTCCACCAGATCGAGTGATGGCTCAATGATTCCCAGGGTTATCGCGAGGCTCATCGGCCCTGACTCGAACCTCCCGTGACCCGTGCAACTTAGATAGAGCCGCAACAGGATGTTGCTGTCCGCGTGGGACAATGCCAGGAACTTCTCATTGCGGAGCAGACGTCTAGGGACGAACGACCACCGCCAGCCCCGTTTACGATCCGCCATCGGCCATTATCCCACGCGCCAGAGTAACGATCAGGACGATCTCATTGTTGATCCGATCCCGGTTCTTCATTTCATCCGGCCCGGCGTCAACCTCAAGCTGGCGCACAAGATCGAATGACGAACCGAACCCGTTGAAGATCCTCGCGTAGACCTCAGGGGTAGCCCGCCTGTCCCCTCCCTTGATCTTGTACAGGTAAACCCTAGACAGACCGACAAGCTCGGCAAGGTGCGCCACGCCGTGCAGGTCAAGCAATTCACTCAAGATAAGACTTTCTTCCATTTGGAATTCCTCCTTCCAAACAGACTAACCCCCATGCTATACACTTGTCTAGAATTCTTTTCAGGAGGTACCGAATGATAGACAAAGATGGCCAGGAGTTGGGCGAACCGATGAAAATATACATGGCGCGGCCCCTATGTGACGTGTTCGACATCCCGTATATGGAGGGTTCACCGGTACCCTTCACCGCGAACCCCAAGGATATCCTCACGTGTCCCTTCTCGAACTGGGACCGAGAACACACGGACTTTCTAAGGCGCAATGTCCGGGCGGCCATGACCCTACGCCTTGAGGCCGTGCGACTCACTCATGATAACGGGCACACGTACCACGAGCCCGGCTGGTACATAGCCACGCCGTTCAGTAGTCCAGACAGGCAGGAGGACGTCATCGGATGAAATGCACGCCGGTAGATTTCCGACTGTTTAAACTGATGAAGGTCGCAGGGGTAGGTCCGGAACGCCTACATATGGACCATAGCTCAATACCGTATGACGAATGGCGCGCCCTTCGGAGACATTACATTGGCGCGAGCGAGATCAGTACGATCCTGGGCCACAACCGATATTCCGGCCCTTTCGATCTTGCATGCATAAAGCTCGGCCTGGTCGGGCCGGACAAGCCGGGTCTGGCGATGCGGATGGGGACGTTTTTCGAGCCAGCGATCCGTGCATTCTTTGCTGACGAAATGCGGAACGGACACATCCACATCCCTGGTGGGATAGATCCGCGTTCGGATGTGTCTGAATATCCGTTCACTTTGCGACACAAGTCGCTCTCAATGTTTTGTTGCAATCTTGATGGGGTGATCCAACCCAGCGACAGCGGAAGCGTCTGGGCCCTGGAGATCAAGGACGCCGGGACCTATGCCGCCACGGACTTGCGTCGGTGGATGGCGGGAGACAAGCCGGGCGGCGTCGCTCTGATGTACTGGATCCAGATCCAGGCACAGTTAGCCGTGTCCGGGCTAGAACGCGCCCTCGCTGTCATTAGGTGCGACAAGGCTCTGATGTGCGGACCTATCTATCGGAATCCGACTGCAATCGATTCGATCGAGCGGCAGGTGCGCGCCTACTGGGACCGATACCTGGCAACGGATAAGACGCCGCCGGTCGATAGACATTCGAGCGATGTCCTGAACAGGATGTATCCGCCCGACTCTGCCGAGGGTACGATCGAACGAGAAGATCTAGCGGGAGACGTCGCGATGATGCGCGAATCAATGGCAACGCTCAACCGTGAGATAAAGGACAGGAAGGCCGAGCAGGACAGGATCAGGAATCGACTGCGGCAGATCATGGGCGACGCCGAGATCATGACACTCGGCGAGGGCATCCGCCCGGTACGTTGGAAGGTGACCACACGGAAAAGCGGTGCGACCTATCGCACTCTGCGACTTTAGGAGGTTTAAACATGCAACACAACATTACGGAAAAGATCAGGAAATACATGGGACGCGCCGACTTTCGTGAAAGTTTGTCCGCTATGATTCCGACAGGGAGCAACGTGGACAAGATCGCGAATGCGTATATCAACGCGGTAGCCACGGACGGAAAGCTGCAACGGTTCGATCTGGCCACACACCTAGCCGCGCTGACGAAGTGTGTCAGGATGGGCCTCCATCCCGGGCCGCTTAATCACGTTTATCTGATAGCACAGCGCGGGATCATCGATGCGATGCCCTCTTATAAAGGGATGATCGCCAGGATGAAACGACACAGCAGCGTTCAAAGCGTACAGGCTCACACTGTCCATGGGGGCGACACGTTCAAGATGTCCGCAGGGACAACGCCGCAGATAGAACATGAGATCAAGCTCGGCGATCGCGGGGTCTTCAAGGGCGTCTATGCGATTGTATTCTACACGGACGGATCATTCCAATTCGACTACATGGGTGCGTCTGAGGTTGAACAGATCAAAGCAAGCACACATGGTGGCAGGGGCGGAACAAGCCCATGGAATAAATGGTTTGAACAAATGGCCAAGAAGTCAATTGTGAAGCGGTTGATCAGTTTCATGGGGTTCGAGGATTCTGGACTCGGTGCGATTGTGGAGATCGAGGACGATCAATTTCATGAACAAGAAAAGCAACAAACAACAGCGGCGTCCGAGACGCCGCTCGGCACGTTCATCGATCACGCGCCTAGCAATGACAAGGAGGTTGCAGAATGAAAAGGGACACGTTCGTTCAGGAGCATCACACGGAAGAAATACTCCTTCGATATGTCGTGGCCGCCGATGAATACCAGCATTGGCACGGTGTATTGGAACGGCTTCTGAAGAAAGCAAAGACGAAGCATTTCGGCCCCATCGGGTGGGTCATATTAGGTCGGGATCTTGCGGAAGCCAGGCGCAAGAAGGAGTCCTGGTCTATGGTTTACAATGACGCACGTGCGGATGTCTGGGGCTATGGCAGACGTCGAATGGCGGAGGTCGCCCCGTTGTGGAAGCCTGGCGACGCCGATCAGTTGATCCAGACATGGGAGGCGGACGAAGCCCTCCCAAAGTAAATCGCAAAGAAAAACGGTTTGCTGTTGACAATCCAGCTATACTTTTGTATACTCTTCCCACATCAAGTTAAATCAAACCGGAGGACCAACCGATGAAGCTGACCTACTTTGTGGCCGAATGCTTGGATGAGAGCGATCAAATGTTTAACCTGCGGGCGCTCCGGAAGAAGGATCTTAAAAGGACGATCGACACGCTCGACAGCTCATGTGCGTCGACGTTCGGTCCGATCAAGAAGGTGATCGTCGAATATTCAAGCGGGTTTGACCTCCTCGAAAAATGCTTCGAGATGTATAACGCCGAATCTCAAATGATCTTCGTAACGTCCTTTAATGAGGCGCTGGCGCGTCGCCCTGCAACACCTCACCATCCCGATGTTCGGCAATCGGGCGCGTGGCTAGATTGTGGCGACGCCAATTGTCCCGACTGCGGCCGCCCCGAAAGGACCAACCGATGAAACTCACCAAAACTACCTACGCCGCCATGGCCAAGACTATCGGAACGATCACCACCTGTCAGAGTGATGAACATCGCTACCTCACGGGCCGCAAGGTCATCATCATCGCGATTCTCAAGAACGCCACGTCCGACGATGTGGACGGTTCCGATTATCAGGTCATCGACGACGACGCCGACCTCGCTCGCGCCGGCGGTGTGAGCAGCGACGACCGCGTCGAGGTCCAACCTTGGATCGCCGAGAAGGGCCGTTTTAGCTTCGCCAGCTCCGACCCCAAGGCTTGCGACCTCGCCTGTTTCGCCCAATAAATACAAACCCACGGAGGACCAACCGATGAAACACACCGAGACCACATTTCCGATCCATACCTACGTTGCATCCTGCCACGGCATATTGGCTGTGGTGCTTATACGCCAGAGCGACCTCTTTGAGGTGCAGACGGAGGACTACCCGATGGCCGTGTTCAACTATTTCCTCGTGGCCCGTGTGATGGGGCGTGAGGGAGTCGAATACGTCCACCGTGCCACGTTCCCCACGCGCCAGCGTGCCGAGCGTTTCCTCGCTGCCGTTGATCGTGCAGGCGTGATCGATCTGGCACGCTGGGACACGGTCGACGTACTCGACAGCACCGAGATCGCGAGACAGGACGCGGCATTTGAGGCGGAGCAACGCGCGTGGAAGGGTTTTTAAGATGATTAAATGGAACACACGCGAAGAATGGCTGACGGCGGCCGCTGCTGAACTTGTCAAACTCTACACTCGCCACAATACCGACACCATGGAATACTTTGTCCGCGCCACGCGGTGGAGTTGTTCTGCGCCGAAGACGCGCCGCGCCCGCATCATGTCAACGATGTACGAACCGGGCGAGCGATCCACCGGGGAGCGTGCCGTCAAGTTTGAGATCTTTGTCCGCGCAGAAGTAAGCAACGAGATCTCCGTGCTTCGTGAAGTTGCGATCAACATTCATCGCATTGCTTGCACAAGCAATGGCAGCAGGTATACAAGCCGCGATTCGCTCGCGGCGGCCTATGATGTCTTCGTCATGCCTGGCGCCCGGCGCGCCTGGTCTGACTGGGGATTCGACATTGACCGCGCCTCTTCGTGGTGGGCGTCAACCGGCCAGGAGCTTCTCGGCGACTACCCTCATGATGAAGTAGACGCGGAAGCGATCGCGAAACGTCGACAATCAACGCGCCAACTGAAGCTTCTTTGCAGCGGATGCGGCTTCATCGCCCGCGCCACCTGGAGCGCACTTCAACGGGCCGAAGGGACGCCGACGTGTGCCTGTGGGACGCGGATCCAACTTGTAAACAAGGATGGCACGCCGATCCTAATCGACGGAAGAGCCGCCGCCTCATTGTTAGAGGACGTGCGAGTGGCCAGAACAATGGCTCGGGCCGCCGCCGCAAGTTCGGCCGCGGATGCGTCGGCGACGACAACGGCCGTCGAAGCGGCGTCGATACGAGCAAGCAACGTGCGACTCGCAGAGTTGACGCAGACGGACGCCTCTTCACCTGTCGTTCAGTCTACGGAAGCCCAAGCACGAGCGGCCAATAGAATGCGGAACTGGTCGCGAAGGGGAAAACAGTTCAC
>PVBE011250326.1_pt1 | contig 33287 bp, 28 predicted proteins | sample 1631181 | NCBI WGS metagenome assembly PVBE01 (sample SAMN08397723, study PRJNA350692) | Marine metagenome, whole genome shotgun sequencing project. | isolation source: water | place: Pacific Ocean | collected 2012-04
GTTTCATCAATTTCAACAGGAACAACTGGACCTATGCTAGATGCACCAAACATATTAATATTATATTTTTGATACACAAGAGCGTTTCGAACACCTATGGAAGGGCGGATCATAAGCCAAGGTCGAGGTGTAAATTTCCCCCCTCCTTCTAAATCGACTAAATTGACCCAAAGTTTCCATTTAGCATTTCCTGATGAAGCATGAGTAAGTCCTGATATAGGAACTGTCCATAAAGGATATACAGCGCCATCATCAGGAGCTGTCACACTACTTTTTTGGGTTGTTCTAAAATAAGTCCAATTTAAAAATACATCCATCCTTCGACATTTGCTTTGCCAGCCGATTCCTAACTTGCCTCCTACATCCCATTCCCAGTCAGGACTTTTTGCAGATCCATTTGAAATAAACCCTGTATTTCCCTTGTTTTCAATCGCATAATCTAAGCCCGATTCACTAGCAGTCCATACAACAGGGCCCCCTTCCATGAAAAAATATCCTTTGTTTCCACAAAGATAATAGGCAAGATCAGAAGGGCAGCATGGATTACAACGAGATTGCGAATAGGAGCGCTTTTGATAATTTCGTTCTTTTTTATCATTTCGATAAGAAGATGCTTTTTCTTCTGAAAACTGGGTTTCAGTTTGAGTTTTTGATAGAGAGTCTTGTTGCATTTGATCTGACTCTTCTGCTAACCCCAAGGGGATTTGGCAAAAAGAGCCTACAAATACAATGCAAGCTGCTATATGTGTATTTGTTAAAGACATCTTCAATATTCCTTATTTAAGAGCTTTTTGCCCATCTTTTAGCAGGAACCGTGAAAGCTGTACCTACAGGCACATCACCTATTACACGGAAAAAACGCACAGTCACCTCTGCTAAAGTGGGGTTAAACGCAAAATAAGTTGTTGTTCCACTTTTTGTAAAGGCTGCAGTAAAAACAGCTGTGTCTGTGCTACTTGGGGCTACGGCATGACCATACAGAGTCCAGTCAGGAGTTCCCCAATGATCTGTTGTATGCAAAAAATGCAACACTTCAGAAATGGATTGAGAAGTATCATTGAACTTTTGATTGGCTCCCCATGGTGGGACTCCTGGAGTAAAATCAGTCATTAAATTGATTGTGAATTGATAAGGACTTACGCTAGTTGCTGTACCATAGGCTTGCGTTGTTCCTGACAAACCTCTTAGCATATTCATATTTCCATAGTAAGAAATCTGCCAGCAATTTGTAGCCGTATCACTAATCAGAGCTCGAAAAGCAGCTGTATCCATAGATAGATTAAATTGATTCATGAAAGTAGGATCACGTCCACAAGCAATCGTCCAAGGAGCTACCGGGAACGCTGTAATGAATTTAATATTCGGAGGCGTTTGTCCAAAATCGGTACTATAATTTACAGCTGATTGTTGAATTTTGGGAAAACCACTACTATTAGCTGTGTGTATGGTTGCATCCCATACAGATGTTCCTGCAGGATAATCTCCTACTTTTGTTGATACAGGTACAAAAGAAGGTCCACCAGGCTTTAAATTAAAATTCTTATCATAAAAATACAAATCAGATGCATAGATAGCTGTAGTATAAAGATAAATTCCTAAATCAAGAATCTTTTTTCTACTAGCTGTATCATTGATAGTCGCCATGCCCCATAAAATAATAGAACTATAAAGCTGTAAGGCCTCTAAAACAGAATTTTCATTATGTCCAGATCCCCCTGCTAAGGTTCCTTGCAGCCCATCTGCCCATCCATGTCCTGCCCAACGATCAAAGAAATTGAAAGGGGCATAGCTCATGCCTGCTACATTATAAAAAGAACTATGAACACTGGGATCATACACGGTATCCATTACAAGTTGATCGATAGCGCTACCAAATTTTGCAGAAGTTCCCCAAGTACCTGCCGTAGGTGGTGAATTCCAAGCTCCATCATACATGGTTGCAAGAGCCGCAGCTGCAATCCAATAACCAAATTGATAGTGATGGTCATTTAACATATCAGCTACACCAAAAGCCTCCCATAGCTGTGTTGTTCCTGTTATATGAGCAGGGGGATTGGAAACCCTACTTGGGAAAGGAGAAGCGCTAGGATCCGCAGATGTAGGAAAAATTTCTACATGATTTGCTTCAGAATCATAGTAAGCAAAATGCTTTAAGGTATAAGGCGGAGCTATACTTTGATCTGGAGTTTTTCTAAAATTATTTGCAATAGCTCCTTGTACTCCAGCATAAACAGGAGCGTCTAAAGATCCTTCTACTGATATCTGCAAAGATTTGGGAAGATTTTTTCCTGGACGATTCGGTTTAGAAGTGCCTGTATCGTTGTACTGCTGTTCCTTAAAAGTTATTGGAGGCGTTTCTTCACTTGCTTGTAAAAATTGTAAAAGCAAAGAGAGCTCTTTAGCTGTTTTTGAAAGAGTTTTTCCAATATCATAAATGCCCTTACTCTTTTTATAATAAGCTGTTTGCCAAGGCGAAAAAGCACTATCTGTATTTTCACTAATGTATTCATTATCGATATTATCAAAAAGAAATTGTCCAATGGTACTTGTAAATGTTTTTCCTGCAGTATTTGTAATTACTTGGCTCCAAAATGGAGGAGGCATTGCAGGTAAAAAATTGTTATAGACATATTCAGTTGTAAAACTTGTTCCTAAGATGGTTTTGAGATTTCCTGCAGGGATATAGTATTTGAGACCCAAAGCAGTTGCTGGTGCAAAATCTGTAGCTCCAATAAGAACGTCAGGTGCAACTCCCGTATCTAAAGTAACAGGTTGATACTGATGAGGCATTAAAGCAAAGACTGTATCAGGACTTGCCACCATCGTCGCCATCCCATAAGGATTTACAAGAGTTGTTGTAAACGTAGTTTCTAATTTATGCATATCTGTAACTGTATAAGAAATATTTGTATCTGTGATAAAATTAAAAGCATACTTTCCAAGCTCTTCTGCATAAGCCTTTACATCTGTTGGAGCTGCACCTGTTGCTGCTGCATACGTTCTTCCTGTAGTAGGATAATCCATAACAGCAGGAATCGCAGCTACTACAAAATAATTTTTGGAGGCTCCTGCATTGGTCCATTCAATTGTATTGTTTGTTGTGAGCGGAGTAAAAGTGACTTCTGATGTTTTATAAAATACAGCCCATGTATTAAAATTATCTTGCTCTCCAGATGGGTTGAGTGTGGTTCCTGCGTTAAAAATAGCGGGATTATTTTGGTTTCCACCAAGTAAAAAATAGCTCACTCCCGTAACTCCCGGTACAACAGCTGCAGTAGTTGTAGCTTCTTTTACTTCCATAAAATTGCGGATCACAACATATTTTGTGCCTCTACTCTCTACATAGGTAAAAGGGGATCCTTGCGCTTGTGTCAACTTTAAGTAAGTACCCTTTCCCATAGCAGCTGCTGTTTTTTCATAAGGGTCGCTTGGATTTTGAAAAACAAGGTCCACATCATATTCGCCCATTCGATCGACTAAAATAGCGTTAGGAGCCGGATTCCAAGGAAGAGGCACAGGATCACCATCATTTGCAGGTTTACTAGCTGTTGGGACTAAAAGAATATTTTTAAAAGCATCAGCCACCACCATTAAAGGAGCTTTTGACCAGGTAGAATTTAATGCGCCGCATGATGGATCGTATGCTGCATCTGGAACAAGATACGGAAAGGGTATTGTAAGGTTAATTCCTCTTGCATTGACATCTGATCCTTGATTCTGAGGAGGTTCGCTATACTCTATCATAATCGGAGATGAAAATGCAGGATGTTGAATAAAATTTTCTTGCATCCATTGATTGCTTCTAGGAACCCAGTAGTTATTTTCTTTTTGTCCTGTTCCCCATAGCATGCCACCTAGCCATGAACGAAGTTGAAAAGGCGCTTTTAAGGCAGAAGGGTTTTGTGTAGTTGTTGTAACAGCTACTCGATTAGGGGCAGCACAAGGAGGGTAATAAGTATCATCAAAATTTTCTGTCTGAAAAAAAGCGCTACCTGCTTCAATTGTATTACTTGCTACACTCACTGTATATATAAAGAAAAAGCTAAAAATTATAAAAAAAGAAAATACTTTCATATCGCCACCCAAAATATTAAAAAATTGAAGGGCAAAACTTTAAGAAATATTTATATATAATTCAAATTAAAATTTTAAATATAATTTGAGAAGTCTATGAAGCTATCCCACTAAAGTGAATAAATGAATTTAGTAAGCTAGTCTCATTATGGATGCCAAAAAACACGCTTAACACCAGCTGATACTTTTTTTAAAAACCCTGTTTCTTCTTGAGCAAACCACCATTTAATAGCTGGCAAAAATCCAAAATATTTATAAATCAACCGAAAGGTCTCAATAGCATAACGAAAAATAAGATAAGGAGGGATTCTTCGATATTCATAATCGGTAAAAATTTGATTTTGTAAAGAAACGATTTTTGCCTGACTTAAGAAAAGGCGACAAAACATATCATATCCCATACGATGAGGGTATTTTGGATCAAAGGTCCCTAATTTTTTAAATATTTTTTTCGAAAACCAAAAAGCACGAAGTCTAGAAGGAAGTCTTCCTTTTTGCAAAAGTTTTAGATCTAAAGCAAAACAGTCGCACTCATGAGATAAACCTCTTCTTTTTAAAAAAGCGCTATAAAAAAGGTCTATGTCCTCTGTTTTTGTCAGCTCTTTATGAAGTTTTTGAAGAGCATTTCTGAAAAGATAGTAATCCCCTGGATATAAAAAATGTAAAAAAGCTCCTTTTGAACAATCAACAGCCTTATTCATCATCAATGCCAAATTACCATCTGATTCATGATATATTTGGATTCCTTTATCTTTATACGATTCTAAAACTTGCGCTAAAGATTTTTCTAAATTCGACTCAACTACAATCACTTCATAATCAGTAAATGTTTGGTTAAAAATAGAATCTAAAGTCAAAGTTAAAAGATGAGAAAGTTCTTTAATGATATGAGAACAATCAATAAGAACAACCGTAAAAAAAGGAGATTTCTTTGGTGATTCTTCCATGAGGCTATCCCACTATATAAGGTTTTTTGATAAAAAGAGGTTTTTGCCTATTTTGGAGTACCGTTTTAATGGTTTTGTTCTTACAAAAATAAAAAATGGAGCTCAAAAGTAGGGAAAAAGAATTTTTAGACGAATGTTTTAAATCGTGAGGTAGTCTCATATGGCCTATTGAACCTAAATTTTAACTCTGCTTTAAAATTCAAAATAGTGGGATCATTTTAGTTTGTGAAGAAAAATTTATCGACTATAAGCCAAAGAATCCATTACTATGGTTCACTAAAGTACATGAGGCTCTCCCACTAAAGTGAATAAATGAATTTTTTGTCCATTTTTTGAGATTTTGAAGCCGAGTTTTGCAGATAAACGTATAAAGTTTATCAAAAAAGAGGCAAAAAAGATCTAAAATGGGAATAAAAAGACATCATTCAATTTAGTGGGATAGTCTCATATATTGTATAAAAAATGAAAGATCTTACAGATTCATTAAAACCTATTGTAGCTCTTTGTAAAAGACGCGGATTTATCTACCATGGATCAGAAATCTATGGCGGCTTTGCCAATACCTATTCTTATGGCCCTTATGGGACAGAATTGAAAAGAAATATTAAAAATTTATGGTGGAAAACATTTGTACAGCAAAGATCTGATATCGTAGGTATTGATGGCCCTGTGCTTCTTCACCCCAAAACATGGCAAGCATCGGGGCATCTCGAGGGATTTAATGATGCGATGATTGATTGTAGAGAGTGTAAGGCAAGGTTCAGAGCGGATCATTTAATTGAAGAAGCTTTAAAAATCGATGCAGATGGAAAATCCTTAGAAGAAATGACCGAAATCATCCAAGGTAAAATTAAATGCCCCAAATGTAAAAGTCAGGATTTTACAAAAGCAAGGCATTTTAATTTAATGTTTTCCACATCGATGAGTAAAGTAGCTGATCAGAAAGATGATATTGCCTATTTACGTCCTGAAACAGCTCAAGCCATTTTTTTAGAATATAAAAACATTATCGATACTGTCAGGGTTAAAATTCCCTTTGGAATTGCTCAGATGGGAAAAGCCTTTAGAAATGAGGTCACTCCTGGAAATTTTATTTTCCGTACGATTGAATTTGAACAAATGGAAATCGAATATTTTATCCATAAAGATTCTTGGGAGTCTTCTTTTGATCAATGGCTTCAAGAGATGGTTTTATGGTGTGATGCAATTGGGCTGAAAAAAAATCATTTGCATCAAAAAGAGCATGATCAAGAGCAGCTTTCTCATTATTCGAAAAGAACTGTGGATATCACATACGATTTTCCTTTTGGGAAAAGTGAGCTTTATGGCCTTGCTTACCGTACCGATTTTGATTTAAAGCAACATCAAGAATTTTCACAGACAAAACTTGCATACAACGATCTTGAGAAAGGGAAATTTATACCCCATGTCATCGAACCTACATTTGGAGTTGATCGTACTATTTTAGCTCTTCTTTGTGATGCCTATGATGAAGAAGAATTAGAAAATGGTGAAAAAAGAAACGTTCTGCACTTAAATTTTGAAATTGCTCCTGTAAAAGTAGCTATTTTTCCCTTAATGAAAAAGGAACCTTTAATCAAAAAAGCAAAAGAGCTTTTTGAGATGCTGAAAAAACATTTTGCCTCAGAATATGATGAAGGAGGTGCTATCGGAAAGCGTTACCGGCGCCAAGATGAACTGGGTACCCCTTTTTGCATTACCGTTGATTTTGATAGCTTAGAAGATGACACGGTTACTTTAAGAGATCGTGATTCAATGAAACAACAAAGAGTACCTACCTCTTCTATTCTTTCCCTTATTAACTGATGTTACGCGGCAAGAGTGAAAAAAAGAAATGAGAGATTTTTTTATCAGACTGTTTCAAAATATGAAGAGATATTCAATGAATATCTTTACGTCAGTTATTAACTGATATTATTATCTTAAAGAAAAGCACATTTTCTCTTCGGCTTTTTGCAGTACTTCTATGACCCGTAAAGCTTCTTTTCCATCTGTTAAAGGAGCTTTTCGAGTTCGGCAACAATTGAAAAAATAATCACACTCTTGTCTTAAAGGTTCTTTGTTAAAATGAAAAGATTTGCCTGGCTTCAAAGTTAAAACTTGATTCGCCTCAAAAATAGCTGTCGATTTAGATCCTACAATCACTAATTTCTGTTCTTTTCGATTTTGACCAGTGGAAAGAAAAATCTGTGCTTGAAGAGAAGTAGAAAAGGTAAGAGTAAGCCTACAATCATTGTTTGTGCCTTCACAAGTGATATTTGTAAGTGGATAATCGAAAAAAGAAAGTAAAAGAGATACATCATGAGCTCCCAAGTCCCAAAGCACAGCGGTATTTGATTGATGAGGCGTTGTACGAGTTGCTTGAATAGACAAAATTTCTCCAAGTTTTCCTAATCGAAGAGTTTCTTTGAGAAGAGAGATACAAGGATGGTAGTGTAAAAGGTGACCCACCATTAAAATCTTCCTTTTTTGATTAGCTAATTTGATAAGTTCTTTTATCTCATTCACGAAAAAACAAAGTGGTTTTTCCACAAACACATCTTTACCTGCCAATAAAGCTTCTTTAGCTAAAAGATAATGAGTACTAGGTGGAGTTGCAATTGCAATTTGAGTAATATCTTCATTTTGAAATAAAATAGTTGCATCTTGATAATAAGGAATATCAGAAAATAAAGCTTCTGGGCGTAAATCGCAAAGAGCTCCTAAAACTCCCATATCATAGAAATTTCTAGCTAAATGCTTTCCCCAATTTCCAGTACCAATTAAACCAACTTGCATTGCAAACTTTCAATAATTTGTGTTTGAGAAATTTCTGTAAGCCAAGGATGAAGAGGAATACTTAAAACTTCACGAGTGGCTTTTTCACTTTCTGGAAAATTTCCTTGCTGAAGAAAGTGATATCCTGGGTGTTCATAAATACAATAAGGATAATAAACCCGACTAGGAATGCCTTGATTCTTGAGATGTGTGATTACTTTATCTCGGTTTTCTACTCGAATAGTATATTGAGCAAAAGTGTGTGTATTTCCTTTTTTAATGAAAGGAGGATAAGAAAAATTTTCAGAATATCTTTTTGCAATCTTTTGACGCTGCTGTATTTCATCTAAATAGTAGGGCAATTTTGCAAGCAATATAGCTGCTTGTAGCGTATCCATTCTTCCATTGATTCCTACGAAATGATGAAGATCATCAGGTCCTTGTCCATGATTTCTGATCATTTTCATTTTTTTAGCAAGTCCCTCATTATTTGTAAAAAGCGCCCCTCCATTGCCGTAACAACCAAGTGGTTTTGAAGGAAAAAAACTTGTAATTCCAATGAGAGAGGCGGAGCCACTTTTTATTTCATTTTGTTCTGCTCCAAAACTTTGAGCTCCATCCTCAATCACAGCAAGATTATATTTTTTAGCAATAGCATTAATAGAGGAAAAATCGGGCATTTGGCCAAAAAGGCTTACTGGAATGATCGCTTTTGTTCTGGGGGTAATTTTTTCTTCAAGTAAATTTTCATCCATTAAATATGTTTTAGGATTAATATCAACAAAAACAGGATGCGCTCCTACAAGGTGAATTGCGCTTACAGTCGAAATCCAAGTAAAAGGAACTGTAATCACTTCATCTTCTTTGCCAATTCCTAGTGCTAAAAGGGCAATTAATAGGCTATCTGTGCCACTTGAAGTAGTAATTGCGTATTTTACACGTACAAAATCAGCAAGAGCATCCTCTAATAAAGAGACTTCTTCTCCAAGAGTAAAGTGAGCTCGATTTAACACCTTTTGGAGAGCTTCTAATATTTCTATTTTATACGTATTGTACTGCGACTGTAAGTCAATAAATTTCAATCATCAAACCTTCGGGTAAAAAGATTATCCAATATTTAGCAAGAATAAGTAAAAAATAATTAGTAATAAAGAATATACCTTCTAGGCATTAAAAAAAAAATTCATTATACTGAAATCGAAAATATGTTTTTGGAAAGAGGTTTGTAGTGAAAACAGCACTAATTTTAGGCCACCCAGGTCATGAATTAAGAATTTTTCGATTTTTAGAAATTCATAAACCGATTGTCTATGTATTAACTGATGGGTCAGGAAATAATAACGGCCAATCACGTATTCTATCGACTTTAAAAGTCTTGGAAGCAACGGGCTGTTGCCCAGGATCTGTCTTAGGAAAATTTAGCGATAGAGAAATCTACGATATGATGCTGAAGCAACAAGATCATATTTTCAAAGATCTTATCGAAGAAATCGAAATCGATTTGAAAAAACAAGGAATCGAACGAATTGTAGGCGATGCCTGTGAGGGATTCAATCCTACCCATGATCTTTGCCGCTATATGATCAATATTATAGCGCAAAAAAATGATTTGCCAAATTACGATTTTCTTTTAGAGGGAGCACCTCATTTATGTCCTGAAAGATTAAAATCAAAAGCAATTTGGATGCATCTTTCTGAAGCAGATTTCGAACGTAAACTGACTGCAGCTAAAAATTATCCTGAGCTGACTTTTGATCTAGAAGAAACCTTGAAAAAACATGGTAAAGCTCCATTTATGATTGAATGTCTTCGCCCTATAGAAGATCCAACAGTTCTTAAAACATGGAAAACACCTATTCCTCACTATGAAAGTTATGCTCTCGAAAAAGTTCAGAAAGGAAAATATCAAGAAATCATTTCTTTTGAAAAACAACTTTATCCCTTAACTAAAAAGCTCCAAACTCTATGCGTATCTTAATTACAAATTGTACTCTTAACTTAGCATCAGGCACCGTTGCTTATGTAAGAGATTTAAGTATTGGCTTAATAAAAAGAGGCCACGAAGTTGCGGTTTATACGAGCTTTTTGAACACGGAATGTACTGCTTTAGATTTAGAGGTGGGTCTTGTTGACAAAGAGCTACAGCTCGCGGGGGTCCCTGTTATCCGTTCCTTAAAAAAAATGCCCTTTACTCCCGATATAATCCATGGTCATCATACATATGAAACCACTGCAGCTAAGGTTTATTTTCCTAAAACACCTGCTATTTATGTATGTCACGATCGCACTGCTCCTCATGATCGCCCCCCTCATTCAAGTGCAATTGAGATCTACGTAGCAGTGGATGAGAATTGTTTAGAACGTCTCTTATTTGAGGAAAAGATTCCTAAAGAAAGGACCCTTGTTCTTTATAATTTTGTAAACCTGAATCGATTTATTCAACGCTCTTTTCTTCCTGAGCGTCCTCAAAAAGCTCTTATTTTTAGTAATCATGTAAACAAAAACACCTTTTTACCTTCTGTGCAAGAAGCTTGCGATAGGATGGAGATTTCTCTTGATATCATTGGAGATGCAATAGGGTGTTATGCAAAAAAACCAGAAGATTTACTAGGACAATATGATCTCGTCTTTGGAAAAGCAAAATGTGCCTTAGAGGCTATGGCTGTAGGATGCGCTGTGATTTGTTGCGATTTTCGTGGTTTTGCTGGATTAGTTACTATGGAACGATATCCTTTGATGCGCCGATATAATTTTGGCATGAAAACTCTCAATCGTCCTTTCGAAGTTGATGTGATTTGTCAAGAAATTAAAAAATATAATGCAGAAGAAGCTGCTCGTGTTTCAAATTGTGTTCGGAAAGAGGCTTGCTTTGAAAATTCTTTAGATCAACTTGAAAATCTTTATAAAAAAGTGGTTGATCACGCAAAGATAAAAAAATTAGATGAAAAAATGGTTCAAAAATTTGAAAAAACGCATCAAATGGAACACCCTTATTTATCCCCATCGTAATTCAAAATATTTCTTATTGATTGATGTTACAGAGTGAAAAAATAAATGCTTAGATTTCAACAGTCCCCACTTGAGGTCTTTCTTTTTTTAGCTTATCAAATTCTTTAGCTAAATCCATGAGTTCAGATTCTGATGATTTTCCACTATAAATTTGCTCTTTGATTTCTTCTCTTCTCTCCATCCACCTTCTTTCTAAGATTTGCTTAACTGTTTCTAAAAAACATTCCTCAGCTCTATCTCGATTGACTCTTTTTTGAAGAATTTCTGATAAAAAAAGCTGATCTTCTGTGTTTTCTAAGCCCACAGTAAAAGAAAGTAAATCTTTAGGTTGATCTTCTTCATACATTTTTAAAAATTTAGAAAAAAGCCGAAAACAAGAACGGACCTTAAAATGTTTTTCCTGTAGATTTTTTTTTGCAATCACGACTAAGTTAGGTATCGATTCTCCCATTAAAAAAAGCCACCTTAAAAGATCGGCCTCTAAAATACGATCAGGATCAATTTGTTGATGAGAAATACTTTCAGATTTTTTAAATTGAGATTTTTCTGTTTGGGGCATGCCGATCATCGATTCAGGGGTTTGTGTAAGTTTTGCAAGCTTCCTTAGGCTTTCATGAACCATGAGAGGATGATCCCAAGTACGGATTTTTTCTGAAATATTTTTAACCATATCTGTTTTTTGAGCAGGAGATGACATGTCATGTTTTTTGCTATGTTTTTCTACAAGAAAACTTAAATAATCATTGCTTTGTTCAATTAAATTTTGAAAATACTGAGGTCCCTTATCCATAATTAATTGATCGGGGTCTGTATTAGAAGGACCTTTGACAACAGATACTTCAAGCCCCTCTTTTTGAAATAGATACCCTATTTTCTCAGAGGCCTCTAGACCTGCTTCATCCGGATCAAAAGCAATATAAATATGCTTCACTCCAAGCATGATTAGCTCTCTTACATGGTCTTCTGTAAAAGCAGTTCCCTGAGATGCCACAGTGATATCAAAGCCTGAATAAATCATACGAAGACAATCGATTTGTCCTTCTACTAAAATAACCCTTCTTTCTTTTGCAATCCTTCTACGACAGTAGCTGAGACCGAACAAAATTTTTGATTTTTTAAAAAGAGGCGTTTCAGGGGTATTGATGTACTTAGGCCCATAACTGTTTTCCATTTTTCGAGCAGAAAATGCAATCGTCTGACCTACAGAGTCTCGAATAGGAAACATCACTCTTCCCATGAAAAAATCTCTTTTCTTCGGCCCAAAATATTTAATCAATCCCGTTAATTCTAAAATTTGATCCTTAACTTTTTTTTCCCTCATATAGTCTTGAAAAAGGGAAGAAGACTTAGGCGCATATCCTAATTGAAAAGTTTTAATAAAATCTAAATCCATACCGCGTTGATATAAATACGATAAAGCTTCATGCCCTTCTTTTGAATGCAGAAGATAAAAATGAAAGAATCGAACCGCTATCTCTAAAGCATCTTTTAATAGAGCTTTACTAGGACCCTTGTAGCCGCTACTTTGCCCTTGCTCTAAGGTTACATTAAATTTATCTGCTAAATTTTGAACTGCATCAGCAAAACTCATTTTCAAAAAGCCTATCAAAAACTGAATCGCATCTCCATGAGCACCACAACCATAGCAGTGATAATGCCGATCCCCTTTTTGAATGACAAAAGAAGGTGATTTTTCTTCATGAAACGGGCATAAAGCTTTGAAAGATTGCCCCGAAGACTTTAATTGAACATACGGTGCAAGTACTTCTGCAAGATCGATTTTTTGCCTTAATATCTCTAGGCTTTCTTTAGAAAAAGACATATCTTTCTATCCATTCAAAGGTAGGAACTATCGCATGCTAAAAGTGAGTATGTAAATAAGATCCATGTTTATAGGTAATTCTTTTCCATTTATGATTGATCATATAACTAAAGACTCTTTTTTCAAAGACATCTCCTCGCGGAAAGTGATGCGCATCTTTTCGAATCTCTGAATAGATGGGTTTTTGAAGATCTTTTACTTTGCCTAAAAAAAGTTGATCTGAAAATCCTCTTTTTGAAATAAAAAAGTTTTTTCGTATTTTATATGACTCTTTAAGGGCTTCCTTATATTTATAATCCCAGGTTAAATTCGCAATTTTATAGGATTTCTTTTTTTCCATTAAACCAATCGCCTCTTCAATCCAGGAAATCTCTTCCTCTAAAAAAATATCCCCCGTTGTATACAAAAGATAATCTGTTTCTGTCAGATAAATCGCTGTCAAAGGTGCTAAAGCATTATAATAGACCCACTCATCTGAAACTTTATATTCCAAACGATCATCATATGCTAAAAAATCATCTTTTTTAAGCTGAAAAAAATGAAAAACTTCTTCCTCAAACTCACTACTTAAATAAATATCTGTAAAAAAAGTTTCCTTCAAAAGTTTTTGTGCTTCAGAGATTACTTTTCTTTCATTGATAACATTATTAATAATCAAAATTTTTCGCTTGAAAACAAACTTATGATTGTTAATTTTCTTTTTTAAAAAAGAGGAATCTAATACTTTTTCCCAATCTTTTTCATAGCAACTAGTTGCAAAAGTGACTTCAAAAGGTTTCATTTTATTTTCTTGGCTACAAATTCTTATTCAAGATAGACTTTCGCCTCAATTTTATGAAAAATATTTTTATTTTGGAGAGTTTTATGCCTGTTTTACCTGTTTCGCCTATAATACCTGCTCCACCTCACAATACTCCTGTAGATCCCTCAGCACCTCCGTTCAAAGGTACATCTACAAGACCTTCTGGAGTTGCAGATCATGTACGTTCTACTTTTTCGCTAGAACATGGACCTAGTTTTTGCGAAAGATTGATTGAGTGTTTGTGTCACCCAGTAGAAACCATCAAGTATCTTTTTTCTTGCCTCTATATAAAGTTTTGTAGCAGGGAAAAACTATTTCAACAACAGCCTACTCCACAACCTACAACTTTACAAAAAAAACCACTTCCTTCCCTTGAAGAATGGAATCTTATTTACAAAATTCCCTAAAACCAAGGATGGAAAAAGATAGATTTTGAAAACTGGACTCTTTATCTTGCACCTAGCGACTTACTTTTGCAAGGTGTAGATGCTCTTGTCAGTCCCATTGATAAATTTTTAGCAAACCAATCAGAATGCAGCAGACAAATACATCTTTTTGCAGGTCCTGAACTTCAAAAAGAGTTAGAATCAAAACCTAAAAAAGTTTGTTATCTCAGCGGCATAGCTTATGTCACATCATCACAAAAATTACCGCAAAATTATATCATCCATCCTGTAGAACCTTTCTATGATGAAGCGCAAAAAGAGTTATCTGAAAAAAAACTTTTTAATACCTATATGGCTTGTTTAACAGCAGCAGGCGAAGGCTATCAACACTTTGAAAAAACACCTGTATCCATTGCTCTTTCCCTTCTTTCTATAGGAACTGGTGGTTTTTCTTTACAATCTTCTCATACAATAGCTATAGAAGCTTGTTTAACTTACCAAAAAGAAAATTCAGGAAAAATAGATCAAATCAGGTTTATTATTCCCAAAGTGCCCTTGACTTCATTAAAAGAATTTACACCTCAATTATTACAAAAATTACAAGCTACAAACCCTAGTTTATTTAGCCCTTAATTTTTCGTTTTGAAAAATGATATCTCTTGCAAATAGTGTTCTCTTTTGAGAAAATTGATCCCAATGAAAACACCTAAATTAGAAAATACTACTCCAATGATGCAGCAATGGCATGAATGTAAACTTCAAGCCAAGGACGCCCTTTTATTTTTTCAATTAGGAGATTTTTACGAAGCCTTTTATGAGGATGCAAAAATCTTATCCCAAAAAATGGGTCTGACATTAACACAAAGACAAAATATTCCTATGTGCGGTATTCCCGTTCATAGTTGTGAGCAGTACCTAGATAAATTGATCCGTCAAGGATGTAAAGTAGCCATAGCAGAACAAGTCGGTGATCCCCAAAAAACAAAAGGACTTGTAAAAAGAGAAATCACAAGATTTGTCTCCCCTGCAACTGTCATTAGCCCTCAACTTTTGCAAGATAAATCGAATAATTTTTTTGTTTGCCTTACAAGAATTGGAGCTACATTTGGCCTTGCCATCATCGATATGACAACTTCTGAATTTCGTGCACTAGAGATCGAGGAAGAAAATGAATTGATCAATGAAGTCTACCGTCTAGGGCCTAAAGAAATGCTCATTTCTGAAAAATTTTATGAACTTCATCAAGAACTTCTTTCAAAAATTTCTGAAGATATAGCTTTTGTTCTCAATAAGAAAGAAAATGCTTTATTTAACTATGAGCTTTCTTTAAAGGCTCTAAAAAATCACTTTCAAAATTTTTCACAAATAGATGGAAAAATCTCTGCCATAAACGCTTCAGGGAGCTTGCTTCGCTATCTTACAGAGGAACTTAAGTTTGATCTTTCCCATATCCAAACAATTATATCTGATCAACTTTGTAGATATATGGCAATCGATCGTGCTTCCATGCAAAATCTCGATATTTTGCCTGATTCTCAAAAGATGTTTTCCTTATTACAACTTCTTGATCAAACAAAAACTCCTATGGGAGCCCGTCTTTTAGCAAACTGGATTAAGCATCCCCTTTTATCATATTCTTCGATACAAAGAAGACAGGATGCTATTGAAGAACTTACTCAAAACTCAGATATTCTCATCGCTTTAAAAGATTTATTATCGAAAATTTATGATCTTCAAAGATTGATGATGAGAATTGAAAGTGGTTATGCAAGCCCTAGAGATTTGGTGGCTTTATCCTCTTCATTGAAAGAAATTCCTAAAATCCAACAAATTTTATCAAATCTTTCTTCCCCCATTTTTCGAAAACCTTTAGAAGATCCCGCTTCTCTAATTCAGAAAATTGATTCAGCATTAAACGATCAGGTCCCTCCTCGTGTTTCAGATGGAAATATTTTTCGAAAAGGCTACCATCAAGATCTCGATGAACTGCGAGAAATGAGTACTGATAGCAAAGCATGGATCGCGCGCTACCAAAACCGTCTTAGAGAAGAGCTCAACATCAGAACCTTAAAAGTGGGCTATACCAAGGCCTTTGGTTACTATATTGATGTGAGTAAAGGGCAAAAAGATCGTATGCCCGATACGTTTCAAAGAAAACAAACCCTTGTCAATAATGAACGTTTTATTTCAGATGAGCTCAAACATTTTGAATATAAGGTACTCAGCGCTGAAGAAAAAATCAGGTCTTTAGAGTCGATTCTTTTCGATGAGCTCCGATCTAATCTTTCCAAGTATGCAATTTTAGTCCGTAACATCGCTCAAAAAATCTCCATTATCGATGTTTTACACTCCCTTGCTTTTTGCGCTTTAGAATATGATTATGTAAAACCACAAGTATCTGATCAGGATATTTTAGAACTTGAAAAAGCGCGTCATCCCATCATTGAAAAAATCACAAGTTTTTCAGAGTTCATTCCCAATAACACTCTTTTAGATAAGCAACAAAGGCTTTATTTGATTACAGGGCCCAATATGGCAGGAAAATCAACTTATATCCGCCAAGTAGCTCTCATCACCCTTATGGCTCAAATAGGCTCCTTTGTACCTGCAAAAAAAGCCCATATTGGAATTGTGGATAAAATTTTTTCAAGAGTTGGAGCTTCTGATGATTTAGCCAGAGGTCAATCGACTTTTATGGTGGAAATGTCTGAAACAGCAAATATTTTGAACAACGTAACAGATCGCTCTTTAGTGATCTTAGATGAAATTGGAAGAGGCACTAGTACCTATGATGGGATCTCGATTGCTTGGGCCGTTGCTGAATTTTTGCTTACCACAAAAAACAAAACAGCCAAAACACTTTTTGCCACACATTATTGGGAGCTTACAAAACTGGAAGGAAAAGTTCCAGGTGCTGTCAATTACCAAGTCGCGGTAGAAGAGACACAAAACGGCATTATTTTTCTTCGTAAAATTATAGCTGGTGGAACTGACAAAAGTTATGGCATACATGTTGCTAAACTCGCGGGTCTTCCTCCTTCTTGCATCAAAAAAGCAGAAAGCATGCTTTTTGAACTTGAACAAAAAAATCGCAAAAAATCTCCTCCTAAAGATTCTTTTGAACAACTTCCCCTCTTTACACCCAATGCTCAAAATGAGAAGGTTTTAGATGAGATCAATCGTATCGATCTTAATCAAATCACACCGATAGAGGCGCAGGCAAAATTATACGATCTTCAAAAGAAACTCCTTCCCATTCAAAAATAGAATTTTTGATTCCTAAAAAACCCTACTTTTGAATGAAAAGGAGTATAAAGCATGATTTTTGATTCAAAGGATCTTGTTAAATATCCTCAAAAAAGCGGTGTTTATCTGATGAAAGATAAAGATGGCCGTGTTCTTTATATTGGGAAAGCTAAAAATTTAAAAGCTCGTTTACGCAGCTATTTCATGAAAACAGGCGATGAAAGAGCTATGGTACGTTTTTTGATCCGCCAAGTTGTAACTATTGAGCCTATCGTTGTTTTTTCAGAAAGAGAAGCTTTGATTTTAGAAAACAACCTGATTAAAAAGCACAAACCTAAATATAATGTTCTTTTAAAAGATGATAAAACTTATGTAAGTTTAATTTTAACTGATCATAAATGGCCTGCTTTAAGACTCATCCGAGGACAAAAAAAACCTAAAAATGCCAAAAACATTTTCGGCCCTTATACAAATGCCAAAATGGCGAGAGATACACTTGATTTGATTGAAAGGATTTTTCCTCTTCGAGAGTGCTCCAATTCAGAACTTATCAACCGCACTAGACCTTGCATTCTCTACGATATCAAAAGATGTATCGCCCCCTGCACCCAAAAATGTACAAAGGATGAATATTTTAAAGTTGTTCAATCCGTTCAAGATTTTTTGTCAGGAAAAAATAAAAATATGCTCAAAATGCTTTATCAAGAAATGGAAAAAGCCTCTGAAAAGCTTCAATTTGAAAAAGCCTCTGAACTTTTAAATAGAATTCGTAAAATTGAGCAAATAATTGATTTGCAATACGTAGATCATCAAGCAGCTAAATCTTGCGATGTTTTAGGACTTTATAGAGAAGCTGATCATGTGATGATTGTAAAACTCATGTTTAGAGAATACAAATTACTAGGCTCTGAGCATTTTAGTTTTCATCAAATTCTCTCTGAAGATGAAGAGATCTTTCAAACTTTTTTGCTCCAGCACTACGGATATAAAAATAAAGCCCCTCAAGAGATTTTAGTTCCTTTAAATTTAAAAGAAAAACAGGTTCTTGAAGAACTTCTTTATGAACGTAAGAAAAAAAAGATTTCTCTACATTTTCCTCAAAAAGGGAAAAAAGCAAAACTTATCAAAATGGCCTATGAAAACGCTCACGCTCTTTTTGAAAAGGAAGAAGATGCCAGATCTTTGAAAGAAAAAATGCTTCTAGATCTTCAACAAACCCTTTCTTTAAACCGTTACCCTTCTAAGATTAAGTGCTTTGATACATCTCATATCTCTGGTACAAATCCTGTTGCAGCTATGGTGGTGTTTCATAATGGAGAAAGAAAAAGTTCCTTACAGCGCTATTTTAAAATCAGTAAAAACAAAAAAGGGGACGACTATAGTGCCTTAAAAGAAGTTTTAGAGCGTCATTTTGAGAAAAATCCTTTTCCTGATCTTTTAATTCTAGACGGGGGAAAAGGACACCTTAACGTTGCTATGAAAGTTTTAAAAAAGCTCAACATTGCAAATGTAGATCTCATCGGTATTGCCAAAGAATCCTCTCTACACACTAAAGGCCTTACCCAAGAAAAAATCTATAAACCCTATCAAAAAGAACCGTTGAAAATAGAAAAACATTCTCCTCTTCTTTTTTTATTACAAAAAATTCGAGATGAAGCACACCGAGTCGCATTACAATTTCATCAAAAAAGAAGAAGCAAAAGCACAATTAAAACAGCTCTCGATGAAATTGAAGGAATCGGCCCCAAAAAAAAGAAACGGCTTTTACAAAAATTTAAAAGTGTGAAAAGAATTAAAGAAGCCTCTATTGAGGAACTTTCTAAAATAGAGGGTATTCATAAAAAAGATATCGAAAATCTAAAAAACTTTTTATAGATCCTTACTGAGCGTTACATAAAAATCTCGATCATAACCTAAAAGATTAAATAAAATTTTCCCAATTTCTTTTTCTGATATACGTAAAAATTGATCTTGATCTTTTAATTCTTGCATATGAACAAAAATTTCTATTCTTTGATTTCTAAGAATAGTTACCTCAGAGCACATTTTTTGGTCAGGAAACTGTTTTTCCCAAAAAGCATCGATATAAGATTTTATAACTGTCTCATCTACATCAATCACATATTTTTTCATGTGAATTCGGAGCATTTTTTTAGAATGAACGGTATAAAAACAGATTAAAAGAAGCATTGTAAATCCAAATAAACAAAGAGCACTCCATAAAAAGATAGACTCTTGCAAAAGGATCTGCTTTGAGATTTCATGGCGAAGATGAGGGATAAAATGAAAAAGAATACAAAAAAAACTCGATATAAAAAAAATAAATAAAATGATGAGGTGGATAAAAGAGAGAGTAGCGTCTTTATACCCAGAGAAATTCAAAAACCGTCTTTGATCCATGAAAAAATTTCCTAAAATTCTTGAGATCCAAGTAGTAACCTGAGCTTCGAGTCCATTTTGTGTATACTCCTTGCCTCTTCAAAAGCATGGATTTTAACCGTGCTAAAGTTCAGATTTTGCAATCTCTAAAATCCTTCACTATAGTCATCACCTTCACTGTATTCATTAGCATTTGCAGCAACTGCCTCTGCTTTTTTTTCCTCTGATTTTTCTTCTTCTTCAGTGATCTCTGTAATAAGGTTTTTAAAAATTACATGAACACATGCAACATGAAGCCCCGTCAAAGTACTGATTTCTTCTGCAATTTTTGATTGAATTTCTTCTGCTTTTTCAGGGATAGAAACTCCATATTTTACATTGATCTCAATACGAATAAATACCGAATGTTTCTCTTGATCTTGCTCAACGTGAATTCCTTTGATATGATCCAATTCACGACCTAATAAGCTGTCAAAAAGATTATGCTCTAAAAGAGTGATATCTTCAATTTTCGCCAAACATTGGAGCGAAATCGCTTGAAAAACTTTACTTTCAATGTCTCTTACATAAGTTGTTTCAGGAAGCTCGATTTCTTTGCTATCCATTTGTTTTAATTTGTCATACATTCGTATTCCTCAAAAAAAATTTATCTTTCTTTTTCACAAAGACCCATTTTGGAGTTCTCTTGAGCCTATTTTAAAAGATCAAGACGTTTAAGAAAAGAGTCTATACAACTTCCACTTCAAAAATCGGTTTTTAAAGTAAAATATTCATTTTTAAATTTTCTTGAATATATAAATAATATTTGCCTTGATCCCTCTCGTTCTTTCTTTTAAAATAAAAATGATCCCCGATATTTAGGATCCAAAATATTTTTTTGAATAACCAACTGATATTACACAGCAGTAACCAAGAGATAAGCCTATGCAATCCATGCTAAACGTACTCACACATCCATCTATTGCTATTCTTTTACCTCTTATTGTAGGTGCTTTCACAGCCCGTTATGCGCCCAAAAAAGGAAGAGATCCTTTTTTATGGTTTTTTCTAGGTACCTTGCTTGGCTTATTAGGACTTTTAATTCTTTATCTTTTACCTTCAAAGCTTCCGAAAAAACAAGTTTCTGCATCTACACTTCCCCCTCCCCAACCCATGATACCTCAAAAATTTTGGTACTATCTAGATGAAAAAAATGAACAGAAAGGCCCTATTAGCACATCTAAGCTGCAAGAGGAATTAAAGGAAGGGAATCTACCTAACACAACTTTTGTTTGGAATGAGGAAATGGAAGACTGGAAAAAAGTAACCGACCTCACAAACACTAACTTTCTTTTGAGTGTTCCTACCCAAGAAACCTAAAATTCATTTATTCAATTTACTTGGATAGGTTCATGATCGTGCCACTAAAAACGTGGTTGAAGCAAGAGTCTCATTTTATACCTCCGTGATTCAAAAATCGGTTTTTGAATTACGAAAGTATCTCTTGGAAATAGGATAAGATTTCTAGTTTTTAAAGTAATCTCTTAAGCTCGCTTGTAAAAAAGCATAAGCTAAAAAGGGATCTCGAAACGAAACTTTTCTACCATCTACCTCTATATGACCTTGTTTAAAGCATTTTTTAACTTCATCCACAGTCAGAAAAAGTGTTTTACGAATAGATGTCGTTTCTTCTGCTTGAGGAGACTCTATCATACGGATTTTTGCAAAAAACACAGCAATCACCGACCCCAATATTCCCGTATCTGGAGATACAGTACCCAGTAATGAATAATTTGTAACCTCGCCTCCAATCTCTTGTAAGAGATCTTCTGACAGTGCTTGATAAAGATCCTGAGCAGGTTTCCTCCTCCCCCTAGGTAACTCTACTTCCCAAGATCTGGTTGCATGGCGATAGATAAGAATTAAAATAACTTTTCCGTCTTCTGTAACAGGAAGAGCCGCAATACTTGGATGATTTTTAGAGCAAGAAATATTGTTTTTCCAAAGAAACCGATTATAGGTACTTTGATAACCTGAAGGAAATGTTACAGCATCTCGAATCCATAAAACGTACGTATCTTCTCCGATAATACCAACCTTAGAAAAGCTTTTTGCTTCTTCTTTAGTGTATCCTTTTCTTAGGTATCTTTGTGCTTGCAGGCATTCAATTTCTTTAATTTTTTCTTTATCTTTTACTATTTCTATTTCATCTTGTAAAAAGTCTCCTTTTTCCTCATTCAATGCTTCTAAAATTTGAAAATAGGGGTTAGCTGATAGTGAAAACAAAGACAGGAATAAAAAAGCTATTACTCGCATTAAAATCCTTCTTTTCAAGATTTTTTTTAACAAGAGTGTATCTTCAAAGAAAATTAAAACCAAGAGAACTTTTGATTCTACCCATATTGGTATAAGGAACGAATCTATTTCATTATACCAAAACAGATTCAAAATTCGAAATTTTGGAATAAGAAGGAGTCTATAGCTCCCTGCCCCTGTTTACTGCATAAAACAGGATAAATTTTTAAAAGCAGGAAGCTCTAAATAAGAAGCTATTTTACCAAGAAGCTTTCATAATTCCAGGGATATATCCACTGGAAGCAAGTTCACGAAAGCAAAGCCTAGAAAGCTGATATTTACGGATATATCCGCGACATCTTCCCGTCATACGACAGCGATTACGAAGACGCACTGCAGAAGAATTGCGAGGCATTTTATTGAGCTTTTGTACAGCTTCCATTTTTTCTTCTTCTGTCCTATTTGGATCGATAATGATCTTTTTTAGATCTTGCCTTTTGGCCCATTTTGCAGAGACCATCTTTACACGTCGTTCTTGTTTTGCAATGGAAGATTTTCTAGCCATAAGTATACATTTCCTTCAAATTTATTTTTTACGACCGGGGCCTTTTTGTCTTTGTTTACGATTGGGGTCTTTTTTATTGATCACATAAACCCGGCCTCTTCGTCTAACAATTTTGTCCCCCTTAGAAGGATCGGCCTTGACAGATGCTCGTACTCTCATTCGATTCTCTATGTTTCAACTATTAAAGCTTACTTTTATACACCAAAGCGAAAATTCTTTTCAACTCTGAATATCTTTCTATCTTTAGAATTGGTTCATTTTTCTTCAAATCAAGAAGAATAAGACTATCCCACTAATTAAATAACTAATATTACTGGGTAAGGGTAAAAAATTAAATGATTTTTTAAATCATTGAAGTTCTTGCGAAAATAGCCCCCTATTCGTTATTCTAATTGTTGATTAAAATTTTGATGATAGGATCGCATGAAACGTACATATCAACCCAGTAAAAGACGACGTAAAAAAACACATGGTTTCCGCCTTAGAATGAAAACAAAAAGTGGCAGAAGAATTATCAACCGTAGAAGGCAAAAAGGAAGAAAGCTCCTTGCCGCCTAGCTCTTTTCCCAAAAGTCGTAGACTTCGTAAACGAGAGGAATACAAATTTTTTTTGAAAACTTCTCAAAGAAAGTTTGGAAAATATATCTCTTTAGATTTTCGTAATGATTCCGTTGGAAAGTTAGGAATTACTGCCCCTCGAAAATTTGGAAAAAGCCACGAAAGAAATCGCTTTAAGCGTATTGTAAGAGAAGCTTTTCGCACAGGGGCTTTTGCTCATAATATTTCTTTACATATCTATCCCAGAAAAAAAGCGAAAGAAGCTACAATGCAAGACATTCAAAAGGAAATGAAAGACCTTATCCATTATGTCACTCAATTGCCCTCAAAAACAAGCCGTTACTACCACTAAAGGGAGACTCTTAGTCTTAGCCGGAGCAGGAAGCGGGAAAACTCGCGTTATTATCCACCGTATCTATCATTTGATCCAAAATTTAAATATCCCTGCCCAATCAATTCTTGGGCTTACCTTCACGAATAAAGCCGCTAAAGAGATGCAAAGTCGTCTTAAAGAAATGATTGGTGATAAAGCACAAAAAGTGGAGCTTTGCACTTTTCATAGTTTTTGCATGAAAATTTTGCGAAAAGAGATCCAAAGGCTGGGTTATACCTCAAAATTTAGCCTTTATGATGAAGGAGACATGAAAAGAATCATCAAAGAATCTGCGAAAGAAATTTTAAAAACCTCAGAAATCCCCTCTTTAACAACAACATTTGCAGCTCTTTCTAAAATCAAAACGCAAAATGTGATGCCAGATGATGAAATTTGGCATGATCAATTCACAAAAGAGCTTCATCAAAGACTTTCTTCTGTAATGAAAGCTTACAATGCTGTGGATTTTGACAGCCTGCTTACACTTACGATTGAGCTTTTTGAAAAATATCCTGAGGTGCTCCGGAAATATCAAGATCAATATCGCTATATTATGATCGATGAATATCAGGATACTAATAAAGTACAATCCAAGCTTTCTGAGCTTTTAGCCAAAAAATATCAAAATCTTTGTGTTGTAGGAGATGATGATCAATCTATTTATGCATTTCGGGGAGCCGTTGTTCAAAACATTTTACAATTTCAGGCAGATCAAACAATCAAATTAGAACAAAATTATCGTAGCACACAAAATATTTTAAAAGCCGCAAATGCTGTCATCCAAAAAAACAGCTCTCGATATAACAAAAATTTATGGAGTGATAAGTCAGATACAAACAAAATTCATATCTTTCATGCCCCGACAGAAATCGACGAAGCAAAGTCAGTCATTGACCGTATTTTGCAATATCGTGAAAAAGGGATTCCTCTTAAAGAGATTGCCATATTATATCGCTCCAACGCTCTTTCTAGAAATTTTGAGCTCGCTTTGATGCAGGCTCGTTATTTAGAAAAAGGGCAATGGATTAGAGGGCTTCTTTATGAAGTATTTGGAGGACTTGAGTTTTCTGAAAGAGCTGAGATCAAAGATTTATTGGCCTATCTTCGAGTAATCTGTAATCCCCATGATCAAGAAGCCCTTGTTCGTATTTTAAATGTTCCCAGAAGAGGCATTGCGAATAAAACTTTAGAGCTTCTTACACAAAAGAGTCGCTCAGAGAAAATAAATCTTTTTCAGCTTTTAAAACACTCAGAGTCTCTTAATATTTCTTCTAAAGCAAAAGCCTCTCTTCAAGAATTTGTCCAAATCATTACTGAGGCTCAATCCCGTTTTGAAAAAGACTCATTAAAACAAAGTGCTGAATGGTTAGTGCATCGTATCGATTATCAAAGAGCGATTCGAGAAGAAGTTAAAAGTGAAAAAATGAGAGCTTTTAAATGGGAAAACGTATCTGAATTCATCAATAGTATTAGCTATTATGAAGAAGAAGATAAAAATCCAACCCTACAAGATTTTGTAAGCACCTCAATGCTTGCTAGACAAAGACCTCATTCAAAATACAAAAACCAAGATCAAAATAAAGTCCAATTAATGACTTTTCATAGTGCAAAAGGTTTAGAATTTAAAGTATGTTTTTTGGTCGGTTTAGAAGATCACATCTTACCTCATGAAAGATCCCAGCAAGAGGGAGGAATCGAAGAAGAAAGGCGTTTATTTTACGTAGCCATTACAAGGGCAAAAGACTATCTTACCATGAGCATGTCTCGCTCAAGAAAAAAAATGGGAAAAACAGTCTCCACAAATCCATCTCGCTTTTTGTTTGAAATTCCCAAAGACCTACTCCAGGTAATTCATTGGAAAACTTTTTAACCCGTTGAATTCTTTACTTTTTTTGATCTATTCATGTAGGATTTCTTCATCATTTCTTAACTTTACATCCATTATGATTCAAGAATCGGTTTTTGAATTACGATGGACATAAAAATAAGTATAGTCATTTCTATATAGTGTCACTGGTTTAATACTAACTTGGAGATTAAAGATGGGGCGATGTTTAAATTTTCTACGATTTTATGTTTTTGTTACTTTGTGGATGTGTATTGTTAACGTCATATATTGCACAGACAGTAAAACTGAAAACACAGTTATTCTTTTATCATCCCCTCAGTCTGGAACAAATTTAGTTTCTTGTACTTTAAATGCAATTACAAGAAAACCTATAGGAGATTTTCGTTCAGGGATGATTTATGAAAATGTAATGAATCGCCTTCAGTTAGATAGTATATGTTCCACTCCATTTATTTACCGGACACACTATGCTGATGATTTAAAAAGAGTATCTTCAAAATTAAACAAACTAATTTTTGTTTCTAGAAACCTCAAAGAATTACTTTTCCGAGACTATTTAATTTTTTCGTTAGAAGATTTACAAAGCGATGAAGTTCAATCCTTTATAAATACCTATTTACAACGTTTTAAAGTGTATGAGTCTTGGAATCCTCATAATCGATATCTTGTGTTTTACGAAGATTTTATCAATCAAGAAAATGACGAAATAACCCTAGCACTTCTTGATTTTGTAGACGAAGAGCCCACTTTTTTTTATGACTATATTGAGCATAAAGAGGAATATTTAAATAAAATTCTGGATAGTTACAAAAATCAACACAAGGCTAAGTTTGGGGCCTCTTCTAAAAATGGAGCAAAAGCTCTTTATTATACTAAGCATAGGAATTCCAAAATATTAAGATCCGTAGATCAAATACTGCAAAAAAAAGAGCCTTTAATTTGGGAAAAGTATTTAAAACGTTTTCAAACTAAATAATCAAAGATTATACGCAGCGTGATTCAAGATTGGTTTCTAGAATTACAATAGGTATAAATAGGATCATAATATATTCTTTACTTTTTTTGATTTATTCGTGTACGATCCCTTCATCATTTCTTAATTTTAAAATAAGTGCAATCATTCCTACCAACAAGGTTGCTATGCTATCGTTTGTTTATAACTTATACTAACTTGGAGATAAAAAATGGGTCGATATTTAAGTTTTTTACGATTGTATGTGTTTATTATTTTATGGCTGTGTACTACTAGCGTCCTATATAGCACAGAAAATAAAACCGAAAATTTAACTATTCTTTTATTATCCCCTCGATCTGGATCAAACCTACTTACTTGTACCTTAAATTCAATTACAAGAAAACCTATCGGTGTTTTTCCTTCGAGAACTATTAATTCATATGGAATGAATCGTCTTAATTTAGACAGTGTGTGTTCTACTCCATTTATTTACCGGACAGATTCTGCTGATACTTTAAAAGGCGTGTCTTCAAATTTAAATAACCTTATTCTTGTCTCTAGAAATCCCAAAGAATTGCTTTTTCGAGATCATTCGATTTCTTCATTAAAAGATTTGCAGAGTAAGGAAATTAAATCTTTCATAAATACTTATTTACAGCGCTTTAAAATGTATGAATCGTGGAATCCTGATAACCGATACATTGTTTTTTACGAGGATTTTATCAATCAAGAAAATGAAGAAATAATTTTAGACCTCCTTGATTTTATGGGTGAAGAACCTACTTTTTTTGATGATTATGTTGAACATAAAGAAGAGTATTTATATAAAATTCTGGATAGCTACCGAGATCAACACAAGTCTAAATTTGGAGGGAAATCTTCTAGAAATGGGCCAAACACCCTCTATTACACAGAAAATAAAGATCCTAAATTATTACAACACATTGATCAAATTCTGCAAAAAAAAGAACCCTTAATCTGGGAAAAATACTTAAAGCGTTTTCAAAGCTGATGTTACGAAAAAAAATTAAATATATACTTCTTCCACTTCAAACATATGGTTTTAATTATGCGTTTGAAGTGGAAGAAGTACATCTTTCGTGATTCAAAAACCAATTCTTAAATTATAATAGGTATAAATATGAATAGAATTTTAAAATTTTACAACTATGTATTTTTATTATTTTTTATGTGTACTACTAGCTTTATATACTGTGCAGACAATAAACCTAAAAACTTAGTTATCCTTTTATCGTCCTTCCGTTCTGGAACAAATCTACTTACTTGTACCCTAAATGCAATTACAAGAAAGCCTATAGGAGCTTTTCCTTCGCAAATGATTCACGAAAGAGGAATGAACCGTCTTAAATTAGATAGTATATGCCCTACTCCAGTAATTTACCGGACACATTATGCTAATACTTTAAAAGGAGTATCTTCAGATTTAAATAAACTGATTTTTCTTACTAGAAATCTTAAAGAGTTACTTTTTCGAAATTACTTAATTACTTCACTACAAGATTTACAGAGTAAGGTAGTGAAATCTTTTATAAACACCTATTTACAGCGCTTTAAAATGTATGAATCGTGGAATCCTGATAACCGATATTTTGTGTTTTACGAAGATCTTATCACTCAAGAAAATGAAGAACTAACCCTAGGAATCCTTGATTTTATGGATGAAGAACCCACTTTTTTTTATGACTATATTGAGCACAAAGAAGAATATTTAAATACACTTCTAGATAGTTATATAAATTCACGTAATATGAATGGGGCATCTTCTAAAAATGGACCAAAAACCCTTTATTATAGCAAAAATAAAGATCCTAGATTATTAAAATACATAGATCAAATGCTGCAAAAAAAAGAACCCTTAATTTGGGAAAAGTACTTAAAACGTTTTGAAACTAAGTAATTGATATTATAGCCTCTTGTGATTCAAAATTGGCTTTTTGAATCACAAGAGGTATACAAGTTTCTGAACTTGTAAAAAAATGAGCTCAAAACTAAAATTAATAAGGGAAAACAACTGTTTTATTCTTATCAATAAACACTCGTTTTTCTAAAACCAATTTTACCGATTGGGATAACACCATAGCTTCAATATCAGCTCCCATTCGTGCTAAATCAGAGGGAGTATGTGTATGATTTACATGAATTGTTTTTTGCATAATGATAGGCCCTTCATCAAGATCTTCAGTTACAAAGTGCGCTGTTGCACCAATCACTTTCACTCCTCTTTGATGCGCTTGCTTATAAGGACTAGCACCCACAAAGCTGGGTAAAAAAGAATGATGAATATTAATAATTTTCCCCATAAAATCTTGGCACATTTTAGGGCTTAAAATTTGCATATAACGTGCTAAAATAATATAATGAATATTTTGTTCCATTATTATACTTCGAATAATGTCTTCTTGATGTTGTTTAGTTTCTGGAGTAATAGGCGCGTATGTAAAAGAAATACCATACCAATTGGCAATGTGCTCTAAAGTACGATGATTTGCTACAACGCCTGAAATATGTGCATGTAAATTACCTTGTTTCCACTTTTGTAAAAGATCATGTAAACAATGCCCTTCTTTTGAACAAAGAATAAGGATATTGGGTTTATCTATTTGCAAAGACAACTCTATCGTCATAGAGTATTGATTTTGAATTGCATATATAGATTTTTTAATTTCATCAATATGCTTTTTCATAGAAAATACGATACGACAAAAAAACTGATTTGTATCCGAACCACTATATTGATCCAAAGATGTTATCGATCCACCAAGATGATGGATAATTGTAGATATATGAGCTATAATACCTTTGCTGTCTTGGCAAGTGATTGTTAAAATATAGATTTTTTCTGTGTTTATCATGTAGAGATACTTTTGAATTCTAATAGGTATATACGAACCTATCTCGTTAAATAAGATAGGTTCGTGGTATGTTATATTTTATTATATTAGACATCCTTATCTCTATTCACAAGTTTTTTAACTTGCACAAAAAGACATTCTAGATAAACGACGTGCGTCTTTGCAAAAATTTACCCGCGAACTACGTTTTGAATTTTGAATAAAAGTATACCCCCTGGCTACTTCATCATACAACTTTTCACCAAATACTATTTCAAATAAAGTGGTCCCAACAGAAAAAATTTCAGATTTATTAGTGAATTTGGGTTTTTTATCTGGATGATGAGCTTTATCAAATTCTGGTCCCCTATACATTGGAGAACCAGTCACTTGCTGAAGTTTTGTACTTTCAGTCATTCCCGCAGCGCTTCCAAAATCGGCTACTTTAAAAACAGCGCCTTCAGGACCATTGATACCTAACAAATTAGGAGGTTTAATATCTCTGTGAAAATACCCCGCTTTATGCATTTTTTCAACAGTTTCAATTAACAATTGTAGAGATTTAAGTTCTTCAATTATTGCAGATGATTCTTTAGAAGCTTCCTCAACAAAAGATTGCAAGATACTCAAAATTTCTGCACGTTCAGGAAGATCCTTTTCAGAAGTTTCAACTAACAACTGTAGAGGGGTAAGATCCTCGATTATTGCAGATGATTCTCTAGAGGCTTTTTCTATAAAAGATTGCAAAACACTCGAAATTTCTGCAAATTTATAACAATCGTCTTCAACAGTTTTAATTAACGCCTGTAGAGGTTTAAGATCTTCAATTATTGCAGATAATTCGCTAGAGGCTTTCTCTATAATAGACTGTAAAACATTCGAAGTTTCTGCAAGTTCAGGACGATCGTCTTCTTCAGGTTCTGTCATGTGTAAAAATAACTGCTCTAATTTTTTTTCTATCTCCTGTCTTGCATTTATTGTTTTTTGGGAATTCAAATTTTGTTTATACAGATCATGGTCTTGTTTATAACGTTTTCTTTTGTATTCTGAAAAACAGTGTTTGCCTCCCTGAAATGAGCTAGCTTTGGGTGGAAAACATACTTCAAGTTTTTCCAATAAAATTCCAAATCCTTTTGAGCCCTCTGAAAAAAAGCCACAAAATTGCGTTATATTAGGAACACCGAACAGTCTTAATTGATCCATGATATAAGCTTCTTCACTTAAATCATTACATCTTTTAGACCACGTTTCTTTACGTTCACAACATTTTTTTCTTATATATTTAACTACCATATTTGGCTCTTCTTCTATTGAAAACACTTCACCATAGCTTCCTTCACCAATTTTATATTTTTTGGTAAAGGTATCTGGAAATCTCTTAACGCCTTTAAACCATCCGATTAAATCTTTTCTTACTGAGAATGGAAGCAAAGAAGGTCGGCTAGAAGTTGTAGTAGAAAAATCTTCACTAAAAAGCGCTGAAGCATCAGGAATAGCAAGAGACAGTTCTTCTGAAGATGAATCTGAAAATAATGACCATGCTTGATTTTTTGTAGATTCTCCTTGCCTACCACCTTTAGGTGTTTCTGAGAAAGGAGAAGAAAGATCATCTTTTTCAAAGGATTGTTCTGATTCTGTTCTAGAAGAAACTTCTAAGGGAGATTCAGCATACATGCCTCCAAGTGCTATCGCCCCTCGTAGGCGATCTACTTTAGAAGATTTTGGAGAAGAGAGAACAACCTTTCCTCCTTTTACTGTTTGAGGCCTTTCAAGTGCTATCGCTCCTCGTAGGCGAGCTACTTTAGAAGCTTTTGGAGAAGAGAGAACAACCCTTCGCGGAGCAGGAACTAAACCTTGGCTTACATTATCCCCTTGAACATTAAACGTTTCTTTACTTTGTTTATAAAGCTCGTCTAAACTTGATGCTCTTGGTAGTCGATCCTTAAACAGCTCTCTATAATCTTTATACTTTTTATCCGCTTCTTTTAAACTTTCTTGATGCTCTGCTCGCATTCTTGCAAAAGCAGGACTGCATCCAGAACTATATCCAGGACTATATCCAGAACTATATCCAGATCCAGAACCGTATCCTACCGAAGGATAATTTTTATCAATCTGTGACATACTCTTGCCTCCTGATTTTATGTTTATTTTTTAAAATCGGTTATTATACAGATTTTATAATCTACTTTAAGTACAAGAATTGTTAAAAAATGTGCAGACATTTAGAAAGTATTAAAAAAAAATAAAATAATTTAAATTTGATAAATCCATCTTATTGACTGATGTTACGCGGCAAGAGTGAAAAAAAAGAAATGAAAGATTTTTCTGTCAGACTGTTTCAAAATATGAAAAGATATTCAATGAGTATCTTTGAATATTTTGGGAGAGCCTGACTGGAAAAGATTCATTTAATTTTTTGCTCCTGCCACGTAACGTCAGTTATTAATTGATATTAGAAAATAAGGAAGGGGAAAGATCAGATTTTCAAGATGATTCTGAATGTACTGTTTGATGCTTCTCAACACGCATTTCAGAACGAATATATTGAATCGAATCTGCAATCTCTTTTCGTACAATCTCTGGAGCTGCTTTATAAGACGCTCTAGCGTGTTCTAAAGATTGTTTAAAAGCATTTTTAGTAAAAAGATATTGAGAAATCATCATCTCGATTCTCCAAACATGTTCGCTATCTTCTTCTCCAAAATCTTTTACGTAATTCAAAAGAGGCTCAATCACAGTTTGTGGATTTTGCTGTTTTTGTTGCGCTAAAAATTGAAAATCTAAAAGAGCTAAACGATATAAAGAACCCCTTTGATTTTTAGGATCTCTTATTTCAATTTCTTTTCGAATTTCTTTAGATACGCTTTCATCTATTTGATTTCTTTCTAAAAGAGTGCAGTATTTTTCTAAAAGAAAGTAGCTCCCCATATCTTCTTCTAAGCCTTTGGCAAAAATCTGATCTTGAAGATAATTACAACCCAACATCTTAGCTTTTTCATATAATTTTTCTAATTCATACTGACTACTATTTCTTTGCAAACTTTTTTCTATTAAATGAAAATCATCCACAATTTTTTTAAGATATAATGCGTATTCCTGAGGATTGATAGGTAGATAGCTCAATTTAGAAATTACATTTTGATCTGAATTTAACAACACAAGTGACGGTACATCCACGTTATATTTTGTTTTTAAGCTTTCATAACGTAAAATAGTATCTTGATTTTGTTGCACCTTGCTTGGATAATCAATTTCAACAAATACAAATGAATTTTTGATCTCATTGATAAATCCAGGATCCTCTACAATTTCTTTAGATAGCTTTTGACTCCATTTACACCAGTCTGATCCTTTAAAAAATACCAATAAACACATCTTTTTTTTCTCAGCAAGCAAACAGGCTTCTTCATAAGAGGTGCTCCAAGGAATTACATTTTTTTCTACAGAAGAAAAACCACTTAGTGCGTGAAGAACCAAAAATAAAAAAAGGGCTCTTTGAGAAAAATCAGATAAAAATGCTATCATGGAATCACAGCTCCTGCTTATAAGAAATAAAAATGTCTTCCTTCCTTCATACCATTATTTTTAGACACCGCAAAGAAAATTTGAAAAAATGTTCTCTTCGGGGCCTTGAAAAAAGAAAAGACTGTCTTTTTTACACTTATCCTAAAGACATTTTACCTTCCTTAGAAGGCTATATTCTTTTGAGTTTAGAAGGAAAAGAGCTTACTTTAAAAGATAAAAATAAGGGGCTATTTTTAATTGACTCTACTTGGCGCTATAGTCACACCATGCTGAAGGTTGTACCCAAAATACCGACAAGATCTTTGCCAAAAAAATATCAAACTGCCTACCCCAGACGCCAAACTGACTGCTCAGATCCCGAAAGAGGTTTGGCAAGTATTGAAGCTCTTTTTATCGCCTACTACATACTTGGTAGAGACACAAAGGATCTTCTAAAAGACTATTACTGGAAAGAAGAGTTTTTAAGAAAAAACCACTTCTAATGCATAATTCTATTCCACTATGATTTAAAAAGTGGCTTTTTAACCGCTCTAAAGATTCAAAACCGTATGCTTCAAGCAAACCAGTCTAAACCTATCTTCTTTTCTTACGTCTTTGTGTGCTGTGATTATCACTTCTTCTAAAACTTCTTTTTCTAGTGAAACAGTTATAAAAAAGCGCAATCACAATACCGCTAATAGCTCCATTTATGAATCCCCAAAATGCTCCAACAATTCCCCCAATAAATCCAGGCTGATAACCAACATATACCGAAGATAGCACATATACAACATGCCCGCACCAACTATAGGTTGATGTGTAAGCGCAAAGTAATAATGTCCTATTCTAGCAAAGTTAAAATGTCCTCTTTTTAAAAAGGAGAGGAACATGGGATGGAGCTAAAAATGACA